>Ga0137373_10000845_pt1 | contig 32155 bp, 19 predicted proteins | sample SagtaG_5_FD_104912 | JGI IMG/M metagenome (GOLD analysis project Ga0137373, IMG submission 104912) | Vadose zone soil microbial communities from Sagehorn Ranch, Mendocino, California, USA - Sage1_R_80_16 metaG | ecosystem: Environmental > Terrestrial > Soil > Vadose zone | place: USA... | reverse complement strand
TCCATAGCCGAGTACGAGCAGGTCGGGGAAGCCGTCGTTGTCGTAGTCGCCCACGGCTATGCCCATTCCGAACAGACCCTCGGCGCCCACCCCGGTGTTGGCAGTTACATCCGTAAAGGTGCCATCGCCGTTGTTGCGATAAAGCGCGCTTCGCAAGGGCTTCGAAGGGCGGTACACGCCCATCGCCGCGCCATTTACCAGGTACAGATCGATCAAGCCGTCCTGGTCGTAGTCGATCCAGCCGCAGCCTGCGCCGATGGTTTCGATCAAGTACTTCTCCGAGGATGCGGCATTGTCGTGACGAAAGCTGATGCCCGCTGCGCCAGCAACGTCGAGAAAGCTGACGGGAGTTGTTCCGGTCGCGGGCGACGCGCTACGACCGGCAGCGAGCAACATCCCCATGGATCCGAGGCCCTTGAGCAGATCGCGCCGCGAAATGGTCAGGCCAGTTTTATGAGTGAGATGTTGGCGAAGCATTAGTAAAAGAGTTGTAGCTTATCGCAAGGAGGCGGTTCCCAGAAAGTGATTGAAGGCGACGGCAGGCCAGGCTCCGGAGTGGCGGTGCACCGGCGACCAACCTACCGCCCAAGTATGGTTTGGCAAATTACGAGAATCTGGTTGACCCTGCTGTGAATAAAGTATATAAAATCCGATTCGGTAACGGTGCCCCAGACCGCGACGCCGAATAGTCTTCGCGAATCGTTTTCTCTCGAATGACTTAAACGAGGCTACCTATGGATCGACGTGACTTCTTGCAGGTTGTACTGGCGGCCGCGAGCCTCGAAGCCTTGGGAGGCAGTTCGGTCGCAGCCGATTCGGGACTCATGGCGCGGGCAAACGCTTCCCAGCGCACCTCGCGTGACCCGGTATCCACGGATGGCTTCACACTCGTCTGCGAGTTCAAACGGGGTTCCGTGGTCTGGAAGGTGTACGAAGATTTGCGCACGCGCGATGGATCCATCCTCTTCGTGTCTTCCACCGGAGAAACGCGTGAACTCACCAAAAGCGCCGAGGCGTCCATGGCCGAAGGCACTCCATATTTTGGACTGACACTGAAAGAAGTTTCTTTGGCGCCGACGGATTTGCTGGCCGACCATCTGCTCGGAGATCGTGCGCTGAAGGACGGCGATCCCGACCCTGAAGCGGTGAAGTCGGTAGCTCCTCCGATGGCATCCACCGATAAGAACCCTCGCAATTGGACGACGTTCGTCGGAACCAAGGAGGCATACGACGTCACGCCGGTGTACCGCAGCGGGAGCACGCGCACTTACCATCCGATTCAGTACGCACCCGAACTTCGCCAGGCGCTGCAGGAGGGCAAAGTATACGACGGACTCGTGGGCGGCTGGATGCCGGCCGTTCGCAAAGTTATTACTTCATCCGATCGCGTGTATTGGGAAGTAATTGTGCTCGGCGATGTTGACGCCAATTCGACCAAGTACATCGTTCATACCTGGCACCGCACGGCGCGGATCGAAGATGGCAAGGTGACCAAGGTGGCCTATGGCCAGAGTTATCCAGCGTTTCCCCCGGCGCGCAAAGATCCAGCGCCCGAGCAGTTCTATTCGGCGCTGCTGGACTTCGCCGAGTATTGGGACCGGCAGTTGCATGAATTGGCCCCGGTGACGCTTCCCGACCGGGCTTGGGTGGATTTGACCAAGCATGCCTTCGCTAAGGAGTTGATGACTCGCCCGGGAGGGATCTATCCGAAGTACGGCGCAGTCGATCGTGATTACGCTGGCTCGGAATACGACGCCTTTCAGGACATCTTCACCAGCGCAATCTACACCAATATGGAGTGGGGACGGCTGGAAACAGCGAAGCTCTATATCGACAATTACTTCACCGACTTCGTTGACTCGAAAGGCATGATTGACATGCGCGGTCCTGAAACCGCGCAGTTCGGGATGACCCTCTCGCTGCTGGCTCGATACTTCAACTATAGCAGCGATACTTCCTTGTTGTTGAAGCACCGGGGGAAGATCGAAGCCACGGCCAAGCTCCTGGCTGACATGCACGACGAAAGTTTGAGCCTGCCGAAAGACCACGCCGCATACGGGTTGATCCGCGGCTGGAGCGAGTCCGATTCGTGCCTCATGGAAGACCCGTCGGTGTACTGGCAGGCATACTACGCCAACAGCGCTTTCGCGGCTCGAGGTCTCAACGACATCGCCAAGACCTGGACGGCACTGGGACGCAAGCAGCCCTCCCCAGGCGTGGCGAAACTCGCGGCTGACTGGTCGAAACGGAGCCAGACTCTGCGCCGCCGTACAGCAGAAAGCATCGAGAAGAACACCCAACGCGACAAGACGCCGCCCTACATCGGATTGTTCCCCGGAACTACGCTCACTTTTCGCGAATCGCTGCAAACCGAAAAACCCAGCCCCCAGCAATGGCCGCATCGTGCCTACGCCGAGTTGTTGCAGGCGGACGTGTTGCCCCCGAACCTGGCTAATCTTGTGATCGACTGCATGCGCGCTTACGGGGCAACGACGGTCGGGGTCGTGGCCAACGTGGGCGGCGTGCACGAGGGTGGGCGCGAGATTCTCGGATTCATTTCTTATGGGTATGCGCAAATGTTACTGCGGCTGGACCGCATCGAAGAGTTCCTCCTGTTTCTCTACGCGCATCGTTATCATGTCCACACTCGGGGCAGCTGGACCGCCGGCGAGGTAACCGGCATTACTGGGGATTCCGCGCTCTACTGCATTCCCGCGCAACAAACCATTCCACTAATCACACGCTGGATGATGGTGCTGGAGGATTCTGACGAAGACCGTCTCTACCTTGCGAAGGGCGTTCCCCGCCAGTGGGTGGCGTCCGGAAAGAGAATTGGTATCGAGCAGGCTCCCACGCGCTGGGGCCGAGTCAGCTTTACACTGCAGACGAAGCTCGAAAGTGGCGCGGTTACCGGAGAGGTTGAATTCGCCGGAGCCAAGCCGCCGGCAGAACTGAATTTCAAATTGCGGCTTCCCGTAGATACGAAGTTGCGAAGGGTGACGGTGAATGGCCGCCCCGCCAAACTGGGTGGCCCCCACGGGGACACTGTCATCATCAAGACGGGTGGAGAAAAGAAGTTTGAGATTGTTGCGGAACGAGCTTGACACAAACGCAACCTCATTATCAGGTTGTTAATTCAATTCAGTAGACGCCGCGTAGTACGTGGATAACATGCAATCGTCAAACCCAGCTGTCCAGTCAGGTAACCTCGCGACCGACAAGCTCACGCCTTCTGATCCGGAATCGCCTTCGCCTGAAAATCGGAATTTCTCTCGCGGTCTGGGTTTGTTTGATTCTGTGATGCTGGTCGTCGGAGCGATGATAGGCTCCGGCATCTTTATTGTTCCAGCCGAAATGTCCCGCCAGATCGGAAGCGCGGGCTGGCTGCTGGTGGCCTGGGTCGTTGCCGGTGCACTGACCATTGCCGGCGCTCTGTGTTACGGCGAGTTGTCGGCCATGATGCCGCGCGCTGGCGGCATGTATGTTTACCTGCGCGAAGCTTATTCTCCGCTGGCAGGCTTCCTCTATGGCTGGACCCTGTTCTCCGTCATCGAGACAGGAACGATCGCTGCGGTTGCAGTCGCCTTCGCGCGCTTCACCGGCGTCCTGTGGCCTGCGATTTCAGGGGAACACTACCTGGTTTCCCCGGTTCACATCTCCAGCCACTACGCGCTTTCTCTCTCGACCGCGCAATTGCTTGCCATCGGCGTCATAGCGTTTCTAACCCTGAGCAATACGCTGGGATTGCGTTACGGCAAGCTCATCCAGAATGTGTTTACGGTTGCGAAGACGGGCGCATTGGGCGCCCTGATACTCCTGGGCATCTTCCTGGGACGCAACTCGCCGGCGTTGCATGCCAACTTTAGCCATCCCTGGGACATTTCGATGTTCAAATCGGCCGGAGCTAGCAGCACCGCAATGTGGGGCCTGTTCATTGCCATCTGCCTGAGCCAGACCGGGTCGTTGTTTTCGGCAGATTCCTGGCACAACATCGCTTTCGCTGCAGGTGAAGTGAAGCAGTCAGAGCGCAACGTCACGCGCGCGATGGTCATCGGCACGATCGTGGTGATCACCCTCTACATTTTTGCCAATGTCGCTTACCTCGTGACCCTTCCCTTGCAGGCGATTCAAAATGCCCCTTCCGACCGCGTGGGAACCGCCACCCTGAACGTTATTTTTCCCGGAATGGGAGTTAAGGTCATGGCCGCCGCCATCATGATCTCCACCTTTGGCACAATCAACGCTTTGACCCTGACCGGGGCTCGTGTTTATTACACGATGGCACAACAGAAACTTTTTTTTGCATTTGCTGGCAAGTTGAACGCGGCGCGCGTACCTGCCTCAGCGCTGATTCTGCAAGGACTGTGGGCAGCCTGTCTGGTCTTGCCGCGGACCTATGATCCTGCCACTCGAGTTTGGGGAAACCTTTACAACAATCTGCTGGAGTATGTGATTTCTGCGGCTTTGATTTTTTATGTGCTCACAGTGGCAGGAGTCTTCCGCTTGCGAATGATCCGGCCTGACGCTCCTCGGCCCTATCGCACCCTCGGATATCCAATCGTGCCCGGCCTTTACATTGTTGTCGCCAGTGCGATTCTCTTTGTCCTTTTCGCGTACCGGCCCGCGACCACGTGGCCTGGCCTGCTCATAGTTGTACTGGGGATTCCCGTCTACCTTGGAGTGGGGGGCAGGGCAGGCCGCACTAGGGAGGTCGGTTGATAGTCATGACCTCCGCATGGTTTGCGACCTACCGCATGGCGCACCCCTTAGCTGTGCCTGAAAGGATTGAATGATTGATTTAGCTAACCTCGAGGTTTGGTTTGTTCCTGGCAGCCAGCACCTTTATGGCCCGGAAGCATTGAAATATGTTGAGAAGCACTCCGTCGCCATCGCGGGCGCTCTTTCCGCGTCGCCGGATATCCCGGTGAAGATCGTGTGCAAGCCTGTGATGACCGGCAGTGACTCAATTCATCAGTTATGCCTGGACGCGAATGGCTCGAGGAATTGCGTTGGCCTGATCACATGGATGCACACCTTCTCTCCGGCCCGAATGTGGATTGCTGGCCTCCGCGTTCTGGACAAACCATTGTTGCATTTGCATACCCAGTTCAATAAGGAACTGCCGTGGTCAGACATTGACATGGACTTTATGAATCTTAACCAGTCAGCCCACGGTGACCGGGAGTTCGGATTTATCGGCACCCGCATGCGGCTCAAGCGCAAAGTCGTGGTCGGGTTCTGGCAGGATGCCGCAGTTCACGCCGAAATCGGTGTTTGGACACGGGCTGCTTGCGCCTGGAACGACACTCAACGCTTAAAGGTCGCGCGTTTCGGTGACAACATGCGGAATGTTGCCGTTACGGAAGGCGATAAGGTCGATGCCGAGATCAATTTGTGCTACGCAGTGAACGGTTATGGCGTCGGAGATCTGGTGCACCATGTTGAACAGGTGACAGACTGTGAAATAGAGAAGCTGACCTCTCAATACGACGAAGAATACGAGGTCGCCCCGTCGCTGCGCTTGGGCGGAACACAGCGTCAGGCGTTGCTGGAAGCTGCGAAAATTGAGGTCGGGTTACGGCATTTTCTGGAAGAAACCGGCTCCAACGCTTTCACCGATACGTTCGAGGACTTGCACGGCTTGGCGCAACTGCCGGGAATTGCCGTACAGCGTTTGATGGTCGATGGATATGGTTTCGGTGCCGAGGGTGATTGGAAAACGGCAGCACTCTTACGAGCGCTAAAAGTCATGAGTCACGGCCTGAAGGGGGGCACATCGTTCATGGAGGACTATACCTATCACCTGAGAGATGGCGGTCAGGTGCTGGGCGCACACATGCTGGAAGTCTGTCCATCGATTGCAGAGGCTACACCGACGGTCGAAATCCATCCCCTTTCCATCGGAGGTAAAGCGGATCCGGTGCGGTTGGTATTTACGGCCTCCAGCGGAAGCGCATTGAACGCTTCAGTCATTGATCTGGGAAACCGCTTTCGCCTGATCGTTAATCAGGTGAATTTGGTGCCGCCGGAGCACCCTCTGCCTAAGCTGCCTGTGGCCCGGGCGATCTGGATTCCCGAACCCAACCTGAAGATCGCGGCAACAGCCTGGATCCTCGCTGGTGGTACGCATCACACCGCGCTCAGTCGCGCCCTGAGCCCGCAGCACATCGAAGATTTCGCGGAGATGGCTGACATCGAATGCTTGCTGATTGATCGCAACACAACCATTGAGAATTTCAAGAAAGAGCTAAAGTGGAACGGTGTGTACTATCATTACTCTTAATTAATGGACCGCCGATTTCAGAAATTTCCTGGGATCGTTTTGGCGTGGAATGTTCAGCAGGAGCTGTGGAATTCCTCCAGATTGTCATGAAATTGAGATTCGCCACTCGAGGAGTCCAAACTCGCGCCATTGTGTATCTTTATCAAGGAACATGGCAGCCGGCGGGCCGATTTGGCCAGCTTTGTAGAACTTGATAGCGGGCTCTACTTCCAGGCGCATCGCAACCGTTGTCACAGGTGAAAAATTTACTGCGTTGAATTCGTCTTTTGCCACGACGTAGGGCTCTACGTTCGCCACCGGCTTCCAAACATCGCCATCCTTGTAAAGGAGGCGCCACGACTTCGGTATGCGGCAGAATCGCCGATCGTCGAACCAATAGACCTGAGCAGAAGAGACCGTTGCCGGTGCTTTGAGTTCGTATTCAATCCATGCCGTGGTTCCGGGTTCGGGCCGCATCCTGAAATGTAAATAAGACTCGTCGGCTGAACTAAGTGGGTCTTTGCCGTCATAGAGTGCGCGGATGTCATCGTTCTGATCGTTGTATCCCGTCCAGACTTTTTTAACTCCCCCCGAAGAACGAACTGAACATATGGGATCTGGAGGCAAAGGCGCGACCCATGCTTTATGGGGCTCGCTGGCCATCCAAACTGCCATCTCTCCCGGTCCGCGATTGGACCACGCAAAATACGGAATTGCCACCAGCTGATGCGGCTGCTGCTTCAGTGCACTGCTGTTGTCCTGCCGCTGCAGCGCTTCGACATTGCCCGTCACAACTCGGACGCCGTTCAGCAGCCCGGGACGCCATTGGCTCTCGAACTTAGCATCCTCGGGAACGATCAGATTTAAGGCGTGTCCGTTATTGTCCGGCCACTCCGCGCAATACACGAGCGGCCCGCGCTGCAAGGCCACAGTGTCGCGATCTTCTTTTACCTGGGCATTGGCCTTGACCCGACACACGGGCATGGGTAGATGCAACTGAACCTTATCTCCCTTCGTCCATCTTCGTTCGATGCGAGCATAGCCGTGTTCCATTGTTAACTCGACGGGCTGGCCGTTCACGCTGAGCGTCGGTTTCTCATTGCTCCTGTCCGCGAATTGGTAGAGGTCGCCAGGCAGGACTTCATTCCGCGCCCAACCAGGGATGCGCACCAGCATGCTGAATCTTTCATTTTGTTCGGGGTTGACGCGGATGCTGATCGCTCCTTCCCATGGATATCTAGTGTCCTGTTTAATCGAAACGGTGTTTCCGCCCGGAAGGCTCACTTTTGCATTGCTTGCAACGAAGAGGTTGACGTAAACCGAATTAGAAGACTGAGCATAGATGTAACTTCCCAGCGAAGCCATAAGGCGCACCACATTCGGTGGGCAGCAGGGAACGTCAATCCAATCGAAGCGTTCGTAGTTGCCAAACGAGCGCAGAGGATTCTGATAGAAGAAGCGATCTCCCCTAAGCGAAACGCCAGCTGCCAAGCCGTTGTAAAGGATCCGCTCCAGCACATCAATGTACTTCGCGTCCTGATGCAACTGGAACATACGCTGGTTCCACGCAACATTTCCGTAGGAGGCGCAAGTCTCGTTCCAGGCGCTGAGATTGGGAAGCTCATAAGCGCTTCCAAATTGCTCATGAAAACGAATGGATCCGATGCTTCCGGTCAAGTAAAGCTTGTGATGAACAACGTCTTCCCAGATCTTGTCCACAGCTTCCTGATACTCGGGATTCCCCGTTAGCGCGGCGAGATCGGTGAGGGCGATGTACAAGAACATAGCGCGAACGCAGTGGCCTACGGCCTCGTCCTGTTTCACTACCGCTTCGTGGTCCTGTGCGTAGGTGCGGTCAATCGCGTATTCACCGGCTCGCGGATAGCCATCCTTGCCGCGTTGATCCATGAAGAACTTTGCTAGCTTGAGGTACTTGTCGTCGCCTGTCTGACGGTAAAGCGCGAGCAATCCAATTTTCTGGCCTTCGTGTTCGGAGATGTAGTCTCGTTTACCGGGCCCGAAATTCGTATCAATCACTTTGGCGTCTTCGAGCGCAGCATCGAGCATTTTCCGCTTGCCGGTGACCGCGTAATATGCGACCGCGCCCTCCAGGAAATGACCAGAGACTCGAACCGCCTTATCCGGATCAGCCAGGCGCGGGGTCAGCTTCGTCACTAGCCTGTCGATCACTTGATCTGCGTATTCCTCGAGCTTTGGATCAGGACGCTTGGCCAACATGTAAGCAGCCGCTTCGATCAGTTTGGGGCTGCCAAAATCTTCGAACTCTTCCATCTTTCTGAAACAGTGCCATATGGAAACGTTGCGATTCACTTCGATTCGTGGCGCCCAGAAGTCGTCGAGGATATCAACTTGGGTAAGAGGCACCGGCTTCACGGCGTAGTCATTCCCAGTCATCGTCGGGGTGTCGAGCGCATTCAAGAGGCGGATACCTGGAACCAGACAACAGGTCGAGAGCAGTAGGGAACGACGGGTAAGTTTGTGGTCGGTAAAGATGCTCATCGCTCCTCCGGTGCCGATCAGGGCTGCTGTGAGCGGAGCACCGGTGTGTTACCCGGGATCATCTCCGACTCCATGAGGGGAATCGGAATCATTCCCTCGTTGTTGAAGCGATCCATGAAATCGCGCAGCACAAAAGGCTTGCCTGCCAGTTCCTGCTGGTGGGCGTAGTTCGTGATCAGTTCATCCGCGAGCATTTTCCCCGTGATGTAGCAGCTCCCATAGCCGGGCTGCCGTAGATACAGCAGCTGTTCGAATGTGGTGAGCGAGTCCTTTGCCTTCGCCCAGCCACGCGGCGTCCATTCGGCATGGAACTGTCCTGCCTGCTCCAGGGTGAACTGATTCGCCTGCACATACAGCGAGGCCAGACCGCGGGCGGCGCGGTTCGCCAGCGCAATCCAGACCAGTTCTTTGGCCCGCGGATTATCGTCGTACAGGCCGGCGTGCATCATCAGCTCTTCGAACGCCGTGGCAAAACCCTCCGCGCGATTGTCCCAGATGTTTGAGAGCAGGACCTGGCGGCGAATTGGGCTCGGGTTGGGCTCGTCGCGCATGCGTGTTAAGTCGATCCAGTGATAGTCGTGCGAGAAGAGCACCATGGGCTCGCGGTGTGTGATGCGGGTAAAGAACACCCTTTGCTCCTCGGGGACGAAGTGACCGACTTCCTCCGCCAGTGCCGCCCTGATGTACGGCTTATCCGGGACAATCTCCTGCTTGACCAGAAACTCGACGAACTTATCCAGCCGATCATGTGCCATTTTGTCGAACGTGGCGGCATCGGCCGCCGGCTCGAGCGCAGGCAGGTTGCGGTTCTTGTGTTCCTCAAGACGCAAGGATGACTGCGCGCGCTCCAACTCGCGACGCAGCAGCACGACCTCCTCGTCCCAGTTGTAAGGAATGAAGTGCACGTTCTGCTGATACCAGGTGTAGTTCTCTTTGCCTACGCCCGAGGGGCCTGTCTTGTTGGGCGCCAGCTTCTCCAGCCAGGCGATGAATTCGTCGGTCGCCGTGCGCGCGCTGGTCACGGCGGCGCGCAACCCCGGGCTGGCACCGCTCAGGTCTGCGTGCTGGTGTTCGGCCAATGTGTGGACCGTCAGCGTCCCGGCCTCAAGTGAAGCCAGTGTGCGTGACTGATTGCGCAGCTCCTCCGCGCCGTATACCCAGAGGTCGCGCGCGTTGCTTGCCTTAAGGTTCTCCTTGGCTTCGGCCAGGAAGCCGGGAATCATGCCGATCTTAGCAGTTAAATCTTTCTGCGCCTCAGCGTCGAGCGGAAAGCGATAGTCGTAGAGCTGGATCTCGGGGTATGAAACCGGACCTTCGCGCGAGGGCACATCGCTGCGGGACGAATATATGCTGACGTAAAACGCGGGATCGCGAGCCCAGGGGCGGAGCACCCTCAAGTTGAAGTCGAAGCCATTCATCTCGGCCTTCACCAGCTTGTAGTCGTTCTGCTGTTCGATGGGCCACGACTTGGGATCAATCGAGTCGAGCCGTTTGCGCCACTTGGGCAGTTCAGCAGACTTAGCTTCTATGGCGCTCGCGCAGTAGTCGGGAACTTTATTCTTTATCACCGGACGTTCGAATTCCCGCCATTGCTGAAAAAGCTCAACCAACGCTGGATAACCGTCAGGCTCGCTTGCCGCCTTTGCCGAATCGCCGCTCATTGCTCCACAGAATAGGGCCGCGATGGCCAGTGCATGGCAGACTTGCGACGTTTTCACCGAACGAAACTTGCCGTCGAGATGGCTCACCGCTGAGATACCCTCGTTTTAATCAAAAGCCCGAATTACTCCTGAGCAGTCATTCTGAGCTCAATCCAGGTCTCTTTCGTGCTGAGCGGAACAATATAGTCTCCGCGCTCCAGTTTGAACTGAGATCTCGGGCGGAATGTGCCCACCCCGTTCACCTTGGCCGGTTGTTCGATGTGCAGGTGCGCATCGCGAGTGAACTGATTTTCTGCCGACAGGCCGACACGAATGGAACTGGTCTTCGGATTCATATCGATATTTTGAAACGTTCCGGCATCAAGCGTCAGCCACAAGCCATATGACGCAATATAGATTCGCGTGCGAGACGAATCGCGAGGCGTGATCTTAACTGTTTGCCCATCGCAAATGATATTCCCACCGAAAGCAAGCCAGCCGAATTCAGGATGTTTCACGACATAGGTTGCGGTGTTCCATGCGTGGCCGAACAGGTTTGGGCCGTTGTCGCCAGAGACAGGATCGAAGCGGAGAAAATCTGGGAATCCATGAAACGCCGGAGAAAGGAAGCCCTCCTGGTCTATGTCAGTGAGCACGCCGGTCGAGCCTGCATAGCCGACACGCAACAAATAGAAATCGTCGGGATGCTCGCGGTAGTCGGTCAGCAGCGGAATCGCATTGAGCGAAGACCCATAGTGATGCAATTGCCGCTCGAGCCGGCGATACTGATGACTTGCGCCGAAGATAAAATCCCAATACCGGCGGGCGCTGCCGTCGTATCCCCAGTGCGGGATCGCGGGATCGTAGCCGAGAATCGCGTTGAGCGTCACTTCGGCTTTATCTTTGTAGCCGAAATATTTCGTCCAGGCATAAACTTCTTCCTGACCGGTTGAGTCCCATGGCATTTCGCTGCCATAGGGATAGGCTTGGTCCTTCCAGCGCTCGGTGCGCGAGCGCATTTTTGCCTCGAGCTTTGCGGCTTGCTCGTTCATGCCTTCGCGCTTCAGATCGTCGAAAATCTGCAGGAAGATGTCGCCTTCCATCTGGCCGAAGACTGCATACCCTTCGGCGTACTTCGTCATGGCAATTGAAGTTTCGTACGCCTGATTCAAATACCAATCCCACGCATGGTTCGTGACCAGGTCTTGGTTGTTGCGGGCGAGGTGATACATCACCCAATAAAGCGCGGCCACGTGCGGGTAATCGTAGGAGCGATCAACTTGCGCTGAGGCCTTCTTGTTCCAACTGGTCCAGGTGCTCCAATCAAAGTCGCTGCGGTAATAGCCTTTGGGCAATTCATCGGGCTGGTAGTAAAACAGACTTTTGCGTACACCATATTTGTTGGGTCCATCTTTGTTCTGCAGACGGCCCCAGACGACTTTATCGACAAACTGTTGAAGTTTGTCGATCTCTTCTTTGTTGGGCTCGATGAACTGCTTCATGATTGCGGAAATCCAGGCACCTCCGCCACCTTCGTCGCCGAGACCGGCGATCCATACCCGCGGGTCTTGCATCACGATCTTGTTGGCCTCGCGATCGTAGGTCATAACCGAAGGGCCGCGATGGAAGGGATCGTTCTCATCAACAAACCACTGCTTCGTTGTAAGGAAACGGCCAAGATCGGCGATCACTTGTGGCTCGGGCTTGGTTACGAAGTAGTGAATGGTTTGCACAAGTCCGTCTTCATAGGTGATCGTGAGGCGCGAACGCCCCCACTGCTTGCCTTTGATTTCATAGGCGGCCCAACCGTTCGCCAGCGCGCTTTTGGCAATGGCGAGTGCGCCTGCGGGTTCGACTGCGAGAGATTTCACTGGCTTTGTGTATTTCAGGAAGAGCTTGGCATTGATGTCGGTTGCCAGAACGTATCCGGGAATTCCGACTGCAACCGGACGATGATTTTCTACCAGCGTGCGCTCAATGTTGCGAATCGAATCTGAGAGGATGAACTTCACCCCGTACCTTCGCGACTCACCAGGATTCACCGTCAATGAGCTGGCCGGGTTCCACTCCTGCACGCTTTTCCATTCAATCTCGCTATAGGCCTTGGTGTGAACCATCCACTCATAAAAACCTTCGAAGGTGATGCCGCGCGGCGTGGGATCAGTGAAAATCGGTTTCGCCCCCCACGAGTTTGGTTTGTCAAGAATGGGATCGTAGGCTTCGAACGGAGTGTTCCCGTCCGGTACCACGAGCAGCGCCGGTCCTTTTCCGCTCAGACGCGTGACTTGCAGGTATCCGGCGTCTTCACCGATATAGGGATCGTAAAACGAGCATTTTGCGTGCGCGTCATCGAGCGAGCGATCATTCAGCACGTTGTTGAAGATCATAGGAATGCCGAGTGCGCCGATCTCAACGGGCATTGCGCTCCGGTTCTTCAATGTGAATCGAAGGACGAGTTTCCCACGATCGAGGGCCCAGGCACGGGTAACCTCAAGCGGAATATCCGAGGGTAGAGTTGGCGATAGGTCAGCCGCGGCGAGGACGCCAGCAGTAGTCGCCAATGCCTTTGTCGGAGTACGCGATTGCGCTGTGGAATAGTTCTTCCACTCCGGCGAATTTCCAAACCGCAGGCGCAGAGTGATGTCGCCGAGATGGAAATACGCATTTTGCGAGCGGGCCGCGAGCAGATCACCAGGTGTGAAATCGAAATCGGGAGCGCTCTTGGGCTTCAGCGCAGCAATGGTCTGGGACGAACGCACCAGCATGACATTGAAATCAGGTGTATCTAAGGTGATCATGCCGTCGGCCAGCATCGGCCCGGGCGTCGGCGGAGTTTTGGGCTGATTTTGCTGCGCACTCGACGAACAAACTGACATGCAAACAATTGCAAGGAGAGCAATTCGCGCTCTTCTTCTGAAAGACCCGAGTGAATTCGTCATGCTTCCTTTTCCACCTATGTGCCTGTTCACGCTAATGAAACTGCAGTGACAATCTGCGATGGCGTTCGATCAACATGCACGAAATTGCGCAGCGGCCGGCCGAAGCCGTCGAACCCGACTTGCAAGACATCTCCATCTTTGAGGCGGATGCCTTCGCCAAAACTCAACGAGTCCGCGCCGAGAAAGTGAACGTGAATATCGCCGGGGTGACGGTGCTGGACGAACTTGAAATGATGATGTTCGATGTTCTGCAGACTGTGACACATTTCTGCTTCGCCGGTGCGAACCTGTTTCGTCCAGAGTGAGCGGCCATTACGCTGAATCGTGACTTCGCCCGCAACCGACGCGAACTCAGGATTGATCACAAGTTCTGGACCGATCGAACAGGTACGCAGCTTCGATGCTGCAAGGTTTAAATAATTCTTCTTCTCGAAACAATGGTCGGAAAATTCGTTGCCGATCGCCATGCCAATCCGGAACGGACGACCATCGCGCCCAATGATGTAAATCGCAGCAATCTCGGCTTCTTCGCCGCCGTCCTCAGCGAAAGGAGGAATTTCCAGTGGCTCACCGTGCGCACAAAGAATGGAACCCGTCCCTTTGTAGAACCATTCCGGCGGCGCACCGATGTGGCCTGCCGGCGGGCGTCCGCCTTCAACTCCCCAGCGAAACATCCTCATGCTGTCGGTGAGTTCTTCCGATTCTTCCGCATTCAGAGCTTTCGCGTGCATGGCCTGACGATCGCGGGCGCTGCCGAGGTGTGTCAGTCCGGTACCTGAAATGAAACAGCGAGCGCGCTCCTCAGGGTGATCGATCGGCGGCAAAAGCTTCCATTCACTCTCGGCGTTGTAAATGGGGTCGTATGCGAACTTTTCGTGGGTAGCGGAGCGCGCGATGGTATCGGCAAATGTTGTTCCACCACTGATCGCCGACCTCGCGAGCGAATAGATGCAATCGGCATTCAACAACCGCAGCTCCGGTTCTTCTACCACGGCAACGCGCCGATGGCCACCGTTTTTCAGTTGAACCAGCCGCGTGCTCATGTCACCACCTCAAAGTTTTCGGCCAGCGATTTTTCGTTGATCGTCAACCCCAAACCGGCAACATTCTCGTCGAGATCAACAAATCCACCTTTTGCGCGCGGCTCGCCGTCGAAGATGTACCAGAACAATTCGTTTCCGACTTCAACGTCTACGACGGGGAAGTATTCAGCCATGGGCGAGTTCAGGCTTGCCATGACGATGTGATAGTTGTGCATCTGTCCGGCATGGGGAATCACTGGAATCGAGTGCGCCTCGGCGAGCGCAGCAATTTTTCTGGCTTGCGTGATTCCACCGACGCGGTTCGTATCGAACTGAATGTAGTCAACAGCTTGCGCCTCGAGAAGTTGGCGAAAGCCATAGATTGTGAATTCATGCTCACCACCGGCGATCGGGATTCGGCTGGAACGTCTCAACTCGGCATAACCGTGAATCTCATCCGGAATCACTGGTTCTTCCAACCAGCGCAACTGAAACGGCTCAAGCAGGGGCAACATGCGCTTGGCGTAATCTAGTGTCCAACCCATGTAGGCGTCGGCCATAATATCGATTTCATCGCCTACGGTTTCGCGCACCGTGCGCACAAGATCAACATTGCGCTGCATTCCCGCCGCGCCGTCATTTGGTCCCCAGCCGAAGCGCAGCTTCACAGCTTTATAGCCTTCGTCTTCGTAGCGTTTCGCTTCGGCGGCGAGTTGATCGAGAGGGGAACTATACAGCCTGCTTGCATACACCGGTATGCGCGATTTGGTCCTGCCACCGAGCAGGCGATAGACGGGCTGTTTTGCGGACTTGCCCAGAATGTCCCAAAGCGCGATATCTACCGCGCTGATTGCAGCCATGGCGATACCCTTGCGGCCGAACGCCATGGTCTTGCGATACATGTGCTGCCACAAAAATTCGAGCTCCCATGGATCAGCGCCGATGAGAATCGGCTTGAGATGCAGATCGATAACTTGTTTCGTGACCTGCGGAGCGAGTGCAGCGTTTCCGACTCCGACGAGTCCATCATCGGTGAAGATTTCAACGATCAGCCAGCCATGGAAGGTGAATGTGCTCATCGAGCCAGATGGCAGCGCGAGCAGATCCATGGGATTCGTGCAGAAGTGACCCGGCAGCGGCACGACCTTGCCTTTCCAGCGAACGACCCGGGTGCGAATTTCCTTGATCACAGCGCGGCCTCGTAGCGGAGTTTCGAGTTGATGCCAAGCGGAGCAATGACTGGAATGGCGGCAAGAATCACCAGGAAGGCTGCGACATGCAGGCTACCTGCAATCGTGAACACGGGACCGTATCCGAAGCCGTGATCGAGTAAATAGCCGACTAGTTGGCCGAATGCGATACCTCCCATCGCGCCTCCGAAGCCAACAAGCCCGGCGACCGCTCCCACGACATTACGCGGAAATAAATCCGTCGGCAGGACCATCACCAATGTGGACCAGGACTGTTGACCGAAATATGCCAAGCTGAATTTCCAGTAGGCCTGATCTCCGGTTTCGAGATAGTAGTCGGCCGCGCCGCTGCACGCGTACATCGCCCGCACCGCGTGGCCTTCGAGCTTGGTACGTTGCGTGAACGGAATTCCGCAGAACATGTACACGATACGTTCCGGCTCGATCGTCCACCGGTCGTCGCCATGCAGGATGTATGCAGCGAGATCGACGCACTGGTGCTTGCCGGTCGTGCGGTAAAGCTCGATCAACGCCATCTCAATCTCTGGATGTCCGGAGATGATCGGTTTTTGGTTCGGTCCGGGACCGTAATTCGGCAGCACGAAGTTGTCCACCATGCGGGCGCCTGCGTCCATCAACGTTGAGTCGCCAGTCGCGCGATAGTAGGCGATCGCTCCCTGAATCATGTGTCCGAGGCAGTACATCTCGTGCCCGACCTCCTGATCGTGCTGCGACATGCGTAGCGAAACGCGGTCGTTCTGGTAATAGGTGTTCAGGTATCCGTTCGGCTCCTGCACGGCGACAACTTCGCGGATCATGGACTCCGTGGTGCGTCGAAGTTCCGGCATGGCATCGGATTGCAGCGCCCATCCAACTCCGTCAATCCATTTGTAGATATCGGAATCTGAGAAGTACGGCCCTTTCTGCGGCTCGGTGCTCTTGCCGACCAGACGACGGAAGTTGTCCATGCGCCCGTGCTCTTCGAGTTCAACCCGCATCGTCGGAATACTGCGCTCGACGTCGGTCTTGCGCCGCTTCGACCAGAAGCCTTCCTCAATCGTGACCGCACGAACAGGCACGCTGTGCAGTTTGGCGTAAGGTGAATTTGCCGTATTGATCACGCCCTGGTCCTGCCAGGCAAGAGCAGCCGTGGCACCCATATCAAATAAGCCACGTAACCTCTTAGAGCTCGCGAACGAGAGGTCTGGGAGCACAAGAACACCTGCGGCCGTGGACGATGCCGCGGTGGAAAGAAATTGGCGTCGTGAAAGCCGGTTCATGAAATCACTTCAAGCCACTGAGATCTTGCATGAATCTAATGCCTGGTCTGAGCCGCAATCCAGGCCTCTACTCGTGAGTGAAGTACATCGAGAGGCAAAGGCCCACTGCCGAGCACCTCATCGTGGAAGCTGCGAACGTCGAAGTTTGGACCTAGCTTTTCGCGTGCATCTGTACGCAGCCTGAGAATCTCGAGTTGGCCAAGTTTGTACGCGAGAGCCTGGCCGGGCCAGGACACGTAACGGTCAACCTCGGTCTGAATATTGGGTTCATCCATGGCCGTGTACTTGTGGAAGTATTCGACCATTTGGTCGCGCGACCAGTGCTTTACATGGACTCCAGTGTCGATGACCAGGCGAATATCACGCCACATTTCATTTTCGAGGCGCCCGTATTCGCTATATGGGTCCTGATACTTGCCAACTTCTTTGGCCAGCCGCTCGGAGTAGAGCGCCCAGCCTTCGACGAAAGCGGTATATTCGGCGTGCTTGCGAAAATCCGGGAGACCGTTCAACTCCTGCGCCAGCGAGATCTGCAAATGATGGCCAGGAATTCCCTCGTGATATGCGATAGCTTCGACGTTCAGAAGGAGACGGTGCTCCGGGTCCCACTCGTTGACGTTAATGTGACCCGGCCGTGAACCATCCGGCGTACCGTTATCGTAATCAGCCGGAACCGCGTTTTTCGCACGCGACTCCTCCATGGGAATCGCAACCAGCTTGGCCCTAGGGAGCCGGCCGAAAAGCTTCGGCAGGTCCGGCTCGATTTCGCGGACGTAGTTCGCGTAGAGATCCAGCAGTTGCTGGCCGGAAGCCGCGTACAGCTTACGATCATTTTTGATGTGCTCGTTGAAGCTGGCCAGGTCGTCAAAGCCAAATTGCTTTGCAACCGCCAGCATCTCTTGTTCCGTTTCATGCAGCTCGCGCAGGCCAATCTCGTGAATCTCGTCAGGAGTAAGGTCGGTCGTCGTCATGCGTTTGATCGCATACCGATATCGCGCCTCGCCATCTGGCAGTGCCCAGACCCCGTGTTCCGTGCGGCCGTGAGGGGCGTATTCCTCGCGCATGAATTTGCTGAAGCGCTGGTAAGCGGGGATGATCTGTTCAGAAATGGTTCTGAGGACGGCTTCGCGAAGTCGCTTCTGATCAGCTGCGGGCACGCTCTCGGGAAATTGCTTCAGTGGTTTGTAAAACGGGCTATTCTCCCCGGTTTTGCCGGCGACCTCATCCGCTTGCGGAGCAACTTTTTCCAGCAGATAGCGCGGCTGCATCAAATGATCGCGCATTCCCTGGCGCATGTTGGCCATCACCTGATCGATGACGCGCGCAATCTGGCGCAGGCGCGAGAGGTAGTTGTCAAAATCCTTGACGGTATTGAAGGGCGTGATGGCGATCAGGTTGGGAAACTCCAGATGCGGCCCGCCGCGCTGGTTGACGGGCATTTCCCAGTTTTTGAAACGGGCGCCTTCCAGATCAAGACGGAGTTGGCGAATCATCAACTCCCGGCTAAGCGCGTCCTCTGCGGACAGGCCCGAGGAATCAATCGCTTCAAGGCGGGCAAGGAATTTCTTGGCCTGGTCGAGTTCGGCTTGAACTGCCTCGGCAGATTCATCGCTGAGCCGGTCGTTGTAGCGATTGTCCCCAATGGAAGTCGCCCACTCGGGATGCGTGCGCATTTCGTATTCCCACTGCTCGTCGAAAAGAGAGTGAAGTTGGCGAAAGGCGTCTCCTGGCGGCTTCGCTTGGGATTGAGCGTGGACCGTGCCCGGAGCGAGAACGAGTAACAACAGAAACGCAGTAAGTCTTCCATTTTTGCGGAACCTCGACATAGTGCATGTCTCCGCAGCGCTGAAGCGCTCGTCTAACTTCCGCCGCTGTTCAGGTGCCGAAATTTTCATAATTTTGAACTTTCGACGTAATACGGGTTATAGATCTTTGGCGACCATGGGCCGTTCTCGTCCTAGGCGGATTTTCTATTCACCTTCCAATACACCGCGTAGCGCTCATTGATGATCTGATAAAGCGGGACCAGCGTCATCGCCTGCGGCTGTCCGAGTGCACGAAACATGAGCGGCTGCTTGCTATCAACTTCGACCCACGCTGTGGGTTTGTTCGCATCGGCGACGATCTCAGGAACCTTCCTTCGGTCAGTGAACTTCGGTTCGTAGTCACCGTTGTACAGCATCTCTTTCGAAACCGCGTCGAACCGGCCTGCAAGCACGAGCGGGCCATACATCATCGCCTGGACGGACTCGTCGTCAGGCATGCTGTCAACGTGCAGGCCCATGGGCAGGCTGAGTTCGATTTTGTCGCCGGATTTCCAGACCCGATTCAGTGTGAGATAGCTGCCTGGACTTGAGAATGCTTGCAAGAAATCACCGTTGATCTTTACCTTTCCGCTTTCTGCCCAATACGGGATGCGCAGATTGATCCCAAGCTGCTGGGGATTTTTGGCGGAGATGGTCATCGTGGTTCCTTGCTGTTCGGGGAAGCGCGTTCGTTGCACGATTTGGAGGCCTTTGTCGGGCCATTCCAGGTTCGAGTCGATGTACAAATTTACGTACAGTGAATCGTCGTTGTGGAAGTAAATTGTGTCGCTGAGTTTTGCATACTCCTCTGATCCCGTGCCGGTACAGCACCACAGAGAGTCGAAAGGTTTGCCGAAGGTCTTCCAGTAACCGGAAGCGAGCGGCAGATAGTACATCATGGTGCCGTCTTCAGGGTTGATCGTTCCGAGGCGGTGATTGAAAACCAGGCGCTCGTAATAATCCATATAGCGCGCGTCCGGGTTCCATCCGAACAGGTGGCGGCTCAGCTTCATCATGTTATAGGCGCAGCAGTCTTCGGTCGTGTTGGTGCTGAGTTCAGAGGCGAGTTTACCGGGGTCGGTGTTCCAGGATTCGTGGTTGCTGGTCCCGCCCGTGCAGTAGGAACGCTCGCTGACAACTTCGTCCCAGAAATATTCGGCGATATTGCGATAGTATCGGTCGCCGGTGAGTTCGTAGTAGCGGGCCGCCGCAATCACTTGCGGGATGTGCGTGTTTACGTGCAGGCCCTTGAGCTCGTCGCGATGCGCCGCGAGTGGATCGAAAAACCATTTTTTGTCGAATCGTTGCGCAACGTGCAAGTAATAGGGCTTGCCAGTTACCACATACAAGTTCGAAAGCACCTCGCCCATGCCGCCGTATTCGGTCCCCAGGATGCGCTGCATGTGGTCGTAACTGAATGAACCGGTATAGCCGGCGGTCCACTCGGCCATTTCTTCGACGACATCAAGGGCTTGCTCATTGCCGGTGAGCAGGTGCATATCAAGCAGGCCGGCCATGATCTTGTGGATTGTGTAGAACGGCGCCCAAACGCGTTCCCGATTTCGAAGACGATCAAAGAACTCAATGGGAAACGCGCTGAGGTATCCGCCGGCGTTCAGACTCTTTTGACATTTGGCGAGCTCGCCAACCACCAGGTCGCCATTTTTCTTCAGGTCCTCGTCGCCAGTGCTCGCATACATCAGGGCCACCGCTGACAAATAGTGTCCTCCGACATAGTGACCGCGCAGTTCGCAATCAGGAGCCTCCCATCCGCCGAGCGGTTGGGCCGAGCTTGCAATTTTGGCGTTGACGCGGAAGGTGTGCAAGAGCCTATCGGCGGGTAGCGAGTGCAGGTACTTCCGGTCCGCCTCCATGGCGGCAGTGCAAGGTCCTTGGCCGAGACGGACCTGCTTCATCGGGAAGGGGCGGGCTTTCCACGGCACCATCTCGCGGTTGGCGGTCTTGCCGTCTTTTGCAGCCGAGTCCACTACCGGGTCCTGGGCGAACAACCTAGTCGGCACCAGGGCGGCGCCGGCGATTCCAGCAGCGGTGGTGATGAAGTTCCTGCGTGACAGCCCGTAGCATGGCATGTTGAAAGCACCTCGAATGACGGATATTGTATACAAAAAACGGCTGCAAGCAATCTGGAGTTTAGCGCATTCGAGACGCTGTCACGAAGTCACATTGACGCACGGCGCTGCTGCAAAGCCTCTTTTAAGGACTGGCCAGCGTGCTGGATGTGCTGCTTCAGAAGTCTGCAGGCGGCGGGAATATCGCGTTGTCGGCACAGTTCAAGGATCTCGTGGTGTTCTTTGTTGGCGCGCTGGATGCCGTGGGTGAGATACAGCTGCAGCCGCGTGTAGCGCTCACCACTGTTATTGACGTTGCGGATGATGGCCATGAAATGGGGCCGCTCGGCGCGCGAATACAGAAGCGAATGAAATTGCCAGTTGAGGCGCCCCCAGGAGAAAAGATGGTCTTCGTGCTGGAGTTCGCCTTCGTAACGGCGTAAAACGACGGCGGCCTCGTCAAAGTCAGCATTGGTGAGGCGAGGGATGGAATGCTTCAGAATCTCCGGTTCCAGCAGTGCGCGAATGGTGAAAAGCTCCTCTATATCAGTCGGCGACAGTGCGGGGACGATTGCGCCGCGATTGGGGACGATCGTGATCAGTCCCTCAGCGTCTAGCTGCCGCAACGCTTCTCGAACGGGAATACGGCTGACATGATATTGCATTGCGATCGCATCCTGACGGAGTTGTGCTCCCTCGGGAATGGTGCCGCGAATGATTTCCTCGCGCAGCTTGTCCGCTACTGCTGAGGTAAGAGACTGGCGCGGGATCGCCGATTCTGGCGTGCTCAAGGAGTTCATATACTTAGAGAGTTGGGATGCGAGTACCAGAGGCATCATATCGGCAGGCTTATTTGCGCGCAAGAACTGCCGGCCGGCGAGACGGTTTTGCATCTGAACAGTGCGAGCAATCTGAGGTACTTCTTGAGGCTTCAAGTACTCTTTAGCCCAATAGCAAGTGTGTCGGCGTGCGAAAACTCCGCAGGAACTGCTTGACGGATGGATATTGTATCCATACCATAAAGGCGGTTCTTTGCTGCGATTTCCCATCTCCCCTTGTAACTCTTTGGTGCCTTGGAGCTTAGTACCATGCCGACTAACGTCGAGCTAGAATCGCCAATTATGAATCGGGTGAGTTCCAAAGTGCGCTCTCAAGGGCAACACTGTGCTCCGAAAGATGTCCAAAGAATTCAGATTCTTGACTCTCATACAGGGGGAGAACCCACACGGTTAGTGGTGGCTGGTGCGCCGGATTTGGGTAATGGATCGCTTACCGAAAGATTGGCGCGTTTTCGATCGGAGTATGACTGGTTTCGATCGGCAGTGGTTAACGAGCCGCGTGGCTCGGATGTTGTCGTCGGCGCGTTGCTGTGTGAACCCCAGGATCTTAGTTGCGCGGCCGGCGTGATTTTTTTCAACAACGTCGGCTATCTCGGAATGTGCGGACACGGGACGATTGGTTTGATTGTTTCACTGGCACACATGGGGCGGATCGGGGCCGGTGTGCATCGCGTAGAAACACCGGTGGGCGTGGTGACCGCAACCCTGCACGAAAGCGGTGAGGTCACCGTCGAGAACGTACCGAGTTACCGGACGGCGACAAAACTTTTAGTCGATGTTCAGAAGTTTGGCGCACTGCGAGGCGAAGTCGCCTGGGGCGGAAACTGGTTTTTTCTCATCGAAGAGCATGGCTTTGAATTGTCTCTGAGGAACATCGAAAAACTGACGGAGTTCACTTGGGCGGTGCGCCATGCGCTGAATGCGTCTGGCATCGCTGGCACCGATGGGCATGAGATAGATCACATCGAGTTGTTCGGGCCATCTGAAATTTCTGGCGTGAACAGCAAGAATTTTGTGCTGTGTCCGGGGAAGGCTTACGACCGCTCGCCATGTGGCACGGGTACGAGCGCAAAGCTGGCGTGCCTGTACGCTGATGGGAAACTGCGGCCGGGGGAAGTCTGGAAGCAAGAGAGCATCGCAGGCAGCGTTTTTGAGGGAACCATTGAGTTGCGAGACGGGAAAGTGCACCCGAAGATCAGGGGATCGGCATTCATCACCGGAGAAGGCGAACTGATACTCGACCCGCTGGATCCATTTCGCAATGGCATTCGCGCATGAGCGCAACCTTTGATGTCGTGATTGCAGGCGCAGGGATTGTGGGTGCGGCCTGTGCAGACGAGTGCGCTCGCGCGGGCATGCGGGTTGCGCTGATCGAAAAAGACATGGCCGCAAGCGACGCCACGGCCGCGGCCATGGGACACATCGTGGTGATGGACGACTCCGAAGCGCAGTTTGCGCTGACTCGCTATTCGCAGCAGCTTTGGCAGGAATTGCGTTCCGAACTTCCCGACGATGTGGAGTATGAGCAGTGCGGAACGATTTGGGTGGCGGCGGACGAGGAGGATATGGACTTGGTCCGGCGCAAGCATGCGTATTACCGCGATCGCGGAGTGCCCACGCAAGTTCTCGGCCCGGAGTCATTGCAAGTCATGGAACCTCATCTGCGCAAGGAACTCGCGGGAGGCTTGCTTGTTCCAGAAGACGCAGTGCTGTATCCGCCATGCGCGGCACGATTGTTGATGGAGCGTGCACAGAATAAAGGTACGCAGTTGTGCATTGGAAGTGCTGTAACAGAGCTGGGCAAGGGTCGAGTCCGAGTGAGTGATGGGACCGAGTTCTCCGCTCCGGTGGTCGTGAATGCCGCGGGAACGGCGTCGCCGATGCTGACGCCAGGAGTTGGAGTCAAGAAGCGCAAAGGCCACCTCGTCATCACTGACCGATATCCGGGTTTGGTGCGGCACCAGTTGGTCGAGCTCGGATATCTGAAGAGCGCGCATTCGGTGACGGCGGATTCCGTTGCTTTCAACGTGCAGCCGCGCAGAACGGGACAAGTGTTGATCGGCTCGTCGCGGCAGTACGGAGCTGAACACAAAGAGGTGGACCAGGAAATCCTGAGGCGAATGTTGCAGCGCGCGCAAGAGTACATGCCGAACTTGGCACAGACGTCGGCAATCCGCGTGTGGACAGGATTCCGCGCGGCGACTGCCGATAAGTTGCCCCTGATCGGACCGTGGCCCGAGGATTCGACTGTGTACCTCGCCACCGGGCATGAGGGATTGGGAATCACGACATCGCTCGCAACCGCGCGGCTGCTGGTGGACCAAATTTTAGGTAGGAGATCGGCGATCGCGGCTGAGCCGTATCTACCTTCGCGCGTCGGCAGTTTGGGACACGCACATGCCTGAGCAGATCACGATTTCGGTGAATGGCAAGACGGTGGCAGTGAATTCTGCGACCACGGTTGCGGCGGCAATGCTCATGGCAGGAGCACACTGTCGCAAGTCCGTCAGCGGAGAACCGCGCGGCCCGTTGTGCGGGATCGGAATCTGTTTTGAATGCCGGGCTGAGATTGATGGCAGACCGCATCAGCGGACATGCCAAATGCTGTGTTCGCCCGGAATGCAAGTGAGCACGAATGAATAGCGCCACAAGACTTTTCGACGTGGTGGTGATCGGCGGAGGCCCGGCGGGTATCGCCGCTGCCGCTTCCGCAGCTGAAAGCGGAGCGCGCGTTGCAATTGTGGACGACAATCCTCGACTTGGCGGGCAAATTTGGCGTGGCGATACGGTGCATTCCGACCCACAAGCTGCCGCCTGGATCCAGCGAGTGGAGTTGAGCGGCGTTGAGCGGCTTTGCGGGATGCGGGTTGTTGATAAGGTTGGACCAAGCATACTGCGGCCGGAAACCGCCGAGGGGTTCTGTGATCTGACTTATCGCAAGCTTGTCCTGGCAACAGGAGCTCGCGAACGGTTTCTGCCATTTCCGGGGTGGACGCTGCCGAACGTGATGGGCGTCGGCGGACTTCAAGCGATGGTGAAGGCAGGACTGCCCATTGAAGGGAAGCGGGTAGTGGTTGCGGGAACGGGGCCTCTGCTGCTCGCGGTCGCGGCGTATTTGCGGCGACATGGCGCAGAGATCGTCGCAATGTGTGAACAAGCCTCGCGCACGGCCTTGGCCAAATTCGGGCTGTTTTTGCCGGCGCAGAAAATGGCGCAGGCGATTTCTCTCCGCAGAGAACTGGCTGGCTGTCGTTTTCTGATGAACTGCTGGCCTATTGCCGCAAGCGGTGATCGCTTGTTGAAAGCCGTAACCCTTCTACGCGACGGAAAGGTGGAACAGGTCTACTGCGATTATCTGGCGTGCGGATTCCATCTTGTGCCCAACATCGAGTTGGCAGCGCTGCTGGGATGCCGTCTTGTGAGCGGGTTTGTCGAAGTGAACGAGTTTCAGCAGACCTCGGTCCCGGCAGTTTTCTGCGCGGGAGAGCCGACGGGAATCGGCGGAGTCGAGCTCTCGTTACTCGAGGGCGAGATCGCCGGCCTGGCAGCCGTGGGAAGAGATGAAGCTGCAACCAACTTATTCAGCAAGCGAAGACAGCAGCGGAAGTTTGCATCTCGATTGGAACGAACGTTTGCTCTGCGACCGGAACTGAAACGATTGCCGCTGCCCGAGACAATTGTGTGCCGCTGCGAAGACGTGACCTTCGCCAGTCTGAAGCGATATGGCTCATGGCGCGCCGCGAAATTGCAGACGCGCTGCGGCATGGGGCCATGCCAGGCCCGGGTTTGCGGTCCGGCAGTGCAGTTTCTCTTAGGCTGGAATGTGGATTCGGTGCGACCACCCGTTTTTCCCACGGTTTTAAAAAATCTTGCCGCAATGCCAGGAAATCGAGGGGCAGAGCTTGGCGGCGCAACGCGAGGACCACAATGAACTGGAATGGCGTAATGCCCGCGATCACAACCTGTTTTGACTCGAACCTCAATGTGGACCACGCGTTTATTGCCAAACACTGTCGCTGGCTCCTCGACGCCGGATGCACAGGGATCGTGACGCTCGGATCATTGGGTGAAGGAGCGACTCTTTCCTTTGACGAAAAAGTGCAAGTCGTCAGGACAGCGGTAGGCGCGGTGAAGGGCCGCGCGCCGGTTGTGGCTTCGATCTCCGCACTTTCGACCTCCGACGCTGTTGCACTGGCCAAGGCGGCGGCGGATGAGGGTTGCGATGCGTTGATGGTATTGCCACCGTATGTATATCTGGGCGATTGGCGTGAAATGAAGACGCACGTGAGCGCGGTCTTTCGCGCAACCCCACTCTCATGCATGCTCTACAACAACCCTGTTGCTTATGGGACAGATTTCTTGCCCGAGCAAATACAGGAGCTCGCAGCGGAGCATGACAATCTCGAATCAGTAAAAGAGTCGAGTGCCGACGCTCGGCGGGTCAGTGCGATCCGGGCACTTCTCGGCGAGCGTCTGGAAGTTTTCGTCGGCGTTGATGATGCGATCATTGAGGGAATCGGTGTTGGAGCGACAGGATGGATCGCAGGCTTGGCGAACGCACTGCCGCGCGAATCAGTCGACCTGTTCAATGATGCAGTGAATTGCGAGCACGAGAAAGCATTCGAACTCTATCGGTGGTTCTTGCCTCTGCTGCGCATGGATACGGTTCCTGAATTTGTGCAGCTCATCAAGCTAGTACAGGCTGAGGTCGGCATGGGAAACCCTCGCGTGCGGCCGCCGCGACTGGAACTCGCCGGGAATAAACTCGAGCAAGTGAGAACAACGATCAAAGAGGCACTGAAAGCCAGGCCCCACATGGTGAACGGCCAGGTAGTGGCAAAATAAATTTGGAGAGTGGTTGTGAGATTGTCAGGGCGATCGATCATTGGGTTTAAGGGCGGAGTAACGTCGGGAGCGGCCTTCCGCGCGCATAATCCCGTTACACGCGAGCCGCTTCCCCCAGAGTTTTACTCTGCATCGGCAGAGGAGGTCGAACGTGCGGCGCGATTAGCACACGAAGCGTTCGCGATTTACGGCCGGCTCTCAGGACGCGAGAAAGCGAAGTTTCTCCGCAACATTGCCGGAAACATCGAGGCAATCTCGGCAGAGGTGATTGAGCGCTGCGGGTTGGAAACTGCTCTGCCTGAAGCGCGGCTGAAAGGCGAGTTGGCCCGCACTTGCGGGCAGCTTCGTTTGTTCGCGCAGTTGGTGGAAGAAGGTTCGTGGATCATGGCGCGGATTGACCGTCCCGATCCCGACCGCAAACCACTTCCAAAGCCGGACATTCGATCGCTCCTACATCCGCTCGGGCCTGTGGTTGTGTTCGGCGCAAGCAACTTTCCGCTGGCGTTTTCGGTGGCCGGGGGCGACACCGCCTCGGCCTTGGCAGCTGGGAATCCGGTGGTGGTAAAAGGCCACTCGGCCCATCCGGGGACGGGAGAGCTTGTCGGAAACGCGGTCCGTGATGCTGTTCGCCAGTGTGGACTACCCGAGGGAGTATTTTCGTTGCTGTTCGGCGGCGGAAACGAAATCGGTACCGCATTGATGAAGAATCAGTACGTGAAGGCCGGAGGATTTACTGGCTCGCGCACGGCGGGCAAGATTCTGATGAATATTGCGGCCTCCCGGCCTGAGCCGATTCCGCTCTATGCAGAGATGAGCAGCACCAATCCTGTATTTATTCTGCCGGGAGCATTGCGGAAGAACGCAGAGAAGCTAGCAACCGGGCTGCATGCATCGTTCACCTTGGGCGCTGGGCAGTTCTGCACTAAGCCGGGCATGGTTTTTGTGCCCGAGGGAAGCGATGCGGCAAAATTTACGACGAAGCTGCAGGAGACGGTTGCGGGTTCCACTCCTTTTCATTTGCTCACATCGGTAATCCATTCGTCTTACGGAGCGGGCATCAGCGCTCGTCGGACCAAAGGCGGCGTCAAGCTGATCGCGGAAGCAGATCCGAAGACGGGCGGCGAGTTCGGAGTTGGGGCGGCACTGTTCGAAACTGATGCGCAAACGTTTTTGAGCGATCCCGATTTGGCAAGCGAAATCTTTGGGCCTTCGACTTTGCTGGTGCGGCATTCGAGCCGCGAACACGTTCTGCAAATCGCGCGCGAACTCGAAGGCCACCTCACCGCAACCATTCACGGGACGGAAGACGATCTCCACGAATTCAGCGACTTGATCGCAATTCTCGAAACCAAAGTTGGACGGCTCATTTTCAACGGATTTCCGACTGGCGTGGAAGTCTGCCATGCCATGGTGCACGGTGGGCCATTTCCCGCGACCTCGGATGGGCGTTCAACATCCGTTGGAACTCAGGCGATCTATCGCTTCTGCCGTCCGGTTTGCTATCAGGGATTTCCCGAGTCGGCGCTGCCGGATGAACTCAAAGACAGCAATCCACTGGGCATTTGGCGGTTAGTAGATGGAGAGACGACGCGAGAAGCCGTCGCACAACGGTTGGACGTTGCGGGCTGAATTCTACAAATAAAAGGTCAATGATCCGCTTAAGCTTTCCCCAAATCTCGCTCTGTAAAAGCAGTTCAAAGCCATATTGGATGTCGTCCGGCACCCGTGTCCCATGCCTTGTGATAGCGCTCTTGGTTCTCGGGTGTGCGGTCTCAGTTCGCGCACAGGAAAAACTTGCGGCCACGCCGCCGATGGGCTGGAACAGTTGGAATCACTTTGCGGAACACGTGGACGACAAGACGATCCGCGAAACTGCTGATGCGCTGGTCTCGACTGGACTCAAAGACGCAGGCTACATCTACCTCAATATTGATGACACGTGGGAGGGACAGCGCGACGCCAGCGGAATTATTCATGCCAACGAAAAATTCCCCGACATGAGGGCGCTCGCGGACTACGTACACGGCAAGGGATTGAAGCTGGGAATTTATTCTTCGCCGGGGCCGAAGACTTGCGCTGGTTTTGAAGGCAGCCTCGGTCATGAAGAACAAGACGCAAAAACCTATGCCAACTGGGGAGTTGATTATCTGAAATACGACTGGTGCCAGCAGCCGCCCGCGAATGTGGACGCGATGAAGGCTGCCTACACAAAAATGCACGACGCGCTGGAGAAGATGGGGCGACCGATCGTGTTGAGTCTTTGCCAATACGGCTGGAACAAGGTTTGGGAGTGGGGGCCCTCCGTCGGTGGCAACCTTTGGCGGACGACCGGCGACATCACCGATCGCTATTCCTCAATGGCGGAGATCGGCTTCAACCAGAACGGACTCGAAAAGTTCGCCGGGCCGGGGCACTGGAATGATCCTGACATGCTGGAAGTTGGAAATGGCGGGATGAATGAAGACGAGTACCGCACTCACTTCAGCTTATGGGCGATGCTCGCTGCGCCCCTAATCGCAGGAAACGATCTGACCAAAATGACTCCGTACACGGTTGAGATTCTGACCAACCGTGAAGTCATTGCCGTTGATCAGGACCCAGCGGGAAAGCAAGGTTTCCGCATCGCGCAGGAAGGCCCATTCGAAGTCTGGATGAAACCCATGGCCGATGGGAGCAGGGTTGTGGGCCTGTTCAATCGGCAGCGCACCGTCGAGCAGATGAGCGTGAATTTTTCTCAGATCGGTATTTCGGGACAGGGGAGCATTCGCGATCTTTGGTTGAAGAAGGATTTAGGCACTTTTAAAGACCGCTACAGCGCATACGTACCTGCGCACGGCGTGGTGCTGGTGCGAATCTCAGGCAAATAACAGGCACAAACGGGAGCGACTATTGTTCTGCTCCATCGTCGGAGGGCAGATGGTTTCGAGTCTGTGTCGGACAACAGCTTTCCTTACTTTGCTTACCTCAATGAGCCAGGCGCAGGGCACACTCAGCGATTACGAACGCGCGCGCCAGTTCCTCCCCGGAAACCTACGGCATTCGATCTACGTGGCCGAAGTGGCTCCGCATTGGATCGATAAAACCAATCGCTTCTGGTATCACAAGGTCAGTCCCAAGGGCAGCGAATTCATTCTCGTTGACGCTGAGCACAACACAGTTGCGCCGGCTTTTGATCATGAGAAACTTGCCGGGGCGCTGGCACGCGTAACCACGCGCGAGTTTTCGGCCAAGGATTTGCCTTTCGATACGATCGAATTTTCCGACGATCAGAAATCCCTCAGTTTCGAACTCGATGGTTCAAAGTGGACCTGCACGCTCACTGATTACAAATGCAAGCCGGGCAAAGAAGATGATTCTGACGAAGGGTTTTCGCCCAACAAGAAATGGAAGGCGCTGGTTAAAGACCACAATCTTTACGTCAAGAACACCTCGACTGGCGCAATGGCACAACTCACGCACGACGGCGTCAGCGGCTGGGATTACGCGACGCCCCTTCCCGCACTCGGCATGCTGCTCGAACAGGGGACGGAGGATGTGAAGCAGCCGGCTTCGGTCTTCTGGGCTCCTGACTCCAGCAAGCTGATCACTTATCGCACAGATTCAAGGACTTCGGCACAATTCACCAGTATTCAGTTTGTGCCTGCGGACCAGCTGAGACCCAAGGCATATAGCGTTGTTTATCCGTTGCCGGGAGAGGTTCTGGCAACGTCGCAGCCGGTCATCTTCGAGATTCCATCGGGCAAGCGAATTGATGTGAAATCCCCGCCCATCGAACTGCCCTTTCAGGATGGGCCTGGGTTTGAATGGTCGCCGGACAGCAAAACCATTTTTTACGACTACGACGGACGCGGCTTCAAGACTAGAGAAATTCGAACCATCGATCCGGAAACCGGCGAGCAGAAGGTTGTTCTGCAAGAGCATTCAGATCAGTACGTGGATCCGGGAGAGACCTTCTACCGTTTCGATCACCAGACGGGGGAAGTGCTGCTGGCCTCGGAACGCGATGGTTGGAACCATCTATATCTGTACAGCAAGGCCGGGCAACTCGAAAGTCAGGTCACGCAAGGGCAGTGGGTGGTCCGGCAAATCGAATACGAGGACGAGAAGAACCGGCGTGTGTACTTTCTGGGCGGTGGCCGCGAGAAGAACGAAGATCCATCTCAAACGCATTTGTACAGCGTTGGTTTCGACGGGAAAGGGCTGACGCTGCTCACGCCGGAAAATACGAATCACTCCGTCAGCGTCTCTCCCGATGGAACGTTTTTTGTTGACAACTATTCGCTGCCTGATCTTCCGGGTGAATCAGCCCTGCGAAGATCAAAAGATGGGTCTGAAGTGCGGGTACTGGAGAAGACCGATGTCAGTGCGTTACAGAACGCAGGCTGGAAGTTTCCCGAGCCATTTCAAGGCAGGGCCGCTGACGGCAGCACGGACCTGTACGGACTCATTTGGAAACCCTCGAATTTCGATCCAGCAAAGAAATATCCGATTGTCGAACACGTCTATACGGGCCCGCATGGCTTCTTCGTGCCTAAAACATTTGCCGGCATGCTGTATTTGCAATCCACGGCGGAACTGGGGTTCATTGTTGTAATGATTGATGGACGCGGGACCACCGGCCGGTCGCGTGCTTTCCACCTGTATTCATACAGGAACCTCGGCGGGGCCTTTGAAGATCACGTTGCCATGATCAAGCAGATGGCGGCGAAGTTTCCATACATGGATGTTGACCGTGTCGGAATTTTTGGCACCTCCGCCGGGGGCTATGGTGCGGCGCATGCCATGCTGGTGTTCCCTGATTTCTACAAAGTTGGTGTAACGATCTCCGGCGATCACGATGCCCGGCTGGATAAAGCATGGTGGAACGAGTTGTATCAGGGATATCCGCTGCAGGACGATTACGCGGCGCAGTCGAATGTCGCGATGGCGGACCGCCTGAAGGGACATTTGCTGATTGAGCACGGTGATATTGACGACAACGTTCATCCGGTCGAAACGATGCGGTTTGTGGATGCCCTGATGAGCGCGAACAAGAATTTCGACATGCTGCTTGTTCCGAACATGCGGCATGGCGAGAGCGGCCCGCATGCTCCATACCTTGTTAAGCGGCGCTGGGATTATTTTGTGCAGTATCTGATGGGCGTAACGCCGCCAAAAGATTTTTCATTCAAGGAAGAAGATCTCTCGTTCCGTCCACGGCGACAGCGTGTAGAGCACACGATGCACTGACCGCGAAAGCAATAACCACGAAGGGCACGAAGGGTTACGAAGGAGACGCACTGAACGACGCACGCGAGAAGCCGCGTAAGTCCTATAGCCGCCGAGAGGCACTAAAAACGATGGCGGCGGCTTCCGCCGCTGCAGTGTTTCCACGAACTTCTGCGGCCCAGCAGCGGCCCTTGTATGTCGCCGGCCGTGAAGTCGAAGTGCAGATTACTAATATCAGTGAAAACACATTCAGACTGACGCTGCTCTCAATACTCGACGGAAAAGTCGTTGCTGTGCCGAATGATGGCTCGCTGGTCCGGACGGATTGGGGCTCTCCAATTGCCACTCTGCGAGGAGGAGTTAGCAATCGTGAGATCAAATGTGGTGCACTAACCGTGCGCGTCAATTCTGATCCTTTGACCTTTAGTGTTGCAGATTCAAGCGGAAAGCTTGTGCAGCGACTCGTCGTCGAGACGAAAAATGGAAGCCTGTCTTTCACGACGGGGGGTTCGCCTTTGCTTGGATTGGGTGAAGGC
>Ga0137373_10000842_pt1 | contig 32173 bp, 35 predicted proteins | sample SagtaG_5_FD_104912 | JGI IMG/M metagenome (GOLD analysis project Ga0137373, IMG submission 104912) | Vadose zone soil microbial communities from Sagehorn Ranch, Mendocino, California, USA - Sage1_R_80_16 metaG | ecosystem: Environmental > Terrestrial > Soil > Vadose zone | place: USA... | reverse complement strand
GCGGACGTCTGCTGCGGCTGGGACGAGCACGCACCGAAGAAGACGAGCACGAGCAGGAGCGCCGTGCGCACTTAGTCCTCCCAGTTCACCGCGTCTCCGATGGTGATTTCGCCGCTCTCGAGCACCTGTGCGTACGCGCCGCCGCGCCAGTCGCGACGCAGCGCGTCCTGCATGCCGGGCAGCGCTTCTTCCATCCGCTCACAGGGTTTCGTTTCGCCGCCAATCAGCAGCCGCACCGGCCCGACGCGCAGCACGCGGCCGCGCGAGTTCTCGAGGCGCGTTCCGCTGACCATCAGGTTAGCGCGTCTTGCGCTCGGCTGGATATCGGCGCGCAGTTCGTCCATCAACTCGTCCCAGCGCTCGCGCTCGATGATCGTGACCTGACGGTAGCGTCCGGCGCGTGCGCTCCCCTCGAGCCCTTTGTCTTTCCCCACGAACGCTCGCTCCACCGGATCCATCGGACCGCGATGCGCGCGCTTCAACCAGATCGCCTCGAGCCACCCCATTACTTCGCGGTCGTTCCCGTGACCTCGAACTTCCGGAACTCACCCGTGTCGTCGAACGATCCAAGTCCCACACGTCCCGCCCTGATGGAGGTATCGGTCGCCGTGAGCGATGGCTGCTCCGAGCGATCGACGAACACTTCGATCCGTCCGGACGCGCCGTCGCGCTCGAGCCGCACCTGGTGCCACTCCCGGTCCGTCAGCTGAGGGGCCGCCTTTCCATCGTCGATCCGCCGGCGATCCTTCTCGTCGACGAGGAAGATGCCGTTATGGACGGCGTCCGTGATGCCGGCGAGGTGGACGTAGTAGAAGCGCGTCGGCGAGGCGTACCCGAAGATGATCTCGAGATCGCGGTTCTTCACTTCGAGCGCCGCCGTCGATCGCATATCGACGCGGACGGTCGCGCGCACCAGCGGCTCTGATTGCAGGATGGCCAGTGCGGCAGGGCGCCGGATGGGACCGCCGGGAGTGCCGGCCTTCGACAGCACCAGCTTGCCATCGGCGATCTCCCACGTGCCGTTTCCATCCAGCGTGAACCGCGCGAGCGCACCGGGCGCGGTGAAATCCGGCTGCGCCGAGAGCGGCGCCTGCGCCACACACACGGTCCCGCAGATCAGCGCGACGAGCAGGCACATTGTCTTCATAATCGGCTCTTCAATCAGCAATCGGAAATCATCAATCGACACTTCACTCTTTCATCAAGTGCCTGTTGTAACCCGCGCGCACGAGCTGCTCGTACGCCTCCCAGACGTCCTCGGGAATCTCCTGCGGGATCTGGAAGCCACGCGCCGGATACTCGCGAATGCGCTGCAGGTCCCCGACCATGATGCTGATGACGTCGTCCGCCGTGAGCGCGTCGTTCGAATAGCGGTGCAGGTACTCGTCCATCGGCAACTGCGGCGACGTGACCGCAATCTTCTTGCCCGGCCACACTTTGTTGAAGGTCGCGAAGGTCCGTCGCTCCATGTACGGCTTCTGCACGAGAATCAGGGACTCGGGATCGATCCCGCGTTCATGGAGCAGCCGCCGGGTGAACTGCACGTTCTCTCCCGTATTCGTCGACCGGTTTTCGATCAGGATCCGATCTTCGGGAACGCCCATCCGCACCGCGATGCGCGCGAAGCGGTCCGCTTCCGGATCCTTCCACAAATGCCGCGTGATGACTCCCAGCCCGCCGGAAAACACCACCAGCGGCGCCCAGCCCGCGAGAAACAGCGACGCGCCGCGCTCGGCGACGACCGTGTCGTGGCTGCAGAGCACGACGATGACGTCGCTCTTCGAGAGCGGCTGATTCAGCTGATGGTAGCGCCAGACTCTCTCGACAAGTGGACGGATCCGTGGGTCCATGGCAAAATCTGCGGTATGCATCCTACTTTTTCACGATTGATGACCGCGGCGTTCGTGACCGCGCTCACGATGCCGCTCTCCGCGCAACAGGCAGCGGCGCCGCAAGGCACGCAGCCGCAGCCTGCCGCCGCCGCCCAGACGGCGGCCGAGCGCGCCGCGCAGGCGAAGCTCACGGAAGTCTGGGAACCCGTGCCTCCCGTCGTGGCGCCCGGCAAGACGAACGTGGACCCGTCGTCGGATGCGATCGTCCTGTTCGACGGAACCAACCTCAATGAATGGGTCTCGGTGAAGGACAAGTCCCCGGCCGGATGGATCGTCGAGAACGGCGTGATGACCGTCAAGAAGTCTGCTGGGAACATCGAGACGAAGCGCACGTTCAAGAACTATCAGCTGCATCTCGAATGGCGGACTCCGGAGAACATCACCGGCTCGGACCAGGCGCGCGGCAACAGCGGACTCTTTCTCGCGTCGACCGGCGCGGGCGACGGCGGCTACGAGCTGCAGATCCTCGACTCGTACAACAACAAGACGTACGTGAACGGGCAGGCCGGCGCGATCTACAAGCAGGGCATTCCGCTCGCCAATGCGATGCGGAAACCCGGCGAGTGGCAGACGTACGACGTCGTCTGGACGGCGCCCACGTTCAACGCCGACGGATCGGTCAAGACACCGGCGTACGTGACCGCGTTCCACAACGGCGTGCTGATCCAGGACCACTTCGAGCTGAAGGGTGAAACGCTGTACATCGGCAAGCCGGAGTACAAGGCATATGACCGCGCGCCCATCAAGCTGCAGGCGCACGGCGATCCAAGCCCGCCAATCAGCTTCCGCAATATCTGGGTGAGGGAGCTGAAGTAGCTCCCCTATCCGCCTTTCTGAATGTGCACGAGGTAGGCCTCGACCATCAGGAGGTTCCGCTCGCCTGACTGCTGGACGATCGTGAGGATCTGATCCATCTTCACGACTTCCTCGAGCTGCTCGTCGACGAACCACTGCAGGAAGCTCTGCGCGATGTAGTCGTTCTGTTTGAGCGCGAGTTCCATCAGGCCGGTGATCTGACTCGTGACTTCGTACTCCCACTTGAGGGCCGCCGCGACCGCTGCTTCGGCTGAGGCAAACGTCGCCGTCGGCGCCTGAATCGACGGAATCTTCAGCTCCCCCTTCGTGTCGAGCAGGTATTTCACGAACTTCATCGCGTGCTGCTTTTCTTCGTCCGCCTGCTCGAAGAACAGCTTCGCCATCATCTGCAGCTTGCGCTGTTGAAAATGCGCGGCGATGCTGACGTACTGCATGCTCGCGCCAAATTCGTGGCCTATCTGTTCGTTGAATGCATTCGCCAGTTCACGGCTGATCAACACGGCACTCTCCCTCTCACAAACCCAATCGACTGCGCGTCAACACCGCGCAGATACACCACGAACGCGTACTTGGCGCCCGCGCGCAGCGTCGTCTGGATCTTCTCGCCGGAGCGATTGGCGGCAATCGACTGCTGATAATTCCCGCCTTCAGCGCTTCTTCGAGGAGGACCTCTTTCGAGATGATGTCTTCTTGCGCGAGGAGGACTTCTTGCGAGGGACCTTGCCGCCCGCGCGGCGCGCTTCGGAGAGGCCGATCGCGATCGCCTGTTTCCGGCTCGTCACCTTCTTGCGGGATCGACCGCTCTTCAACGTCCCGCGCTTACGCTCGTGCATCGCCTTTTCAACTTTCTGCGATGCTTTTCTGCCGTACTTCGCCATCGGTCCTCCTTGTCGTGGGCGTCAGTGCCGTTTGAAGTACTGGACCGCGCGTTCGTGGCGCTCCGCCGCGGCGCGCGACGCGAACGTGCCCAGGTTGCGACGCTTTCCGGTCGAGGGATCCTTCTTGCGCGAGTAGAGGCGGTATTCGCCCGACTTGAGCTTTCGAATCATCGATTGCTCCTCCACCGTGCTTATGGCGCAGCTGTGCTGCCCGCGTCAAGCTGAGCCATCTCCGCCTCCGCCCTGCTGCGGTCTGCGAGCGCAGGGCTTCGGCGGGACCAGCGCCATACCGTTAGCGGAGCTGATTCCAGTACGCGTTCTGGCCGACGTAGTCGTCGTCGGGGAAGCTCGCCAGGATGATGCGGCGTGTCTTCAGGATGTCGAGCGGCCCCTTGACCGTGTAGAGGACCTTGCCGTCCGGACCGATCACCGCGGAGTACGGCACGGCACCGTCCCACTCGGCATCGAACGCCTTCATCAGCTCGTACGGATCCATCAGCGCGTTCAGCAGGTTGCGCGTGGAGGCGTGCTGTTTCTCGAGAAACGCGCGCACGCCTTTCTGTTCATCGGGATAGTTCAGGCTGACGGTGACGACCTCGAACGGGCGTTTGCGGTACATGCGCCACGTCTTCTGGAGCTCCGGGAACTCGGCCACGCACGGGCCGCACCACGTCGCCCAGAAATTCACGAGCAGCGTCTTTCCCGTCGGGTTCTTCTTCAGCGCGATCAGCTGCTTCGCGTCCACTGCCTCGAGCGGCACCGGCTCGCGTGCGATGGCCTGCATTTCCGCGTTCTGCAGCGTCTCCTTTTCCATCCACTTGACGGAACAGCCGACCGTCGGCGTCTTCTCGACCGGGACTGGCGATCCGGCGAGCACCGCGTCGAGCGCGTTGCGCGCATCCGGCACCTTGGCGTACGCCTCGCGCGGATTGCTGTCGATGCGTCCCTGGTAGCGCAGCTTCCGGCTCGCGTCGAACACGAAGAGGTGCGGCGTGGCAACCGGACCGTACTTGCGCGAGATCTCCTGCGTTTCGCCGTCGTAGAGGAACGGGAAATTGAAATGACGATGCTCGGCGCGGATCTTCATCTCTTCCAGCGAATCACCCAGATCCGTGTAGCCCATCTCGTCGAGGCGGAGCCCCTTCGGGCTGTTCGGCTGGATGACGGCAAACGCGACGCCTTTCGCCGTGTACTCGGCGACCAGCTGCTTGATGCGGCTCTCGTAGATTTCGGCCGTCGGACAATGCACCGCGGTGAAGATCACCGCCAGCACCTTGCTGCTCTTGAAGCTGTCGAGGGAATACGTCTTCCCGTCGATCCCCGGCAGGTGGAAATCCGGCGCGTCGGATCCAATGGCGAGCGGCGCCGGATGGCTGCTGTCGACGATCTGGGTGGCCGCGGGTGCGCCGGCGCAGAGCGCCAGCATGAGAACCGTCAGTCCAACGTGAGGCCAGTGAAATCGCATGCCGTCCGCCTTTCTCCGGCCCATGATACCCGCACTTCGGCTATTAACGGTCGCCCTCATCGCGGTAGTCCGGCCAGCATCGTCACCGGTTCACAACCTCGGCGCGTTCACGCATGGTCGCCGTGCTCGCCGAACGTAATCAGGTATCCATCCGGATCCTGGATCACGAACTCGGTCACGCCGTAGAACTTCTTCTCCAACGGTGTGACGATCGCCACCCTGGACTTCAGCGTCTCGTACAGGCTCCTGATTCCCTGCACCTCGACGTAGAGCGTGAGCGTTCCGCCAATCGGACGGCCTTTGAACGCGGGATACTCCGCAATGGCAGGCTCCGGCGCATTCAGAAACACTTCGACGCCGCCCGACTGCACGAGCGCGAATGCGTACGGCGATGCGTCGGGCACCGTCGCGGCGAGCGTGAAACCGAGCACGTCGCGATAGAACGCCACGCTCTGTTCGACGCTGGAGACGACGAGGTTGGGGGTGAGCTTCTTCAGTTCGTGAGGCATCGCACACCTTGCCTGTGTGCTCGCTGATGCCTACGTCCACGAACTCGGCGAGAACGAGCGCGCAGGTAGGGGCCCAGGCTGATTGAATCGGGCCCCGCTAGGTACGGGAGCATGATACCAGAACCTGAATCCCTAATCCCTAATCGTCGAATCCCTCATCACGAATCCTTCATCGAGAATCCCTAATCCGGGAATCCGCGAATCCGAGAATTCCTAATCCGGGAATCCCTAATCGAATCCGGGAATCCGGGAATCCCTTATCGGGAATCGGGAATCGGGTGGCGGGTCGCGGCTCGCGGTTCGCGGTTCGCGGTTCGCGGTTCGCGGTTCGCAAATGAATGGTTCGTGATTTGACGATTCGATGATTCGATGATTCGACGATTCGATGATTCGACGATTCGATGATTCGACGATTAGTGATTCGACGATCAGTGATTCGACGATTAGTGATTCGACGATTCGATGATTCGACGATCAGGGATTCGACGATCAGGGATTAGGGATTGGTCTTTGGTTGCCACAGCTCGGCACGGCAGCCAGCCGCGGGTCGGTGTTCAATCGTTGTCCTGGAACAGGTCGGGTGTGCGCGGCGTGGATCCGTATTCGAGCCGGCCGTCGACCACGCGCGCGGCAGCAGTATACGGGTGTTCCGCGATTTTTGGACCGTCCAGGATGTGAAGCACCTCGACGCCTCGCGCCTTCAGCGCGTCGGCGATGAGCGATCGATGGCACCGCCACCAGACCGCCTCCGCGCACATGATGACCGCCCGTTGTGTGGCGGCTTCAGCCATCAGCCCGTCGAGCGCCACGCCGAATTCCGGCGTCTCCATGTAGTCCGCGTAGCCGCGGAACGACGCGTTCCGCCACGCGGTGTTTCGCGAATCGCGGCGAGGAGTGCGCCGTCCGCCGAGTTCCGGCGCGGAGCGATAGGCGATGCCGGCGGCGGACAGCGATGCTGCGAGCGGCCCGGAATTGAAGTGCGGATGCATCCGCGACCCAGGATACCTGCGCACGTCGACGAGGAGCTCGATCTGCTGCCACCGAAGCAGCGCGATGAAATCATCGATCGCACGCGTCGAATGCCCGACTGTCCAGATCGTCACGGCGCAGCCGTCATGATGAGGCGAACAACCGTCCGGACGACCACCCGTGTCGCCAATCAACGACAGCCACTGTCACGCTGCATCCCTGTCTTCGAGAAAACAGAGGAGGGGGGAAAGGGAGTTTTTCTTTTAAGAAAGAATCTCTCCTGTTCTCCCGTTCTCCTGTTTGTCTCTGGAGGCACGAATGCGGCGTGACCGCGAATGTCGTGCGATTCAGCTCCGAGGGTCGGGCGTCCACGCTATTCGCGAGCCGCCGGATTCAGGATCTCAATCGCGCGCTGCGCGTCCTCGTCGCGCACTCGCAGCTGGACGCCTCCCATCCAGAGATGCGGCCGCACGCCGCCGCAATCGTCGCTGAGGATCATCGATTCGATGCCCGCCGCCTCGAGCGCGCTCTTCGCCAGATCCGCTTCGATGTGATTGAGGAAGGTGCCGACCGTCACGAGCGTGTCGTCCATGCGGTCACCTCTTCGATCCGCCGCGGCCCGTGCGTGCGAGGACGTCCCGCTGCTTCTGCAGCTCGGCACGAAACTCGTGATCCTTGGACGCGACGAATCTCCTGTAGCCCTCGCGATCCACGAATGCCGCGGTGCCCAGCTCCTTGTAGCGCGCATACTTCGCGTCCATGTCGAAGTAGCCGCCGTGCGCGCCGAGGAAGATGTCGCACGGCAACGACTTCAACGCTTTGAACATGCGCTCGTAGTCTGCCGCAATCTGCGGATACTGCGCGTTGTTGACCAGCTTGTAGCCGGGATTGACGTTCGGACTGCCGACGACCACCACGTCGTACGTCTTCCCGCTCTCCTCCACCTTCATCGTCCACGTCGTGCACCCCTTCGTGTGCCCCGGCGTGAGATGCGCGACGAGCACGGCGCCGCCGAGCCTGACTTCGTCGCCATCATGCAGCACGCGATCCACTTTCGTCGGCGGATAGAGCGATGCCGGATCGTTCGCGTAATGAAAGTCCGCCTGGCCGCCCGATTCGACGACCGGCACGTCGGCGTCCATCACCATGTACTTCGCGCCGGTCAGCTCCTTGATTTTCGCGCTGCCGGCGTCGTGGTCCCAGTGCGCATGGCTGATGAGCAGGATCTTCACGTCGCTGAACTTGAACCCGAGCTGCTCGATGCTCTCGCGGATCATCGGCACGGTGGCTTCGAGATCGCTGTTGATCAGGATGTGTCCCTGAGGCGTGGCGATCAGATAGTTCGCGAGCCCCTTGGTGCCGACGTAATACAGGTTGCCCGCGATTCGAAACGGCGGGAATGGCTGCGTCCACTCGCTTGCCTGCGCCATCGCAGGGTGGGTCGAGGCACCGTCGGCTGCGCATGCGACCAACAGCGCGATCACGGCATGACAGAGCATGCGCTGCACGTTGATCAGTTGGTTCATTGGAAATTCACCTCTACACCGATGGCGCTGCGTGGCTGCGAGCAGCCTGCCGGGCACGCCGATACCAGCCGCCGGCAGTAGCAAAGAGCAGGACGGTTCCGACGAGAAATGGCGTGCTCCAAAAGAGTATGCCGACGAGTCACTTGTGCCGTGACAAGTAGTCGAGAAGCAGGAAACTCATCGCCTTGACGCCGACCGGGATCATGGAATCGTCCGCGCGGTACGTTGGCGTATGGTGATCGCCGGACGTCGTGCCCGCCTTCAGCTGGCCCAGGCGATAGTAGAACCCCGGCACCTCGTTGGCGAAATACGAGAAGTCCTCGGACCCCATCGCCGGCGGGATCCGGATCACGTGCTCCTTGCCCACCGCGCGTTCGAGCGCCGGCAGCGATTCTCTGGTCAGCTCCGGCTGGTTGATCGTCGCCGGCGCGCCGCGCTCGTAGCGCACGACCTCGCCGATCGCGCCCGCCGCGTCCGTGATCCCCTTCAGGATGGCGCGCAGGCGCGATTCCGCGAGCTTGCTCATCTCCGAGTTGAAGGTCCGGATGGTGCCCGTCATCGTCACCTCGCCGGGGATGATGTTGTGCCGCTGGCCGCCGTGAATCGTCCCGATCGTGACCACTCCCGGCTCGAACCCGGAAAACGTGCGGGATCGGATCGTCTGGAGCGCCTGGACGAACTCCGCCGCGGTGACGATCGGATCGATCGACAGCTCCGGCCTCGCGCCGTGCGCCTGGCGCCCGACGATCTTCACTTCCCACGTGTCAGCCGCGGAGAGCGCCGGCCCTTCGGAATACCCGATGTCGCCGACCGCCATCTCCGAGAACGTGTGCAGCCCGAAGACTGCCTGCGGCCGCGGATTGGCCAGCACACCCTCCTTCACCATGAGCGAGGCGCCTCCCGCCTCGCCCGGAGGTGCACCTTCTTCAGCGGGTTGAAAGATGAATTTCACCGTCCCGGGCAGATCCGCCTTCAGCGCGGTCAACACGGTCGCCACGCCGAGCTGGACGGCGGTGTGCACATCGTGTCCGCAGGCGTGCATCACGCCGACGTCCTGTCCGAGATACGTCGCGCGCACCTTGGACGCGAACGGCAGGTCCGTCTCTTCGGTGACGGGCAGGGCGTCCATGTCCGCACGCACCGCGATGACCGGACCCGGCTTCCCGCCCTTCAGCAGCGCGACGACCCCGGTGTGCGCGACGTCCGTCTGCACTTCGAGCCCCAGCTTGCGGAGGTAGTCCGCGACGAGGGCGGCGGTCTTCACCTCCCGGTTCGAGAGCTCAGGGTTCTGATGGAGCTGGTGCCGGATCTCGGTGACCGCAGGCGTCACCTTCGCGGCTTCTGCCTCGGCGCGTGCCAGGAGATCCTGCGCTGGAACGGCCGGGGCACACGCCAGCAAGACAACAATGAGCATGCCGATTCGTCTCACACCTGTTCTCCCGCGCCCATACTACTCTCGGCGCGCTTCATATTCCTTGACCAATCGGGTGACACGCGCAAGCCTAGATCCGCTGGAAGTTCTTCTCTACCTCGCGGCGCGTGATCCGGAGGACGACCGGGCGGCCATGAGGGCACACGCTCGAATACGCGGTGCGCCGCAGCTCCTCGAGGATGTACCGCATCTTCTCCATCGTCAGCGGATAATTCGCCTTCACAGCGGCATGACACGCCATGGTCGCGGCGATTTTCCGCAGCGCGTCCTCGACGCGCGAGCCGCGATCGAGCCCCTCGAGATCCTCGGCCAGCGCGCGGACGGCGGCTTCCGACTCCGCGGGATCGAGCACCGCGGGAAGCGCCGAGAGCCGCACGCTGTCGCCGCCGAACTCCTCGATCTCGAGGCCGAACTTGTCGAGCGTGGCGCTGTGGGGGATCAGCGCCTGCCGCTGCGCGGGCGACATCTCGATCAGGATCGGCGCGAGCAGCCGCTGCGACTCGAGACGGCCTTTCGTCAGCTTCTCCATCACCTGCTCGAACAGCACCCGCTCGTGCGCGACGTGCTGATCGATGATCGCAATCCCCTCGTCGTCTATCGCGATGATGAAGGTGTCGCGAAACTGCCCCAGCGGGATCATCGGGCGGATCTCCACGGGGTTCGCCGGAGTCCCGCCGGGTTCTGCTGCGTTCTGCTGCGTTCCGGGTTCTCCAGTGTTCTGCGGGGTTCCGCCAGGTTCTACGAGGTTCGCGTTCGGCGCGAGCGGCTCCATGAGGTTGCGCCACGGGCCAAGCGGTTCCGGCGTCCACCTGTTGCCGACGCTCGCGCCTGCGAGCACGCCGGGTATCGACATCGGCTGCGGTTCCGACGGGTGCGGGGTGAACGGCGTGAACTGCAGCTCGGGCGCTCTGCCCTGTCCGAGCGTCTCGCCCAGAGCGCGCCGCAGCACTTCGTGGACCAGCGACTGCTCGAGAAATCGCACTTCCGCTTTCGTCGGGTGCACGTTCACGTCGACGCGATCCGGCGGGATCCGGATGAAGAGGTGCACCTCCGGACTGCGCTCCTTGATCGTCGCGACGCTGTATGCCTCCAAGATCGCGTGCGCGATCGTGCGGTCGCGGACGATGCGGCGGTTGACGAAGACGTTCTGCGCGCCGCGCACCGGACCCTGGTCGCCGAGCGCCGCGATGTAGCCGTGGATCTGGATGCCGCCCGCTTCCTTGCGGACCTCAATCAGATCGAGGCGCTCGCCGAACAGCTGAAAGAACCGCTCGCCGAGCCCATTGGCGGGTGGGCACTCGAGCAGCTTGCGCGATGAGCTCGTCAGCGTGAAGCCGACTTCCGGATAGCCGAGCGCCATCTGTGTCACCACGCGCGAGATCTGCGTCGACTCCGCGGTGTCGGACTTCAGGAACTTCTGACGGGCGGGCAGGTTGTAGAAGAGGTCGGCGACCTCGATGCACGTGCCTTCCGGCGCACCGACTTCGCGCTCCGAGGCCACCGTGCCGCCGTTGACACGAATCTCTGTACCCGTCGCGCTGCCGCGCGCACGCGTGCGCAGCACGAAATGCGAGACCGACGCGATGCTGGGCAGCGCCTCGCCTCGGAACCCCAGCGTGCGGATCGCGCCGAGATCCTCCGGCTTGGTGATCTTGCTGGTCGCGTGCCGCTCGAGCGCGAGCCGCGCGTCCTCCGGCTCCATCCCCTCGCCGTCGTCTTCGACACGAAGCAGCCTCTTGCCACCGAGCTCGGTTGTGACGGCGATCCGCCTGGCACCCGCGTCGAGCGAGTTCTCGATCAGTTCCTTGACGACGGAGGCGGGACGTTCGACGACCTCACCGGCCGCGATCTGGTTCGCGAGATGAAGAGGGAGCCGGTGGATGCGAGCCATCAAATAAAACCGAATCGCGAACTGCGAATCGCGAATCGCGACATCATATCCACCGCTTCTGCCGGAAGTACGCGAGCATGCCGCCCGACATCGCGAGCATGATACCGAGGACCCACCAGAACTGCGCGCCTTCGCCGCCGGGCAGGTGCGGGAGCGGAACGTTCATCCCGTACATGCCCGTGAAGACGGTGAGCGGCATGAAGAGTGTGGCGATGATCGTCAGCACCTTCATGACCTGGTTCAGCGAGTTCGATACCGCCGAGAGATGCGCGTCGAGGATGCCCGTGATGCGGTCCTGGAAGAACATCGCTTCGTCGGCGAGGCGCACGAGGTGGTCGTGGACGTCCCGGAATCCGTACGCGAGCTGCTCGCTGATCAGAGAAAACTCGCGCCGGGCGAGCCGGCCCACCACATCGCGCTGCGGCATCACGACCTGGCGGAGCGACGAGACGTCCTTCTTGAAGTTCAGGATCCGGCGCACGAGCTGCGGGTTCGGCTTTTCGAACACTTCTTCTTCCAGCTCGTCGAGCGTCTCGGACAGCTTCTCCACCTCGGGGCGGTAGTTGTCCACCATCGTGTCGACGATCCGGTAGAGCAGCATCCCGGGCCCCTCGGCGAGGATGCGCTCGTCGCGGCCGCAGGCGCTGCCCACCTTGCCAATCGAACGCGACACGCCGGGATGCACGGTCACGAGAAACTGCGGCCCCAGGAAGAAGTCGATGTCTTTTGTGGTGAAACAGTGTTCGGAGGCGCGGAAATCGATGCCGTGCAGGATGAGATAGAGGTAGTCGCCGTACGATTCGATTTTCGGATGATGAATCTCCATCAGCGCGTCTTCGACGGCGAGCTCGTGAAAATGAAAAACGTCGCTGAGGACCCGGGCCTCGTCGGGCGTCGGCTGGTCGAGATCGACCCAGACGTTCACGCCGCTGGCGGGCTTCAGCCAGGCGGGGTCCACCCGATCGACAATCCGGGTGGACCCTCCCTCGTGTTTGTAAACGGTGATCAATCTCCGACCTTGACCGCGAGCGCCGCCTGCGCCGCGGCAAGGCGCGCGACCGGCACGCGGTAGGGCGAGCAGCTCACGTAGTCGAGCCCCGCCTTCTCGAAGAAGTGGATCGACGACGGGTCGCCGCCGTGCTCACCGCAGATGCCGACCTTCAGGTTGGCCCGCGCCCCGCGCCCTTTCTGGACCCCCATCATGACGAGTCCCCCGACGCCCACCGTGTCGATCGTCGCGAACGGATCCTTGTCGAGAATCTTCTTGTCCTGGTACGAGCCGAGGAACTTCCCGATATCGTCGCGCGAGAACCCGAAGGTGAGCTGCGTCAGGTCGTTGGTGCCAAACGAGAAGAACTGAGCTTCGCCGGCGATCTCGTCAGCCGTGACGGCGCCGCGCGGCACCTCGATCATTGTGCCGACAAGATACTGAATCTTGATCCCCTGCTCTTTCATGACGGCGGCCGCGACGCGATCGACGACCGCCTTCTGATCGCGCAGTTCTTTCACATGCCCGACGAGCGGGATCATGATCTCGGGGACGCACTTCGTCCCCTCCTTCGCGAGCTGGCACGCGGCCTCCATGATCGCGCGCGTCTGCATCTCGGTGATTTCCGGATACGTGATGCCGAGACGGACGCCGCGGTGCCCGAGCATCGGGTTGAACTCGTGGAGCTGCTCGACGCGCCGCAGGAGCTTGTGCTTCTCGTCGAGCTCCTTCCCCTTCTGCCCCTGCACTTCCATCTTCGCGATCTCGACCATCAGGTCTTCGCGCTTGGGCAGGAACTCGTGGAGCGGCGGATCGATCGTGCGGATCGTGACCGGCGTGCCGTGCATCGCCTTGAACACGCCGTAGAAGTCGCCGCGCTGCAGCGGCAGCAGCTCGTTCAGCGCCTTGCGGCGATCCGACTCGTTGTCCGCGAGGATCATCCGCTGCACGATCGGGATGCGTCCTTCGCCGAAAAACATGTGCTCGGTCCGGCACAGTCCGATCCCGCGCGCGCCGAACGCGTACGCGGTCTCCGCCTGGTCCGGCTGGTCGGCGTTCGCGCGGATGCCGAGGCGGCGGAATTTATCAGCCCACGTCAGCAGCTTGTCGAAGCGCTGGTACACATCCGACTGCGCCGGCTTCATCTGTCCCGCGATCACCTGCAGGATTTCACTCGGCTTCGTCGCGACCTGCGCGATTTTCACTTCACCGGTCAGCCCGTCGAACGAGACCCAGTCCCCCTCGCGGATCGTGTTGTCGCCGATGATGCAGGTGCGCGCGGCTTCCGCGACTTCGAGCGCGCCGGCGCCGACGATCGAGGGCTTCCCCATTTGACGGCCGACGACCGCGGCATGCGACGTCATGCCGCCGGTCGCGGTGAGCACCCCCTGCGCGACGAACATGCCGTGGATATCGTCCGGCACCGTCTCCTTGCGGACGAGGATCACTTTCTTGCCCTGCCGTGTCCATTCGACCGCGTGGTCCGCCGTGAAGACCACCTGGCCTGACGCGGCACCCGGCGACGCGGGAAGGCCTTTCGTCGCGACCGGCAGCGCTCTCCACGCTTTTGGCTCGAACACGGGCGAGAGGAGCTGCGACACGGACTCCGGGTCCACCTGCAGCACCGCTTCCTTCGGCGTGATCAGTCTCTCGTCGACGAGATCCGTCGCGATCATCACGGCTGCGTAGCCGGTACGCTTCCCGTTGCGCGTCTGCAGCATGAACAGCCGCTCGTCCTGGATCGTGAACTCGAAGTCCTGGATGTCGCGGTAATGCTTCTCGAGGCGCGTCGTAATCTGCCGCAGCTGCTTGTAGGCGGCGGGCAGCACTTTCTCGAGCTCGGTGATCGGCTGCGGCGTGCGCACGCCGGAGACGACGTCCTCACCCTGCGCGTTGATCAGGAACTCGCCATAGAACTCGTCGGCGCCGGTTGCCGGATTGCGCGTGAAGCCGACGCCGGTCGCCGAGCGATCGCCGGTGTTGCCGAACACCATCATCTGCACGTTGACGGCGGTGCCGATCGAGTCCGGGATCTCGTAAATGCGGCGGTATTCAATCGCCCGCGCGTTGTTCCACGAGCGGAACACCGCGTCGCGTGCGCCGCGCAGCTGTTCGAGCGGATCCTGCGGGAAGTCGCGCTTGGCGCGCGACTTGACGACGTCCTTGTAGCGCTTGACCACCTCGCGGAGCCCCGCTTCGTCGAGGTCCGTGTCGATCTTCGCACCGCGCGACTCCTTGACGTGCTCGAACTCGTGCTCGAACGTTTCCTTCGGAATCTCGAGCACGACGTTGCCGAACATCTGGATGAACCGGCGGTAGCTGTCGTAGGCGAAGCGGCCGTTGTTCGTGCGCGCCTTGATGCCCTCGACGGTCTCGTCGTTCAGGCCCAGGTTCAGGATGGTGTCCATCATGCCGGGCATCGAGAACTTGGCGCCCGATCGCACGGACACGAGCAGCGGGTTCTTGACATTGCCGAGCTCTGCGCCGGCGGCCCGTTCGAGCTTGCGCAGCGCCTCTTCCATCTGCCGGTCGACGTCCGCCGGGGTCTTCCGTCCTTCGCTGTAATAGAGGTTGCACGCCTCGGTGGAGATCGTAAAGCCGGGGGGAACCGGCAGGCCGGCGTTGGTCATCTCGGCAAGGCCCGAGCCTTTGCCGCCGAGCAGATCCTTCATCGTGCGATCGCCATCGGCCTTCCCGTTGCCGAAGAAGTAGACGTACTTACGCCCGCCGCGGCTCGCGGACCGCGGTTCGCGGTTCGCGCTCTTTGCCGACTTTGCTGCGGGTTTTCCGGATCGCGAGGCGCCAGCCGCCGATCGCGAGGTCTTTACCGTCGATTTCCGTGCGAGCTTCTTCGCCATGTCTTCTGCTTACTCCGTTTGAGGGATGATCTCCGAAATGTCCGCAAGATGAAGGATGAGGTCGCGCAGATCCGCCATGAGCGTCAGCCGTGCATTCCTGACCCGCACGTCGTCTGCCATCACGAACACCTCGGTAAAGAATCGGTCGACGGCCGCGCGAAGGCCGGCGATGTCCATGAATGCCGCGCGATAGTCGCTGCGCGCGGCGGCCGCTTCGATACGCGGCCTGCGGGCGTCGAGTTCCTCGACGAGTGCGCGCTCGGCGGGCTCGGTCAGCGCCGTTCGATCCGACGCCGTCCCGGCAGGCAGCTCTTTCGCAATGTTCTTCACACGCTTGAAGAGCACCGCCAGCCCCTGGAAGTCCTCCGAGCCGCGCATCCGCTGAATCGCTTCCGCCACACGACGCGCGCGGAGCGGGCTGACCTCTGGCGTCGCCGTCGCCGCACGCACGATTTCGACCGGAAACCCGCGCTGCTCCAGCGCGAAGCGAACGCGCTCGACCGCGAACGCAAGCGACGCCTGCGCGGTGTCGTCGTTCGACGCCGCGTCGGCGCCGGCGGCGCGCGCGAGCAGCGCTGCGAGCGAAACCTCACGATCGATTCCCGTGAGCTCGGGCAGATCCATCAGGATGCGCACGGCCCCCTGCGTCTGTCGCCGGAGGCCGAAAGGATCGCGTGAGCCCGTCGCCCGTTCACCGGCACGCGACAGCGAGACGAACGTATCGAGCTTGTCGGCGAGCGAGACCGCGGCCCACGAGATCGCGGCAGCTCCGAGCTGCTCGCGCGACGGCGGAGCATCGGCCTCGACCCCGATCGGCAAGTATTGATAATAGATAGCCTTCCAGACCTGCTCCGGAAGCCCCTGCTGCCGCGCGTAGATCCCGCCCATCGTACCCTGAAGCTCGGTGAACTCGAACACCATGTCGGTGGTGAGATCTGCCTTTGCGAGGAGCCCTGCCTGCTTTGCGGCACCCGCTTCGTTCGGCTGTCCGAATGCCTCGATCGCAATCCATTCGGCCAGCGTTGAAACGCGGTGGGCCTTGTCGCGGTAGCTGCCGAGCGTCTTGTGGAACTGGAGCGTGTGCAGCCGATCGAGCCGCGACTCGAGCGTCGTCTTTCGATCCGATTCCCAGAAGAAGCGCGCGTCGCGCAGCCTCGCGGCCACGACGCGCTCCGCGTTCTTCGCGATGACCCGCTCGTCGGACGGCTGCGTGTTGACGACTGCCAGGAACGCTTCCTTCAGCTCGCCTTTTTCCGTGACGACCGGAAAGTAGTGCTGGTGATGGACGAGCGTCGTGGCCAGCACTTCCTGGGGCAGATCGAGGAAGCCCACCTCGTAAAAGCCGGCGACCACGCCGGGATACTCGACGAGGTCGGCGACTTCCTCGATGAGCTGCGCGTGCTCCTTCAGGTGAACGCGTCCGCCCAGGCGCCGCGCGTGCGACTCGAGCTCGCGCGCAATCCGATCGCGCCGCTCGGCATGCGACAGGACGACAAAGTGCTCCGACAGCCTCGCCTCGTATTCGTCGAAGCTCCGCACCTTGATCGAGCGTCCGGCGCGTCCGCTGGTCGTGAGGAATCGATGTCCGTAGGTCAGCGCGCCCGACTCGACGTCGAGCACCTGCGGTCCTGCCGCGCCAGGCGTGCGCCCGATGGTGAACGGGACGACGCGGCCGCCGTAGAGGAACAGGAGCCACCGAATAGGACGGCCGAAGAGGAACTCGCCGCGGCCGTCCTCCAGCTTCGCGTCCCAGTGCATCTGCTTCGGAAATGAGAGATCCCGCAGGAGGGCGGTCAGGAGCTCGGGCAGCGTGTCGACGGCGCTCTTGCCGCGCTGCCGCTTGTGATAGGCGAGGTACTCGCCTTTCGCGGTCCTGACGCGCGTCAGCTCCTCGAATCCTACGCCCTGCTTCTTCGCAAACCCGAGCGCCGCGGGCGTCGGCTTCCCGTCAGGTCCCAGCGCGGCCGACACGGGCGGTCCACTGACGGTCTCTTCGAGATCCTCCTGGCGCTCGGCAATCTTCCCGACGCGCGCGGTGAGTCTGCGTGGCGTGCTGAAGGTTTCGACGGGCGCGCCCGCGCCGATGCGAAACTCCGTCAGCCGTGCGCCAAGGCGTTCGGCGAGCTGCCGCGTCAGTGCGGGCAGCCACGCCGCGGGAAGCTCCTCGACGCCGATCTCGAGAAGGACCTCTCTATCCATTCGACGCGCGACGTTCGGCGGGATCGGATTCGCCGACCCAATGTTTCGCGATCGCGACAGCCATCTGTCGCACGCGCAGGATGTACGCGGTGCGCTCGCTGACGCCGATGCCGCCGCTCGCGTCGAGCAGGTTGAACATGTGCGAGCACTTCAGGCAGTAGTCGAGCGCGGGGAGCGCCAGGTCGCTGCGCAGCAGCGTCTGCGCCAGGAGGTAGTACTTGTCGAAGAGATCGCGGTGGATCGCATTCAGCTGATCCCTGGGCATGTCGATTTGCCCGAACGCATATTTCGACTGCTCGACTTCATCGCGGTGCCGCACGTCGCGATACTTCACGCCAGGCGCCCACTCCAGGTCGAACACGTCGTCCACATCCTGGAGCGCCATCGCGAATCGTTCGATGCCGTAGGTGAGCTCCACCGAGATCGGCGCAAGGTCGACACCGCCGGCCTGCTGGAAGTACGTGAACTGCGTGATCTCCTGGCCGTCGAACAGCACCTGCCAGCCGATGCCCCACGCGCCGAGCGTCGGCGACTCCCAGTTGTCCTCCTCGAAGCGCACGTCGTGCGCGCGCAGATCGATCCCGCAGGCCTCGAGGCTCTGCAGGTACAACTGCTGCACTTCGTCGGGCGCGGGCTTGAGAATGACCTGGAACTGCTGGTGCTTGAAGAGGCGGTTCGGGTTCTCGCCGAAGCGGCCGTCGGCGGGGCGGCGCGACGGCTGCACGTACGCGACGCTCCAGTGCGACGGGCCGAGCACGCGGAGAAACGTCTCCGGATGCATCGTGCCGGCGCCCATTTCGATGTCGAGCGGCTGCTGAAGCAGGCAACCCCGGGAGGCCCAGAATTCCGAGAGCTTGAAGATCAGTTGTTGCAGCGTGACCATTCGGTTCACCGGGTGTGGCGCATCTCGCGCAGCACCCGGGCGGACTTCAATTCCTTTTCAAGATGCAGATGGAGGAGGCGCCGGTGCAGCGTCTCGAGCTCGCGCGCGGCGCGCGGCTGGAGCGGCAGCGTGTCGAGACGATCCGGCGCCGTCGCCCCCGCCGCTTTCAGGAACCGCAATGCGTCGACGCTCACCGGTGTGCCCCCCGCGGGCGCGCACGTGCTGCACAGGAACAGGTCGTCGCGCGGCGGCATCACCGCGCCGGCGACGAGCGGTTCCGCGCAGCCGGCGCACGACGTCAGCGACGGGTACACGCCCTGCAGCCGCAGCAGCCAGTACTCGAAATAGCGCGCGAGCGCTTCCACCGGAGCGCCGGCGGCGATCGCGTCGGTCATCGACGATCCGAGCCGATACAGCCGCTCGTCCGCGTGCGCCTCGGGCGCCCACTCGTCGATCAGCTCCGCGAAATATCCCACGTGCCCGAGCGCATCGCCGGCCGCGCAGGATAACGGCGACCGCGTCGGCTCGACGTAGTTGATCCGCACCAGATCGCGCTGCTCGCGTTCGTAATACGCGACACCGGCACGCGTCATCGGCTCCAGCGCGCCGATGAACCGCGAGCGCGCGCGCCGCGCCCCCTTCGCCACGCCGCGCTTCTTCCCGCGATCGCGCGTCAGGAACACCACGATCCGATCCGCCTCGCCAAGCTTGTACGTGCGAAGGATGAGCGCCTCGGAGGTGTAAACGGGCACCCCTCATTTTACCGGTAAATGCAGATAATTGATGAAGAGCGTGCCGAGACCGAGGAACGACGCAAAGCCGAAGACGTCGGTCAATGTCGTAATGAAAACCGAGGATGCGAGCGCGGGATCGATCTTCAACGCGCGCAGCAGCAGCGGAATGAGCGTGCCGGCCGTCGCGGCCACGAACATATTGATCATCATCGCACCGAGGAGAATCCCGCCGAGCCACGGATCCCCCTTCCAGGCCCAGACGACGAGCGCCGCGACGACGCCGCACGCGAGGCCGTTGCCGAGGCCGACGAGCGCTTCCTTGATCAGCGCCTTGCGCGAGTTCGCCCACGTCAGCTCCCCCAGTGCGATGCCGCGGACAATCACGGTCAGCGTCTGCGTGGCGGCATTGCCACCCATGCCGGCGACGACGGGCATGAACACCGCAAACGCGGTGGCCTGCTTGATGGTGCCTTCGAACAGGGCGACGACCGACGCCGCGATGAACGCGGTCACGAGGTTCACCTCGAGCCAGGGCACCCGCTTGCGCAGCGATTCCGACGCGGTGGCGAACACCCGATCGTCGCCGGCGACGCCCGCCAGCCGGTAGACGTCTTCCGTCGCCTCGTCCTTGATAACGTCGATCACGTCGTCGACGGTGATGACGCCGACCAGCTTGTTCTCCTCATCGACAACCGGGATCGCGAGCAGGTTGTACGACGCGACCTGCCGCGCGACTTCCTCCTGGTCCATGTCGACGCGCACGCTGATGATGTCGGTCGTCATGATCCGCTTCAGCGGCGTCTCGGGCGACACGAGCAGCAGGCGGCGCAGCGAGACGACGCCGACGAGATGCCGGCGCACATCGATCACGTAGAGGTAAAAGACGACTTCGACGTCGCGCGATCCCTGGAGCGCGGTGATCGCTTCCCCGGCGGTCATGTCCTCGGCGAGGGCGAAGACCTTCGGGTTCATGATGCGGCCCGCCGTCTGCTCGGCGTATTCGAGCAGGTCGCCGACCGCGTCTCCCGCGGGACGCTTCTGCAGCAGCTCGAGGACGGCGTTCGACAATTCCTCGGGCAGGTAATCGCTCAGGGCGGCCGCGTCGTCGGACGGGAGCTCCTGGGTCAGCTTGACGATCTCTTCGGCGGAGCGTACCGCGAGGAGCGCAGCGCCAGCCTCGGGCCCAAGCTCGCTCAACGCTTCCATCGCGAGCTTCGAGTTGCGCTCGGCGAGCAGCGTGAACGCCGCCTGGCGATCCTTTTCGGCAAGCTCCGAGAAGAGCTGCGCAAGATCCGCCGGATGCTGCTTCTGGAGGAGGTTCACCAGATTGGCAGTCGCGCCCATGCGCATCAGGCGCTTCACGGAGTCGAGCACGACGTCAAGCTTGCGCTGGGCCATAAGAAAGTGTCCGGCGGTATGAGTGAGAACCACTCAATTTAGCAGGTAAACGCAGAAACTGCGTACAAAAAAATCGCCACGATGGCAGGAAAGCCATCGTGGCGTGACTTCGGTGGTGGCGTCTCGGTGGCGCTGGCCTTCAGGCCAGCCTTTATTCTTTCCGGATGCCCGATTCCTTCAGCGTGTAATCCGGCGGCACCGTGAAGAGCGATCGATCCGGTTCGGCGCGGACGATATTCTGCAGCCGATAGGTGTTCTCGCCCGTGCGCGGATCGCTGTGCCTGGTGAGCACCAGCAGCTGCAGGTCCGGCGAGAACCACTGCTCCGACACGATCTTGATCGGCTGAAGATTTCCGATCGCGCCCGCGGGGATCGTCCAGGTCGTTCTCGTTCCGGTGGCGGGGACACCTTCGACCGTCTGCCGTCCGAGATCTTCCCTGCCGCTCTCCGTAGCCTCGCCCATGAGCGCGCCCTTGAACCCGGGTGGGGGCGGAGGCGGTGGCGGCGCGGGCGGCGCGACGAGGCCACTATGGGGCGTCAGCTCGTTGTGCTCCCTTGCGGCCTGCATCTTGATGGCTGCGACTTCCGTGGCGCGCTTGTCTGCCTCGGTGGGCGGGATCCCGTGGTCATAGATTCGTGGCGTGGCGATCAGCATCGAACCTCGATACGCCGTGCGCGTCTTCGGATCGAGCACGTAACTGACGTGCGCCACGGGATCGACAATCGACACGCTCACCACGTCACCGTTATCCGCCACATCTTCGCGCCGGGTGCGACCTTCAGCGTCACGGAAGACCCGGGTGACGGACTTCTGAACGATGCGGTTGCCGTCTGCAAGCGCCTGGGTTGATTCGTTGATCGCATCGGCCGAGTACGGCGCACCCGGCGTGACGCGCCCCTCGACGGGGACCCTGGTTGCCATAACCATCTTTTCGGCCGCGACGTGTTCCGCTGTCGCGGGTTGTGGCACCCGGCTCCGCGGTTCCTGCGCGAGCGCCGCTGATCCAGCGCCGAGCGTGATCACAATTATCCACACTGGTTTCATTGCTGACTCCTTGATGTGTTCACCAGACGAATCGCGCGGGCGCGGCCGTCCTGTCCGACGAGCACGTCCGCTTCGACGGGTGCGTCGCTCGATGCGGGCGAAATGTCCACCCCGTACGACGGCAGCGCGGTGACGGGCAGCGACATACGGACGATGACGCCGCTTTCAAATTGCGGAAGACCTGCGGCTGCAGGTACTGCAACGAATCCCTGCGGCCGGATTACAGGCGGCAGTTTTCGCGCGCTGGTACGGCCCACCTGAAGATCGGCACCACGGGAACGGGAATCGACGTTCACGGCGGCCTTGTCGGTGGCGCTGGCCTTTAGGCCAGCCTTCTCGCTGGGGCCGGCCTTTAGGCCGGCCTTGCTCGTTGTGGGCGGGGACGTACTCGTTACGTTGTTCAACGTAACGGGCTGCCGGCGCGCGTACCACGCGCCAGCGCCTACGGCGATGACGAGCGCTGCCGCCGCCGCAAGCGCACGAAACGAGAGCCGCCGCACGGCCCGATCGTGAGACCCCGCGTCACACGATTCGAACGCTTGCCCGAGCGCAGCCTCCATCCTCGCCGCGGCATCATCTGCCATCTTCGCCGTCCGCGCGAGCTCACGGATCGCCTGCTGATATTCGTCGGGAGTCATGCGAGACACCTTTTAATGATCGAGTTCCTGACGCTCGCCCCCTCGCGCATCTTCGCCGCCAGCAGCGCCCGCGCACGGTGGAGTCGCGACCGAACAGTCCCGACAACACAATCGAGCGCCGCCGCCGCATCCGCGTAGCTCAGTTCCTGCAGATCGCACAGCACGACGACTTCCCTGTACCGGACCGGCAGTGTCAGAATCGCGCGCCGGAGCGCCTCGACGTGCTGCGCCGTGGCGATGTCGCGGAGGGGGTCCGGATGCACCGACGGCTCCTCCGCTCCGGGCTCGCCGCCGCCGGCGAGCGGAACGATGCGGCTGTCCTGATCCAGCCGCCGCCGTGCATGGTTGCGCGCGATCCCGCACAACCACGCCGTCACCGTCGAACGTCCGGGTTCGTACCGAGACGCCTCGCGCATCAGGCCAAGGAACACGTCCTGCACGATCTCTTCGGCCACGGCCGCGCGCCCCGTCATCAGCAACGCGACCCGGTAGACGTCATGTCGACGGCGGCGGAACAGCGTGGTAAAGGCGTGTTTATCGCCGCCGGCAATGCCCGCCATCAGCGCGTCGTCCGACACCTGCTCCAGCGGCTCGCCAGTCATCCGATGAGGCCTTCGACGCCCACATCTTGTATTCAGTCGGGAGGGGATGGAAGTTCCATTTACTCGTGGAGGATTCGGGGAGGTGATGGCGATGGACTTCTCGCAGCTGACGTACGACACCGGGCACGCGCTCCGGCGTCTCATCGGAACGCCGACATTCACCCTGACGGTCGTGGCTGTTCTCGCGCTCGGGATCGCGGCAAGTGTGTCATGCGCACAGTCATTGCGCTGACTAACGTGGATCCCGGATTCAATCCGGATCACGTGCATTCGATTTCCCGTCAGCGATTCGCGACGTGGCTGATGGGACGTTCGGCGTGACGGCGCTTCTTCTGGCCGCTATCGGACTCTATGGCCTCGTCGCGTACTCAGTGGCGCAGGGGACGCGCGAGATCGGAATCCGCCTCGCGCTCGGTGCTGACGCGACGCGCGTGAAGCCGATGGTGTTCCGGCAGGGCTTTCGCCTGATGCTGGCGGGCGCGACCATCGGATCGGTGGTTGCGCTGGTGCTCACACGGCTCATCGCACGATTTCTGTTCAACGTGCGCGCGTCGGATCCGGCAACGTTCATCGGCCTCCTGATCGTAATCGTGGGCGTCGCAGCCGTGGCGGTGTGGCTGCCGGCGCGGCGTGCGAGCCGTGTGGACTCGATTGTTGCGCTCCGATACGAGTAGTCAGTCTGAAAACACTGCTCAGGCGGCTTCGACGAGCGTCAGCGCGAACCCGTCCCGCGGCTCGATCCACTGCTCGCCGAGGTGGAACCCCGCAGCCGCGAGCAGTTCGACGATGTCGTCAGGGCGGTATTTGTAGGAGCTTTCAGTCCAGATCCGCTCTCCTGCCTCGATCGTCATCTTGATGCCGGCACCCGGAACGTCGACGCGCTGCGCGCTGCGCGCGACGAGGTGCATCTCCACGCGCGACGCGTCCGCGTTCCACACGGCTTCGTGCGCAAACTCCTCGACAGCGAAGTTTCCGCGCAGCTCGCGGTTGATGCGGACGAGCAGGTTGCGGTTGAACGCGGCGGTCACGCCGAGCGGATCGTCGTATGCGAGCAACAGATCGGGCTTGGGTTTGACGAGATCCGCACCGAGCAGCAGCGCATCGCCATGCGCCAGCGTCTGTCGGATGCTCCGCAGCAGCGCGGCTGCGCCCGGCCGATCGAAGTTGCCGATGTTGGATCCAAGGAACAGGACGAGGCTGCGTTCACCCGCGGCGGTCTGCCGCGCGGCCTCCGCAAGCCCCGCTTCGTATGACGTTGCATGCTCGATCACACGAACGCCGTCCACCGAGCCCAGCGTCGCCATCGATGTTTGAAGGGCCGTGGGCGACACGTCCACCAGGTGAACGGCGAGCCGCGAGTGGGCCCGGCCGGCCCGTTGCAACAGCGTCCGCAGCTTTTCGCCACTACCAGGTCCAAGCTCCACGATCGCGGAGAGCGATTCGACGCGCCGGAAGATCTCCCGCGCGTGCGCAACGAGCAGGCTCGACTCCGCGCGTGTGATCCCGTACCACGGCAGGTGGCAGATCGCTTCGAACAGCGCGGACCCCAGCGCGTCGTACAGGTAGCGCGAGGGAAGCTGGCGCGGACTCTGGACGAGGTAATAGGCCACATCGGCCGCGAACTGCGCGAGCTCCCGCGTCGCGCCAACCTCCCCTGCCACTTCGACCGACGTTCGCTTCCTCACCGCTGACTCCTGACGCAGCGGAACGTCGCGTAGACGTAGTGGTAGTGCGCACGGAACCAGTTCCGGAACGATGGCCGCAGCAGCTCGCGCGCGGTCGCGGGCGACGCCCCCTTGATCACGAAATGATGACCGTCGAAGAAATCAGCGGAGTACTCCGGATACGATGCCATCGCGCGGAAGCCGTCGAATGGCGCGAACGGCGTGTTCGTCCACTCCCAGCCATTGCCCGCGAGATCGTCGATCCCCCACGCGCTGCGTCCAGCGGGACGGCTGCCGGCAGGCTGCGGATCCCAGCTGTTGAAATCAAACACGCCATGAAACGGCGACGGTGGCGCCGCGCCCCAGGGATGCGCGCGCTCATCGCCGTCTGGCGTGCCGAATGCGGCACGCTGATACTCCGCTTCCGTCGGCAGCCGTGCGCCGCGCCACTTCGCATACGCCGCGGCTTCGGCGAAGCTGACGTAGACCGGCCACGAGAGCGGCAGCGGAACGAGCTCGAACATGCCGCGCCAGTGCCACGCGTCGGCGTGGCGCTCCCAGAACAAGGGATGTGTGACGCGGTCGCGCTGAATCCACGCCCAATCGTCAGGGCGCCACCACGCGGCATTCGCATACCCGCCCGCATCGACGAACTCGAGAAACGCCGCGTTCGTCGTGTCGTGCCGCTCGATCGCGAACGCTTCCACGTCCGCCGTGCACGCCGGAAATTCGTTGTCCCATCCGAATGGCATCGCGTCGCGCGCAACACCCAGCGTTGCACGGCCGCGCGGCACGTCGATCCATTCCTGCACGGGCACTGGACCCCCGGTCACAGGCACATACGTCGCCGGACGTCTCTTCCGATCGAACGGAAGACGATGCCACATGTACAGCAGCGTCTCCTGGTGCATCGCCTCGTGTTCGAGAATCGCGAAGACCGCTTCGGCGCGGTCGAGCAGCGGATGGCCGGGACGATCGAGCTCGGCATGTTCCAGCGCCTCGAGCAGGCGACGGTCCGCCTCCACGGCAAACGCGCGCACCGCGTCTCGTGACGGCCAAGCGGACGATGCCGGCTGCGATGCCGCCGCGGAGTCGTCAGGATCGATCCCGCGCGCGAACAGCCGTTCGAGATATGGATCGATGCTGGATTCCCCCAGCGCCTTCTTCACGAGCGTGTTGAAGCTGAACGCGGGAAGATGTCCCTCGTAAAAGACGATCGGGTGACGGAGCGCAATCGGCTGGCTGTAGTACGCGTCGTCGCTCAGCAGGTCGAAGATGGCGCGCGACCGCTCGCGGTTGCGTCGATACCAGCTCGCGAAGGATGTTCCCGCCGCCGACAGCGTGTTCGTCGTGTGTACGTCCATGTGGTTCTCGTCGCGATCAGAATGCGGGAATCGGAGATCCGCAAGCTCTTCGCATCCCGGATCCCGCATCCCGGATCCCGGATCCCGATCTTGTCCGTCCTCAATACTCCGCGAACGCGTCATCGGGAAAGCAGTACAACCATCGCTCCCCGGGCTCGGCGGACGCGACGACCGGATGCTGACTGGCGCGGGCGTGCTTGCTCGCGTGGCGATTCGGCGATGAATCGCAGCATCGCGTGGTGCCACATGTCTGGCAGGTCCTGAGATGGACCCAGTCGGAGCCGATTTTCACGCACTCCTCACACTCGTACGCCTTCGGCTGTTTGACCGTGGCGATCCCGCCCAGGTGCGCGCACGTGTCGCTCATATTCTTTGCCTTTGACTCCGTTCGAGAGCCGATCGGTTCCAGCCGGCAAGCTCCGCGGCTGCGTCGTAGGTGCTTTCGAGGAATGCCCTCAGCTCGTCAGCGGGCGATGCTGCCGCGCGAACGGGTTCGTACGGCAGGATGAATTCCGACAGCTCGGAGTGGTAATAGGCGGCAGGGGGTCTGACGAGTGCGGTTTTCAACCCGTCGGGCTCGGGCGCGGCGTAGGCGTAGAACGTGGGCTCCTGCACGGGTCCGCTGCCTGGCCAGAACCCGTGGCTGATGACCGCGTGCGAGTAGGCTTCACGTGTAATCGAGTCCGCGCCGGGCCGCGCCGGCGCGCGATCGCCGGAAAATCGCGTGACCGCGACGTCGAAACTGCCCCAGAAGAAATGCACCGGGCTGCACTTGCCGATGAATGAGCAGCGGAAAGACTCGAACACGGGTTTGGTCGCGAGGAGCAGCTGGTGGAACGCCAGCACCTGCGCCGGGTCGTAGGATTGATGGATCGTGTCCTGTTCGAACGGGATTGGGTCGGGAATTTCCACCGGGGTCGTCCAGATGCGGACCCGAATGTCCAGCTGCCGCAGCATCTCCATCACGGCCGCGTAGAAATCCGCGACGCTCATCGGACCGAGCGCCAGCTGCTGTTCGCGGCCATCGGAGGTTCGAATGATGAGCTGGTGATCGATGAAGTCGAACGCGATCGTCATCGCCAGGCCGCCGACCATCATGGTCGGCGTCGAAAGCCCGCGCGGCGTGATTTGAAGCGCGATGTTCCAGAAATGGTTCGTCAGCGGCGTCAGCGCCAGACACACTTTGCCGACGACCTGTGTCCACATGTGCAGCGTGGCATAGGTATCGCGCCACGCATCGAGCGGAAGCGACGGCCACCGGTCAGCCATCGCGCGATTGTGTCACGGATCACCGCGCGAGATCGCGCGTCGTTTGCTCCGAAGCACGGGACGGACTTACCCTTCATTCGGACGATTCGTGCTGGTCCGTTTTGACGACGTGGCGTTTCAGTATGAAGGGCGTGCGCCGGCGCTTGCGGGCGTGAGCCTGTCTGTGGAGTCTGGCCAGGTCGTCGCGATCGTGGGCCGCAGCGGCGCCGGTAAGAGCACGCTGCTCAAGCTCGTCAACCGACTGCTGGTGCCGACGGCCGGCGCGGTCATCGTGGAGGGACGCGACACGCGTGAGTGGGACCCGATCGGTCTGCGGCGTCACGTCGGGTACGTCTTCCAGGACGTCGGCCTCTTTCCGCACATGACGATTGAGGAGAACGTCTCGATCGTACCGCGGCTCGAACGATGGCCGGCCGCGCGGATGCGGAGTCGCGCGCACGAGCTGCTCGCGCTCGTCGGCCTCGATCCCGCGGCGTTCGCATCGCGCCGTCCGCGCGAGCTGTCGGGGGGACAGCGGCAGCGCGTCGGCGTCGCACGCGCGCTCGCGATCGACCCGCCCATCCTGCTGATGGACGAACCGTTCGGCGCGCTGGATCCGGTCACGCGCGCGGAGGTGCGCCAGGAATTCACCCGCTTACAGGAGCGGCTGCGCACGACGGTCATCGTCGTCACTCACGATATCGGCGAAGCATTCGCGCTCGGCCATCGCGTCGGCGTGATCGACGCCGGCACGCTGCTCGTGTACGACGCGCCGCGGCGGGTCGCCGAGAGCACCGATCCGCGCGTGCGCGCGTTCGTCGCGGCGCAGCCGTCGCCGCGCCCTGTCTGAGCGATCAATGTCGGTCTGGCGATTCTGGCTGACGCATCGATCCGAGCTCGCGGTGCTCATCGAGCAGCACGTGTTCCTGGTGTTCGTGTCCACGCTCGCGGCGATCGTCGTCGGCATTCCTGCCGGTGTCGCGGCTGCGCGGCGCCCGCGCATTGGACGCGCGATCCTCGCGGTCGCGAGTGCGGCCCAAACGGTGCCAAGCCTCGCCCTGCTTGGCTTCCTGTTGCCGCTTCCATTCGTCGGCGGCATCGGGCCGCGGACCGCGCTCGTCGCGCTTGCGATCTACGCGCTGCTCCCAATCGTGCGCAACACGGTCACGGGCATCACGACTCTCGATCCGGCGGTCGTGGAGGCAGGCATCGCGATGGGCATGACGGACCGGCAACTGCTCTGGCTCGTCCAGTTTCCGCTCGCGCTGCCGTCGATCGTCGCGGGCATTCGGGTCGCAACCGTCATCGGCGTCGGGACAGCCACAATCGCGGCAGCCATCGGCGCCGGCGGGTTGGGCGAATACATCTTCCGCGGTCTCTCGATGGTGGACACGACGACGATCCTCGCAGGCGCGATCCCGGCCGCCGGCCTCGCGCTCGCCGCCGATGGCGCGCTCGCATGGACGGAGTATCTGATGCGGCACGGGCGCCTCAGTCCTGCCGGCGCGGGACGCGGGCTTGCGGCCGCTGTCATTCTCTGCGCCGTCATCGCCGCCGCGCTGCACGCATCACCGCGCGCGGACACGATCGTGGTGGGCTCGAAGAACTTCACCGAGCAAGTGATTCTCGGCGAGCTCCTTGCGCAGTCCATCGAGCGCGAAGGCGTACAGGTCACGCGGAAGCTCAATCTCGGTGGCACGTTCGTATGCGACCGGGGCATCCGTGCCGGTGAGCTCGATGCCTACGTCGAGTACACCGGCACCGCGGTGTCAGCGGTGTTCCATCAGACGGTGCCGCGAGACTCGCGGGCCGCCTTCGAACGCGCCCGCGAGCTCTATGCGGCCGCCGGCCTCACGACGCTCGATCCGCTCGGCTTCAACAACACCTTCGCGATCCTCGTACGCGCGAGCGACGCGCGCGCACGGGGGCTCCGCACCATCGACGATTTGCGCTCGATCGCGCCGTCGTGGACACCCGGATTCGGCTACGAGTTCCTGCAGCGCGACGACGGGTATCCGGGCCTTGCGCGGACGTACGAGTTGACGTTCGGGTCACAACCGCGTGCGATGGATCTCTCGCTGATATATCGGGCGCTGGCGGACCGGCAGGTCGACGTAATCGCGGGGGACGCCACGAACGCGATGATCGATGCGTTACAGCTCACATCGCTGGAGGACAACCGCCATTACTTCCCGCCGTACGATGCGGTGCCCGTGGTCCGGAGCGGCACCTTGCTGCGGCACCCGGAGATCGGTCGGGCGATCAAGCGGCTGGCGGGGCGAGTGTCGGACACCGACATGCGCGCGATGAACGCCGCCGTCGATCTGGGGCACCGCGACGTGAAAAGCGTTGTCGCGAACTTTTTGGCGAGCTCGCGCCCGGTCCAGAACGGCACTAACTGAAACGCCACCTGGAACAGGCCTCCTTCTGCCCATCAGTGCCATAATCGGCGTGTTCCCCCAACCAGGTAACGACCCGTATGGCTCTACTGATCGCCTTCCTCGCGACCTTGGCGATTTGCTTCCAGAACTCCGTGTTTGTGCAGGGTTTCGGCTGGGCCCTCATCCACGGTGCGGGGGCGTCCAGCCTTCTGGCATTTCTGCCGGCGGCCGTGGCCCTGGCATTGTTATGGGCCGCGGACCTCTTTCTGAAGCGGAGGAACATCAGGCGCATGACGCTGGCGTTCACGAGTTGTGCGCTGGGCATCGTGCTGATGAAGCGCTGTGGAAATTGACGCACCTGACTTCTCCTGATGTTTTCGCCGCGCTTGACACGCGGTGATAAATTAGCTAATTTGCTAACTATGCAAGGAAGGACGATGCTGTGACTGCCTCGAATCAGGTCTTCCGCGCCCTCGCGGACGAGACGCGGCGAGATATTCTCCGACTGCTGCGGAACGGGCCCCTGACGTCGGGAGAGATCGCCGATCACTTCACCTCGACCTGGCCCACCATCTCCCGGCACCTTGCTGTGCTCCGGACCGCCGGCCTTGTCGTGACCGAACGCCACGGCCAGGAGATTCAATACGAGCTGAACACCTCGGTTTTTCAAGATGTCGTTCAGCATCTGATTGACTGGACCCGCCCCAGTGGTGCCGCCACTCGCCGGATCCGCAGGCCAGCGCGGGCTCGCCACCAGGAGGCATGAGATGCCGTCGCAGCAGCACTCCGCAAAACGCCTCGTGATCGTGGCCGGGTACGCGCTCGGCGCCGCCGCGCTGTGGGCAGGGCTCCCCGAACAGATTCCTCCCTCCTGGAGCGCTTCCGGTCTCGGCACATTCTGGTTCGGCGGCCCAATGGTGGCATTCCTGCTGCCGACAGCCATCGCCGCGACCGACGTACTGCTGCGCGGCCTTTGCGCCAGCCATCCAGCCGACGAGGCAAGCTCGAGGAACGTGCTGGCGATCTACGACGGCATCATGTTGCGGTTCATGGTTTTCGTTATGGGTGTGCACGTCGTCGTGCTCGCCGCATTGCTGGGACTGCTACGAGGCCGCGAGTGGGCGGACCAGGTTGTCCCGGTGATGCTGGGCCTCACGATGATCAGCATCGGCAATCTGCTTCCTCGCACTCGCCCGAATCTCGCGATTGGCATCCGCACTCGCCGAACGTTGTCAGACCGTGCGCTTTGGATGCGAACGCACCGATCTGCGGGATACATGATGGTGGCGGTTGGATTCGTGATCGTGCTCTCCGCGCTCGCGGTGCCAGCACCGATTGGGCCCGGCATGATCCTTCTCGCCGGGCCTGCGGCTCTCCTTGGCACCTGTCTTCTCGTCCGGTATTGCCGGAGCCACTCCGATGCCTGAACGCAGCGCCAGGCGGATCGCGTATCGCGTAGTTCTGATCGCCGGGAAGCTATTCGTCATTCTGCTCATCATGGTCTTACTTGGCGCAGCTGTGTACGAGCACGTCGGTGCGTGGCGCGACAGCCGGGTGCTGAAACAGATTGGGCGCTCGGTTGACATCGGTGGGCGAACATTGAACATCCACTGCACCGGCACAGGCAGTCCGACGGTGGTCTTCGTGGGCGGCCGAACGTCACCTGGTTACGTCTGGACGCCGAGCCAGCGTGGCGTCTCCGCTTTCACCCGCGCATGCTGGTATGACCGCGCTGATATCGGTTGGAGCGATCCGGGGCCTGACCCTGCCTGGGTCGATACGGCCGCGCGGGATCTGTATCAGCTCGTGCAGAACGCAGGACTCCGGCCCCCGCTCGTCCTGGTGGGCGCCTCCTTGGGCGGGTACATCATCCGCCTGTATCACCATGCGCACCCCGGCGAAGTGGCCGGCATGGTCTTCGCGGATACCGCGCTCGAAGACGCCGGCACGATTCAAGGCATGCCCCATCGCGATCGGCCGTCCCTTCCACGCTGGATGATTCGTGGACTCTCGGTAGTCCTTGGCCGGCTCGGCATGATGCGCTTCCTGGCGTCCGATCCGGGACCACCGCCAAAGCAGTGGAGCGCCGATGAGTGGGACATCCTGGCGCGTCTGCGCCGGCAACGAAACGTGTTGCTCGCCGATGCCAAAGTAGGCCCCGGGCGTGCGTCGGACGATCTCGTGCGCTCGGCCGGAGGGTTGGAGAACATGCCGATGATCGTGTTGACCCAGGGCAGGCCAATCCAGGATCCCAAGTCGGTCGAGGCTGGCGTGCGGCGAGGCTGGATCGACCTGCAGCGGCGCTTTGCAGCGCGATCACGCTTCGGGCGTCAGGCGCTGGTTCCCGACAGTGGACATGGAATTCCCGTCGAAGCGCCTGACGCGGTGATCAGCGCCGTCCGTGAAATGGTGACGATCGTTCGCAACGGCCCGTATCAGGAGGCCGGTCAAGGCGCTGTGCAAACTCCAGCGCAGGCGCCCTGACAGCGGCCGAGCCTGCAGAGCGAATTTAGCTGTTGACTATCAACATGTGCGCGCGTATATGTTGATAGTCAACACATGGATTCCAACCCGTCCCCGGGCGAGGTCCCCTACGGCACCCTCGATCTGATGGTCCTCAAGACGCTCCAGGTCATGGGTGCGCGGCATGGCTACGCGATCGCCAGACGAATCGAGCAGATCGCCCAGGGCTCTCTCTCACTCAACCAGGGCACGATCTATCCCGCGCTGCTGCGGCTCGAGCAGAAGGGCTGGATCGCGAGCAAATGGGGGGTCAGCGAGACGAAGCGGCGC
>Ga0137373_10000834_pt1 | contig 32248 bp, 29 predicted proteins | sample SagtaG_5_FD_104912 | JGI IMG/M metagenome (GOLD analysis project Ga0137373, IMG submission 104912) | Vadose zone soil microbial communities from Sagehorn Ranch, Mendocino, California, USA - Sage1_R_80_16 metaG | ecosystem: Environmental > Terrestrial > Soil > Vadose zone | place: USA... | reverse complement strand
CGAACCGATCCAGGCCGGCCCGCGAAAAGCTGCCGAACCCGAGCCGGGCCAGCGCGAGCACGTGGGCGACTCCCACGCCGCCGAGGCCAGCCACTGCCACACGGGCGCCCCGGACACGTTCCTGCTCGGCGACTGACAGCAGACCGATGTTGCGCGAAAACGCTTCGCCGTAATCGAACGTGCCCGCGCCGGTGAGGCCCATCCTCGGTAGCCATATAGGATGACCGACACCTGAGTCAACTTTTTCCGCCCGACAGCTCGCCTTGACGCGTCGCTCTCCCGCGCAGAAGGTGAGGTCCATCGGCCGATGCGATTCCTCGCATTCTTTTTCGCCTGCTCACCGGACGAGGTACCCGCGCTCATTTGCCCCATCAAAGTCTCTGTGACGATTCACGCTGAGCGACGGCGTCGACATCGCGATCGAGCCGACCTTCTGTGCCATCGTCGTGCTCGTCGCGAGCCGCTGAAGCCGGCCGCCGCATGCCCACCGCGATTGCGATGCGTGCGGCCCGCGACGACTCGGTAACGAAGACGCGTCCTGATGGACGACTCCCGGCGCGTCCGATCTTCCGGGCCTCGCAGGAGCTTAAAGTGAAGCACCTCCTATTGCGTCTAGGAGGTGTCGACTTCACTTGAAAATACTCTTTCCGACGGTCAACTTCCGTGATCTCGCTGGTTCTTATCTTGCCAGCCTCGCGCTCGAGATACGGTCATCGGGCCAAGGTCAGCCCCTCATCATCCTCTTGTTCTGGGTGTGGCGCGAACATTGACAGATCCGCCCTTACTGTCGCAGACAGCAGCGAGCAGCATCCGTGCCACTCAAGAAAATGCAGTGACGACGAATGCTTCAGCCGGCTCGATTTACACGCCGACCAGGAATTGTAAGATTGCTCGACAACATGCTGGTTCGCGCGAGTGCGTTTTCTGCTCTCACTCGCAGCGCATCGTCCATTGGAAGTCCATGAAACCTACCCTCCCGGCGCTCCATTGCCGCGAGACCTCAGAGATAGATCGCCGGCAGTGTGCTCGCTCCAGAGCAATGATTACTGATTCATCCGGGCTGGAGGGCACGCGCGAGCGGCTGACGCGCGCGCCCGATTCGACGCGCTCATTGATGGCGACAGGCTCATGAGGCGAGATCCTCGAGTCCGCGACGAACCGTAAGGCTCCTCGACAGAGACAGCGGCATCCTGAAGCCTGCCGGCAACAGGCCTGCGTGACGGACCTCCTGCGGTCGCTGGCCCGCCGTCGCCTGCACCCATGACTGGGGCCCTTGGGATACCTGGTCCACTACCCGTTGAGTCGGAAGGGTTGCTTTACGTACCAGGCCCGGATAAGCTCCGAGTCGATGACCCTGCGAGCCGACGGGTTGTTCGGCGGGACGGCGTCCAAGCGTCGTGGCGGCGGGAGCCTCCGCGGCTCGAAGGGATCACCGTCCGCCGGGGAAGGAAGGGTGCCCGTGAGCGATACGATTCTCGGCCGGCCAATCGGGCTCTCCCTCGAGATGCCTGGGCATCCCAAGCCGCGCCGGCGGTGCCGTGCCGTGCCGGCTGCCCTTGTCCTGATCTCGACCCTGATCGTCGTGCCTCTCGACATGAGCCTGGCGGGTGCGGCGGATGACCGAGGCCTGGCCATCATGGAGGAACAGCGCGAGATCAATAGCGGGTACCGTGACGAGCTGCTAGTTTGCAGGATGATCCTGGTCAACGCCAAGGGAGACCGGAGCGAGCGCTCACTGGAGTTTCGAACCCTCGAAGGTCTTGACGCCGGCGACAAGACCCTGCTCGTGTTCAAGGATCCACCCGACGTCAGGGGGACCACCCTGCTCACCCACGAGAACCGCGTGGGCGACGATGACCAGTGGCTCTACCTACCCGCCCTCCGGCGGGCTCGACGGATCGCGTCCTCGAACAGGTCGAACTCCTTCGTGGGCTCCGAGCTGAGTTACGAGGACCTGGCTCCGAACGAGGTCACCAAGCATCAGTACAGGTACCTGCGGGAGGATACTGTCGAGGGAGTCCCCGTCTGGGTGATCGAGAGCACGCCGCGCTTCAAGGAGTCCGGTTACTCCCGACGCGAGCTCTTCGTCCGCAAGGACAATCACCAGATGGCCCGGGCGAACTTCTACGATCGCAAGGGACAGCTTCTCAAGGTGGCCCGCTGGGACGGGTGGTGGAGGGTCGCGGCCAAGCGGTGGCGGGCGCGCTCCCTCCGAGTCCAGAACGTCCAGACCGGGAAGAACACCATTCTCGAAGTCCTCGACGTCAAGATCGGCAACGGGTACTCCCCCGGTGACTTTTCTGCGAGGGCGCTCGAAGGCTGATGAGCCCGACCCTGGCTCGGCGCGCGCGCTGGGCAGGTGCCAGAGTCAGGTCGCTGCCCCTCGCCGTCGCCGTGCTCATCGTCCTCGGCGGATACGTTGCGCCGGCACCGGATATTGTCGCGGCCTGCGAGGCGTTGGCAGTCGTTGACAGGCCTACCCCGATCCAGCTCACCGCGGTCGCGGTGGAGCAGCGGGACGACGTTCTCACCGTGCACCTGCAGACCGGCGGGAGGCCCACGTACAGCGCCACCTCCCTGGACGCTCCGGCACGCATTGTCATCGACCTGAAGGGTGCGCGCTACGCCTGGTGCGGGCCGCTCACCGCCAATCCAGCCCCCATACGAGAGGTGCGTGGTAGCCAGTGGAAACCCGGCGTCACGCGGGTGGTGGTGGAGCTGAGCCGGCCGGCCGGCTACTCGGTCGAGGAACAGCCGGACGGCCTCGTCCTGCATCTCCATCCCGAAGCCGGAGACCGCGCCGCGCAGGCCGCGCAGCTCCAGCCGGCCCCCGTCGTCGAAGACCTCTCGGCGGGACTCGCGGCCAGGACGGGCCCGACGCCGTCCACGGTCGGCCCCAGGTACCACACGATCAAGGGCCACGTCGATGTCGGCTACCGCAGGTTTCTGATGGACCGGGGACAGGGGCTCGCGGACGACAACGTCGATCTCGAGGGCGAGGTCGACTACACGTTCGACTTGACTCGGGCCCTGCGCCTCCGCCTGCATCCACGGGTCGCCATCGATCCGCTGGAGAAGGCGCGGAACCGGTTCGAGCCCTACGACGCGTACATGGAATACACGGCCGAGTCATGGGCGCTCCTGGGCGGCCAGTTGATCGAGAGCTGGTCGGCGATGGAGACGTTCAGCCCCGCCGACCCCCTGAACCGCCGGGACCTCGAGCGGAACTTCTATGATCCCGAAAAGCTCGGAGAGCTGATGGCGCGACTGCGACTCTTCCTGCCGGAGCAGGGCTGGATCCGCCAGCCCACGTTGTCCCTCTACGCGCTCCCCCTGTTCCGTCGCACGCCGCTGCCGACGAACCATGACCGCTTCCGGTTCGACATCACGGGCGACAGTGTCGGCGATCTCACCAAGGACGTCGTGGAGCCTTCCTTCGATGCGGGCTTCGCCGCTCGTCTGGCCGCCACCCTGGGAAGTGCCGATCTCTCGCTCGTCTACTACGGGGGTCCCGGACGTATTCCTTCCTTCGCATTCGTGCCCACGTTGCCGCCGAAGCTGATGCCCGTCTATTACCGGACCGACTCGGTGGGCGCCACTGCGCAGTGGGCGCTCGGTCCGTGGGTGCTCAAGGGTGAGACGGTCTATACGTTGACGAGCGCGTCCGGGCTGCCGGGCGCCTTCAAGGCCGCGGTTCCCGACAGCTATTTCCAGTACGTGGTGGGTGTGGACCGCACCTTCACGGACGTGCTCGGCAAGAACGAAGTCACCCTGACTCTGGAGTACTCCGGGGAAGACGATCCGCGGGTGACCGCCCTCACAGGACTGCGCCCGTTCAAGAGCGACCTCTTCCTCGGCGCGCGCTGGCAGTTCCACGATCAGCGCCGCACGCACATCCGGGCCTTCGTGGCAGCCGACGTGCTCCAGAGCGAGCAGCTCTGGCTGGTCGACTTCAAGACGACGCTCTACGGAAACCTGAAGCTTCTGCTCGAGGGGCAGTTTGCGAACCGGGGCGAGTCCAGGCCGCCTGACCGCCTCAGCGTCTTCGGCATCTTCCCCAACAACACGAACATTCGGGTCGCCTTGCGTTACGAGTTCTAGCTCGTCTTCTACGGGCGAACGGAGGGGATCGCATGGGGCGCGTGCTGGAACCCGAGGTGATGGAAGCGGCCGAGGAGGCGCTTGCCTACAACGAGCTGGAGCGACTCTTCGGAGAGATCCTCTTCCAGGGCTTCGCCGAGTCCGCTGTCCAAATGGGCGTGGCCACCGGAAAGGTGCTCGACGTCGGCACCGGCCCTGGACGGATCGCCATCAGGATCGCGAAGCTCAATCCGAAGTTCTCGATTGACGCCATCGATCTCTCGAAGACCATGCTGACTCTCGCCGAACAGAACGCCCGCGAGCAGCGAGTAGGAGACCGGATCCGCTTCTCGCTCGGCGACGCCAAGCGAATCCCCGTCGCCGATCAGACCTTCGACTTGGTCGTCTGCCACAACATGCTCCATCAGCTGCCTGATCCGCTGGTCACGGTCAAGGAAATCGACAGAGTGACGAAGCCGCACGGCGCCATTCTGATACGGGATGTTCGCCGGCTCCCGGCGGGGATCATGACCATGCTGCTCCCTCTCTATTGTCTGCGGTACGGACGAATGCTGAGGAGCCTGACCTATGCCTCGTATCGGGCCGGCCTGACGATCCGGGAATTTACCGAGATGGCCGAGCAGGCGCGTATCGAGCGAGCCAGGATCACTAGGCAGTTCATCACTCATCAAAGCCTGGAGCGGCCGGCCGTGCCATACGTCTCGGCCACCGTCGGCCGGACAGGCTCCTGGGTAGCGCGGTTCTTGCGGGGCTACTACGTCTCCTCGCCGAAGTAAGTGCGATGTCGCAATGAGCTGGCTCAAGCGCCGCGTCCCTCAGCGCCGATGGAGATGGGGACCCTTGCTGGGGAATGTCGACCAACTTATCAGTCTCTGGGAGGTCGGCGCACGGTTCCTGGGGCCTCCCGCAGTGCCTCGGCAATGGGGATGGCCCCGAGGGCGCGTAGACAATCCCCTATATTTGGCACTCTTACGACGTCCTGGGCTTCCGGCTCTGCTAGGTGGTGACTACCATTGATCAAGCAACTGAGAGGCGCCCGGATGCGCCGTCGGCGCCGTCAATCGGTGATGCCGTTGTGGAAAGCAGAGACCTACTGTCGGCACCTCTTACAACCCGGCCAGCCCGCGCCAGATCTCGTATATCAAGTACCCGATAACGCTGGCGAGACTGATCTGGTCTCGCTATTGCAACCCGATCTGCCAGAAGCAACATTCCATACACAGCCCTCACAACCCATGGAGGGGAGAAATGGTAAGGCCGTCCAGAAAGAGTAAGACGATCAAGACCTTGGTGGCCACGCTGGTCGCGGGTCTGGTTCTTTGCGGGCTGGGCAGTTCGGCTGACGCGGGTTTCTTCTCCTCGACCCTCACCCCTGGCTTTGACAACCGCTACGAGGACAACAGCCGGGAGCTCTTCTTCGACAATCCCGGCGGGACCGCCGACCACGTGTTCGGCACGGGGGACGTCATTCTCGGATGGGTCCGAATCGACAACAAGACGGCGCCGAATGGACTGGACCTCACACTCCCGAGTCCTCACATTTATGCCGTCTTCACTCAGCAGGTAGTCGGCATCTCGGGTTCGGCGGTGATCTTCGGTCCCACGACCGTCGCAGGTCTCACGCTCGCCACCATCACCGGCTCGGCGGTCTCGCCCACGGCGGTGTTCGCGGTCTACGATTCCATTGCCGGCTTTGGTACTGACCTGGTCACGACCTCACCGGGCAACGTCGGGACCGGTGGGGCTGTCACGATGAAAGACTACATCAATTTCATCACCCTGCACGGCTCGCTGGCACTGGTCGGGGATATCAAGACGGCCCCTCGCACCTTGGCCGGTGACTTCCTCATCGCCTCGAGCCCATTCGCTGGCGCGTCAACGGTGCAGGCTGGGCCCTGCCCCGCAGCCGGCACGACGCTTCCGTGTTTGCAGGAGAGCCAGTCCGTCGCATCATTCAGCGGCGGCTTCACTGACGACCCGACGCTCACGGGCCTTGCGCTCGACCGCGTCGTTGCCAGCAACTCCCTAGCTGTCGATCCCGTCGCAGGCGGCTTGATTTTCGGGTTCTATAACATCGCGTTGACTCAAGGGTCCGCCTCTGGCTTTCTGGGCGCCGTGAACGCCTCGGAGTGGGCGAATGGATCCGAGTTCGGCGCGTTCACCCAGTGCTCGGTGAACGGCGCACCCGCCCCGTGCGGTTTCACCGACAACGTCACCTTTGTCGTGCACCCCAGGGCGGTGCCGGAGCCGATGTCTCTGATACTCGTGGGAGCTGGTCTGGTGGGACTGGCTGGGCTGAATCGGGTCCGGCGGATCAAGCGCTAAGCATCAGCGCCGGATAGCACCGAAACCTCGAACGGGGGGCTCGCGCCTCCCGTTCAGTTTTTTACTCGTCTGGCAGCCACAAACTACTTGACATACCCGGTTGATCATCTAGGCTGCCATTGACGATGGGACCGAGACAAAGGCCCGCCGCCTCTCACCGTGTCACGCGAGCACGGCATTACACCATGAGGGACGACCCGCAGCTCCGCGCGGCACGCGCGTAGGTGTCCGCGGTCTCCCGGGAGGAGATCGCCGCCATCGTCGGGGCCGCCGTTCAGGCGCCCTCCGGCGACAATTGCCAGCCTTGGCGCTTCCGGTGGGATGGGGAACACCTCCGCATTCTCTTCCTCGCCGAGCGGGCGGATTCCCTGTACGACGTCCGGTCGCTGGCATCCTGGGTGTCGCTCGGGGCGGTCATCACCAACGTGACGCTCGCCGCCGCCCGGCTCGGCCTCCGGATGACCGTGGATCTGTTCCCGTCAGGTGAGCTACCTCGCGCCGTCGCCCGGGTGAGGTTCCAGTCAGGGCCGGTGGCGATGGATCCCCTCCTGGAGGCAATTCCCGCTCGCTGCGTGAACCGCCGGCCCTACCGACCGGACCCGCTCCCCGCGAGAGTCCGCGAGGAGCTGCAGGCGCTTGCCGCTTCCTCACCGGGGACGCGGCTGTCCTGGGTCGACGCCGATCCGGCGAAGGCGCGGGTCGCCGCGCTCGCCGCGCAGAATGACCGGATCCTGTTCGAGAATCGTGAGCTTCACGACGGCGTGTACCGCTGGATCCGCTGGACCCGTGCGGAGGCCGAGCGCCGGCGTGACGGCATGCCTGCCGAGACGCTCGAGCTGAGCCCCTTCGAGCGGCCGGGCATGCGGCTCTTGGGATCGTGGCGCTGGGCGCGACTGGCGGCCGCGCTTCGCATCACCCGCGGCCTCCCGGTCCGGGCCCGCACGATCTATCGACGCTCCGCAGCCATAGCGCTCCTGAGCGTCCGCGGAAACAAGCCGGAGGATTTCGTGCTTGGTGGACAGGTGCTGGAGCGGATCTGGCTCACCGCGACGCGACACGGCATCGCCTTTCAGCCCATCACGGGTATCACGTTCCTGCTGCTGCGAAGGCGCCTGATCGGTGGCGAGGGGCTGAGCGCCCCTCACCGGACGCTGCTCGATCGGCTCGGGAAGGAGTTCGAGCGGGTCTATCCCGAGGGCGCGGCCGAGAGCCCGATCATGCTATTTCGCCTGGGAGTCGCTTCCCCACCCTCCGGACGAGCGCTGCGTCTGCCTCTCGACGAGGTCCTCGAGATCGCTCAGCCCGCGCGGTAGCATGGTTCTCGCGGAGACGGAAGGCTCCTGGATGAGGCGGTATGTGGAGCGAGTGCTCCGGCATCGACTCCTCGTCATCGGCCTGGCCCTGCTCGTATCCGGCTTCCTCGGCTTCCAAATCAGGAACCTGCGGGTCGTCGTCGACCCCAACGCGACGCTTCCCCAGCGGCATCCCTACGTCGCCGCAACGCGCGAGGCGGAGCGCGTCTTCCGCCTGAAACATCAGGTCCTCATCGGCATCACGGCGCGCGCGGGCGACGTCTTCACCCCTCAGGTGTTGGGAAAGGTGCATCGGATCACAACCTCGCTGGCCGAGCTGCCCGGCGTCGAGAAGGGAAGCATTTTCAGCCTCGCGCGTCGGGCCAAGAACATCACCGGCACCGCGGACGGGCTCGAAGTGCTCCCGCTCATGGACACCACGCCCCGAACGGACGCAGCGATCGAGGCCGTGCGCCAGGCCGTCCGCAACAACCCCGTCTACGTCGATGCGATCATCTCGCGGGATGGTCGCACCGCCGCGGTCCTGGCGGACTTCAACACCGATCCCGGCGGCTTTCAAGGAATCGTGGACAAGGTGCGGCCCATCGCCGAACGGGAGCGTGACGGCTCCGTGGATATCGCCATCGGCGGACGGCCCGTCTACCTGGCGCAGCTCGAGCGCTACTCCCAGCGCGCCCAGTTCCTGTTCCCCCTCGCCATCGTCGTCGTCGGGCTGATCCACTACGAGGCCTTTCGCACCCTCCAGGGATTGATCCTCCCGCTCGTGACGGCCCTGCTCGCGGTCATCTGGGGACTGGGCATGATGGGGCTCGTCAACGCGCCGATGGACGCGTTCAATGTGACCACGCCCATCCTGATCTTCGCAGTGGCCGCGGGCCATGCCGTCCAGATCCTCAAGCGCTATTACGAGGAGTACCATCGGCTCGGTCGGAACGGCATCGCGCCTGCGTCCGCCGCGAGCCAGGCGGCGGTGGTGGAATCGCTGACGCGAGTCGGTCCTGTCATGCTGGCCGCGGGAACCGTCGCGGGACTCGGCTTTCTCTCGCTGGTGGTATTCGAGGTCGCGACGATCCGAACCTTCGGCGTCTTCACCGCGCTGGGAATCTTCAGCGCCCTCGTCCTCGAGCTCACGTTCATCCCGGCGCTCCGATCTCTTCTCCCCCCGCCCGGACAGCGCGAAAGCCGGCGGGAGAGCGAGCACCGGGTATGGGACCGGATCACGGAGACGATCGCCAGGTGGGTGCTCGGGCCCAGACGGCGTCGCATCTACGCGACACTGGGCGTGCTGGTCGTGATCTGGACCGTCGCGGCAATGCGGGTCGTCGTGGACACGCCCCTCCGGAGCTATTTCTTCGAGAATCTGCCATTCCAGCGGGACGACCGAGCCTTGAACGCGCGGCTCGGGGGGACGAACCGGCTCTACGTCCTGATCGAAGGGGGCGAGGAGGGCGCGATCAAGGACCCGCGAGTCCTCAGCGCGATGGACGCGACCCAGCGGCTTCTCGAAGCGCAGCCCCACGTCGGGAAGACGCTGTCGCTGGCCGACTTCATCCGGCGGATGAACCGCGCCATGCACGCGGATGACCCTGGCTACGATCGGATCCCAGAGAGTCGGGATCTGGTGGCCCAGTACCTCCTCGCGTACTCGCTGTCCGGCGACCTGGATGAGCTTGACTCGTACGTCGATGATCGGTACCGGTCCGCGAACATCCTCGTGCTCCTGAAAACCGACAGCACCGCCTATACGCAGGAGCTGATCGGCAAGCTCAAGACGGCTCTTCCCGCACAGTTCGGAGATCAGGTCAGGATCCGGTTCGGTGGGGATCTGGCCGAGACTGCCGCGCTCACCGAGACCATCGTCCACGAGAAGCTCCTCAACATCGTCCAGATCTCGGCGGTGATCCTGGTGATCACATCGCTCGTGTTCCGCTCACCGGCCGCGGGACTGCTCGTCCTCGTGCCTCTGGCGCTGGCCGTGCTCGCCAATTTCGGCGTGATGGGCCTGCTGGGTATCCGGCTCAACATCGCCACCTCGGTCATCTCGGCCATGGCGGTCGGTCTTGGCGCCGACTACGCCATCTACCTCGTCTACCGGCTCCGCGAAGAGCTCGACCAGGGCCACGACGAGACCGGTGCCTTCCGCACGGCGCTGACCACGGCCGGCAAGGCGACCCTGTTCGTCGCCTCGGCGGTGGCGGGCGGATACGGGCTGCTCGCGCTGTCCTGGGGTTTCAACATCCATATCTGGTTCGCCCTCTTGATCATGTCGGCGATGCTCGTGAGCTGCCTGGGGGCGCTGACGCTCCTGCCGAGCCTGATCCTGACCTTTCGCCCTCGCTTCATCTTCAGGAGGGGGCGCCACGTGCCCGGTTGAGCCATTCGGCCCAGAAGCTTGCTGGCTCTCCGGAGCCGGGTGTAAGCTCGCCGTGTTGCGTGCGTTCACGTTCACACTCTGGAGGGCTGGCGATGCGTACCCTCGGCTTCCTGGCGGCTCTGCTCGTCCTGGTGGCCGCCGCGCCTGTGGGGGCGCAGTCCAAGGCGGCCATCGAAAAAGGCTCTGTCGTCAAGATCGACTACACGCTCTCGGACGACAAGGGCGTGGTGATCGACACCAGCAGCGGCAAGGAGCCGCTGGCGTTCACCCAGGGCGCCCAGCAGATCATCCCGGGGCTCGACCGGGCGCTGCTCGGCATGGCGGTCGGCGATAGCAAGAAGGTCGTGGTCAAGCCCGAAGAGGCCTACGGCAAGGTGGATCCTAAGGCCGAGGCCGAGGTGCCGAAAGAGGCGCTGCCTGAGGGTGCGGCCGTGGTGGGCACGCGGCTCATGGCCCGCGGCCAGGATGGTCAGGCTCGGCCCGTCAGCGTCAAGGTCGTGAAGGACAAGACCGTCGTGCTCGACCTCAACCATCCGCTGGCCGGCAAGACGCTCTACTTCGACATCAAGGTGGTCTCGGTCGAGCCGCCGGTCCCAGCGGTCAAGTAGCGGCCCACGTGAGCATTCGCGCGACCGAGCTCCCGTTCGACGCGTTCGTCCGCGCGAAGGCCGAGCCCCTGGCCATCCGGCGCGCGGCACTCTGGGCGCTCCTCGTCTCCAAGCTCATCACGGGCTGGGGCGTGCAGTGGGACATCCAGTGGCATGTCCTGATCGGGCGCGACTCGTTCTGGATTCCTCCGCATCTCCTGACCTATGCCGGCGTGGGCGCGGCTGTCCTGCTCTCCTTCGGCGTGCTTCTCTGGGAGACGAGCCGAGGCACGGGTCCGGTGCGCATCGTGGGGCTCTCCGGCACGCGCGGCTTTCACCTGGCGGCCTGGGGCATCGCCGTCACCATCCTGGCGGCGCCCGTCGACGATCTCTGGCACCGGCTCTTCGGTCTCGACGTCACGCTCTGGAGCCCGCCGCACCTGATGGGCCTCCTGGGCGCAGCGATCAATGCCGCGGGCTGCCTCGTGATCGCGCGCGAGGTGTACCCGGCCGGCGGTCTCTCGCGTCTGGCCGCCATGGTCTTCTCGGGCGCCCTGCTCTATGCGACCCTGCACCTGGTCCTCGACCCGTCGTTCCGCATGGCCTATCTCTACGGCGGGGTCCGCTACCACACCTTCGCAATCCTGGCGTCCATCCTGCTGCCGCTGGCGCTTGTCCCAGCGGCGAGGCTCACGGCCAATCGCTGGGCGCCCGTGCTGGTGCTCGTCCTCGTGGTGGCCATGGGCATGGCGGGGCAGCGCATCGCGCGGGTCGGCTTCGAGATCGTCCAGCCCGTGTCGGTCATCGAGGACGAGATCGCGAACGACCCGACCTCGCCCATCGCCGTCGCCACCATCATGGGGCGCAAGAACGGCACCACACCCGGCCGGGTTGGCGGCTGGCCCCTCATGGTGATGGGCATAGGGCCGGTCCTGGCGCTGTCGCTCGTGGACGCGCGCACGCGTCCGCTCGCCGCCACGCTGGCCTTCGGGATCGTCCTCTTCGGCGTGGCGTCCTGGCTCTTGCCCGGTCGACCGGCGCTGGCGCCGATGGCACCAGGCCTCGCGCCGAGCGCCATGGCGTTCGCGCTCACCATCGCCGCGGCGCTCCTGGGCGGCATGACCGCGACGCGCCTGTCGGAGGCGCTCTGAGCATGGCCGCGGCGGCCAAGTCGGTCGTCGTCACCGGCGCCTCGACGGGCATCGGCGCCGCCTGCGCGCTCCACCTGGACACGCTGGGCTTCCGCGTCTTCGCGGGCGTTCGCAAGCAGGCCGACGCTGAGACGCTGAAGTCGCAGGCGAGCCCAAGGCTCGTGCCCGTCTCTCTCGACGTCACCGACACCCTGTCGATCGCGACCGCGGCGGCGGCCGTCCTGGGCGTCGTCGGCCCGGCCGGGCTCGACGGGCTTGTCAACAATGCGGGCATCGTCGTGCCCGGACCGCTCGAGTTCCTGCCGCTCGACGAGCTCCGGCGCCAGCTCGAGATCAACGTGGTGGGGCAGGTCGCCGTCACCCAGGCCTTCCTGCCGCAGCTCCGGGCGGGCCGCGGACGCATCGTCAACATGGGCTCCATCTCCGGCCGGATGGCCACGCCGTTCGCCGGCGCCTACGCCGCGTCCAAGTTCGCCCTCGAGGCGTTGACGGACGCGCTGCGCCTCGAGCTCGCGCCGTGGGGGATCTCGGTTTCCATCATCGAGCCGGGCGCCGTCGCGACTCCGATCTGGGAGAAGACGACCAGGATCGCCCAGGCGATGCTGGCCGCCATCCCGCCCGAGGCCTTCGTGCTCTACGGCCCCGCCTTGGCGGCCGTGCGAAAGTCGGCCGAGCAGGCCGAGCGGCATGCCGTGGCGCCGGAAGAGGTGGCCAAGGCCGTCACGCATGCCCTGACGGCCTCCAAGCCCAGGACCCGCTACGTCATCGGCCGCACCGCCAAGATCCAGGCCGCGCTGAGCTTCTTCGTCCCCGACCGCATGCGTGACGGCATGGTCGCCAAGGCGATGCACCTGCCCACAGAAGCCTCATCCGCGCCGCCCAAGGCCGGCGAAGGAGCCTGGGACCCGAGATAATTCCCCCCTACCCTCTCCCCAAAAGGGAGAGGGAATCAACTATCGGTCGAGGGCGTCCAGCAGGTCGCGGGAGAAGGTGCCCGTGAAGACCTCCTCCACCGGTCCCTTCAGCCGGATGGACCAGTCGGCGCGGACTTCGACCTCGAGCGTGCCGCCCGGCATCCGCACGGTCACGAGGCCGTGGTCGCAGAAGCCGTTCTTGACCGCGGCGCACGCCACCGCCGAGGACGACGAGCCCGAGGCCAGCGTGTAGCCCGCCCCCCGCTCCCAGATGAGGATGTCCACCTGCGAGCGCGACGCGACGCGCGCGAACTGGACATTGGTGCGGTTGGGAAAGGCCGGATGGTGCTCGATCTGCGGGCCCAGGGCCCTGGCGCGCTGCTCATCGAGCGCGTCGACGAAGACGACGCAGTGGGGGTTCCCGACCGAGACGGCGGTGACGAGCAAGGTCTCGCCGCCGACCTGAAGCGGCACCCGCACCACCTCGCGCGCGGGACCGTGCATGGGGATCTCCGGCGCCACGAAGGTGCAGCGTCCCATCTCGACGGTGACGAGGTTCATCCGCTTGTTGACCACGTGACAGTGGCACTCGACGCGCCCGCCCTTGGTGTCCACGGTGAAGACGGGCTCCTTCGCGTGGCCGTGGTCCCAGAGGTACTTGGCGAAGATGCGGAGCCCGTTGCCCGACTTCTCGGCCTCGCTGCCGTCCGGGTTGAGAATGCGCAGACCGAAGTCCGCCCCCGCCCAGGCTGGCACCTTGAGGAGAATGCCGTCCGAGCCCACGCCCCAGTTCCGGTTACAGATGCGCACGACCTGGGGCGTCGTCAGCGGCGCAGGGAGGTCGTCGAAGTTGAGGACGAGGTAGTCATTGCCGAGCCCGTGGCCCTTCACGAACGGAATCATGCGCGCGCTCCCTCGCCTCCATGCCCGAAGCAGCTGCCGATCCGCTCCCGTATCCCGCGCACGTCGCTCGGCAGCCGGTGCCGCCACTTCCGGGCGAAGCGCGCCATGGCGTCCCGCCGCTGTCGGAGATCCGCCGGGGCCGCCACGGGCGCATGGTCGCCGGTCCGCGTGCCGCCCCCCCGGTGGACGAAGGGCGCGTCCACCACGACGCAGGCCAGACCCCGCTCGCGCACGGCGAAGGAGACGTCACGGTCGTAGCCGTGGAAGAAGCCGTAGCCCTCGTCGAAGCCGCCGATCTCCTCGAGCAGCGCGCGGCGGAGCGCAAGACACACGCCGTCCACCGCCGCGACCTCGACCACGGGCGCCGGCATGCGCGGCCCGCCGTCGAGACAATGGACGATAGTGCGTCCGACGTAACGACCGGCGCGCCGGAGACGCCGCGCCCCGTACAGGCCCGCGAGCCCCACGCGGCGCCCATCGCCCAGCGCCGCCGCCAGGCGCTCGAGCCAGGCCGGCTCGCGCATCTCCGTGTCGTTGTGCAGGAAGCAGACGAGCTCGCCTGTGGCGAGCCTCGCCCCCTGGTTGAGCGCGCGGATCAGGCCGACATTGTCGGCGTTGCGCTCGTACCGGAGCGGATAGGGCAGTGGGAAGTCGCGGAAGTAAGCCTGGGTGCCGTCGGTCGAGGCGTTGTCCACCACGCAGAGCTCGAAAGGCGCGGTCGTGGAGCGGAGGCTGTCGAGGCAGGCCCGCGTGAGCGCCTCCTGGTTGTGGACAACCAGGACCACGCTCGAGCTCGGGCTAGCGCTCGGAGAGCGGGACGTACTTGGCGTCCGTGGCCCCCGTGTAGTCGGAGCGCGGCCGGATGAGCCGGTTGTTGCCGTGCTGCTCGAGGATATGCGCCGTCCAGCCCGCGACGCGGCTCATGGCGAAGATGGGCGTGAACTGGTCGGTCGAGATGCCCATCGAGGCGTAGGCCGCCCCCGAGTACAGGTCCACGTTGGGGAAGATGTGCTTCGCGGTCGAGACGACGCGGGCCATGATGTCCAGGATCTGGACATTGCTCGTGCTCCCCGCCTGCTGGCCCAGCTCGAGCGCCAGACGCTTGAGATGCTTGGCGCGTGGGTCCTCGACGCGGTAGACGCGATGGCCGAAGCCCATGATGCGCGCCTTGTCGGCAAGCGCCTGGCGGATCCATGCCTCCGCCCTGGGCGGGTCCTTGATCTTCTCGACCATCAGCATGACCTGCTCGTTGGCGCCGCCGTGCAGCGGTCCCTTGAGCGCGCCGATGCCCGAGACCACCGCGGAGTGCACGTCCGACAGCGTGGCGGCAGTGACGCGGGCAGCGAAGGTCGACGCGTTGAACTCGTGATCGGCGTGGAGGATCAACGCCACGTCGAACGTCTTGGTGGCGAGCGGTGTCGGCTTCTTGCCGCTCATCATGTAGACGAAGTTGCCCGCCAGAGAGAGCCTGGGGTCGGGCGCCACGAGAGGCTTGCCGCGTCGAATGCGCTCCCAGGCCGCCACCAGGGTCGGCATCTGCGCGGTCAACCGGACGGTTTTCCGGAGCGTCGCCTCGCGCGAGTTGTCGGCGGCGTCCGGATCGAAGGCCGACAGCGCCGAGACGCCCGTCCTGAGCACCTCCATCGGCATGGTCTTCTTGGGCAGGAGCCGGAGCATCGCCAGCAACTTGGGGGGCAGCTTCCGGTTCGCCGTCGAGGACAGCGCCTTCACGTGCGCGTCGAGCTCCTTGCGGCTCGGCAGCTTCCCGTACCAGAGGAGGTAGGTCACCTCCTCGAACGTGGAGTGCGCGACCAGGTCATCCACGTCGAAGCCCCGATAGAGGAGACGGCCCTTGTGGCCGTCGATGAAGCAGATGTCCGAGGTCGAGACGACAACGTCTTCGAGACCGGCCTTCAACGGATTCGCGGCGGCGTCGCTCATGGCTCTGCCTGGTCTCCTCGGGACGAAGGGTGGAAACGCCCTCTGTAGTACCACAGCCCTGGACGGGGTTCAAGGCTTCCCCCCTCGCCACCCACGACGGTGAGGCTCGTCGAGGCGCGCAAGCTCGGCGGCGCGAGGTTCAGCGCATCAGCTGGTCCAGGAACTTCCTGACCGCGGCAGGGTCCTTGACCTTGACGCCGGTCGGGACGACCCGGAGGGATCCGCCCGACCCGGTCAGCCGAGCGCGGAACTGCGCCTCGCCCTGCGTGATCACGAGGGCCATGTCGGTGCGCCCGTCGGCCAGGCCGTAGCTGCCCGCGGCGCTCATCGTCATCTCCTTGGCCCTGTAGACCGCATCGTCGGTGCGAAGGACGCCGTTGACGATGCGATACGTCCCCGTGATGGCGCTGAAGTGGAGTGACGCGCGGCCGAGGTCCTTGACGTCACCCCTGGCGAGCGCCGCGATCGCTCCCTCGGCCAGCAGCACGTCGCGGACGAGCTGGAGCGCGCCTTCGCCGATCACCTTCCCCGCCCCGATCTTGAACTGGCCCGCGCCGTTCATCGTGTGCCACAGATCGGCCGCCCGCATGGAGAGCGCGCCGGTCAGCTCGAGCGGCCCCGAGATCGCGTAGCGCTGGCAGAGATAGCCCTGGAGCACCGGCTGGAGCTCCACGCCCGAGATCGTGATGCCCCCGAGCGTCACGAGCGGCGACGCCTCGTCGAGGCCGGCCTTCACGTGGAGGGCCATCGTGCCGCGGCCGAGTCTGGCCTGAAGCGGCGCGCTCTCGAAGGCCGCTGGCTTGAGCAGCACGGGCACGCGCACGTCGTCGAACGCCAGCTCCCGCCGCGCCGGCGCCGGACACTGGGGCCGGCTCTGGGACAGCGTGACGCGGGAGAGATCGAGCTGGCCAGTGGCGCTGAGCCGCGCGGGGGTGCCCGAGACCTGCAGCGTGCCCTTCAGGGGCCCGGAGACGGCCGGTGAGGCCAAGACGAAAGCCCGGGCGAGCGACGCGATGTCCGCACCCTCGATGCCGAGCGAGGCCTTGATCGGCAGGTCGCCACGAAGCCCGACGGTGGCGCCGATGTCCCGCAGCTTGAGCGCTCCGGGCTCCATGCGGCCCTCGCCCCGGATGTCCAGCTCGGGGCCGCCCACCCCGGAGACCGTGAGGTCCAGCCCCTCGAGGTGCAGATCGCCGTCCTTGACGCCGCGCCGCCTCACGTGAATCGAGGCGTCCTTGAGCCGGAGGCTCGAGACCGCCACGCTGCCGACGGCGGCCCGGCCCGGAATTCCCGGCACGGTCCGTGGAGAGGGCCGGGGCGGGGTCGACGCGGCGGCCAGTGACGCCGCGTTCCACCTGCCGCCCTCCTCGACAAGCTCCACCTGCGCGCCCTCCAGCGTGAGGCTCGCCAGCTCGATCCGGAGCGACAGGAGCGGCTTCACGCGCAAGCCCAGTCGCACCTCGGCAATGCGGAGGAGCGGGGCCGTGCCGAAGCGCGGCTCATCGGCGACCTCGAGCCCCTTGAGCCTGACGTTCGGCAGCGGGAGCAGCGAGATCGAGAGCGACTCGAACTTGACGGGCCGGCCCACGGCCTGCGCCGCGGTCTGGCTGATGTAGGCGTGGATGGCCGGCGTGTCGATCAGGAGCGGCAGGAGCAGGAGCGTCCCTGCCGCCAGGACGAGGACGACGGCGAAGGCGATGAGAGCGACCTGCAGCCAGCCTCGGCCGGCCATGGGCGGCGGCGCCTGGCCTCAGGGCCGGACGCGAAGCTCCTTCTTCAGGATCTTGCCCGTGGGATTCTTCGGCAGCGCCGCGATGAACTCGACGGCTTCCGGCACCTTGTACGCGGCGATCTTGCCCCGGCAGATGGCCCGCAGCGATTCGGCGTCGGCGGCCTGCCCCTCGTGCAGCACCACGAAAGCCTTGACGGCTTCGCCCCGGACGGCGTCGGGCATCCCGAGCACGGCCACTTCCTTGACGGCCGGATGCTCGAAGAGCACCTCCTCGACTTCCCGGGGGAATACCTTGAACCCCGCCACGTTGATCATGTCCTTCACGCGGTCCACGATGAAGAAGTAGCCGTCCGCGTCGCGGTAGCCGATGTCTCCCGAGTGGAGCCAGCCGTCCCGCACGGCCTCGGCGGTGGCCTGGGGATTGCGGAAGTATCCCTTCATCACGTTGGGTCCCTTGATCAGGATCTCGCCCAGCGCACCATCCGCCACCGCCTCGCCCGTCGCGGGATCGGCCACCTTCATCTCCACGTTCTCGATCGCCGTGCCGATCGAGCCCGGACGGAAAGCCGTGTCGTGGTTGTAGGAGGCGAAGGGCGAGCACTCGGTCAGGCCGTAGCCCTGGTGGATGTCGTGCCCGGCGCGCTCCTTCCACCGCCGCTCGGCCTCGCCGGGCAGGCTCGCCGCGGCCGAGAAGCAGAGCCGGAGCGAGCCGAGATCCCTGCCCTCCAGCCTCGAGCCGAGCGCGAGGATATACATGGTCGGCACCGCGTAGAGCAGCGTCACGCGGTGGCGTTCCACGGCGGCCAGGAAGTCCTCCAGCACGAAGCGCTCCTGCAGAACCATGCAGGCGCCCGCGTTGACGAGGGCGTTCATGATGAAGTTCTGGCCGAAGCAGTGGAAGAGCGGCAGCGCGCAGAGGCCGACGTCACTGGCAGTCATCCGGAGGTGATGGTTCGTCGCCCAGGTGTTCGACACGACGTTCTCGTGCGTGAGCATCACGCCCTTGGGGCGCCCCGTCGTCGCAGAGGTGTAGAGAATGCCGCACGTCTCCCCGCGGTCCAGATCCATTGCCCGGAGCGTGTCGTCGCCGTCGATCGCCGCCACCTCGCGGATCACATGGCGCACGGACGGCATGCGGTCGGCGGCGGGCAGCTGGCCGGCGACGGCGGGCGCCGTCACCACGGCCGCGGCCTCCCCGTCGTTGACGATGTAGGCCAGCTCCTCGGTCGCGTAGGTGACATTGAGCGCGATCGGCACGACGCCGATCTTGTTGGCGGCGTAGTACGTCAGGACGAATTCGGGGCTGTTCGGCAGGTGCACGCCGACGCGGTCACCCGCCTGGAGGCCCAACGCTCGGAGTCCGGCCGCCACACGGGACGCCGCGCGATCGAGCTCGGCGAAGGTCCAGCGCCGGTCCCCGAACACGAGCGCGGTCCGCGCCGCGTGCTGGCGCGCGGACCGCTCGAGATTGTGGGCGATGTTCATGCGGCCCCGGCCGGGCTACGGGATCAGGAGGATCTTGCCCGTTGTCTTCCGGCCTTCGAGCGCGCGATGAGCCTCGGCCGCCTGCGCCAGGGGGAACTGGTGCTGGAGCCGCAACTTCACCTTGCCGTCGCGTATCCAGCCGAGGACGTCGCCGGCGCGCTGCAGCAGCTCGTCCCGCGAGGCGATGTGATGGTTGAGGCTCGGCCGCTGCACGAAGAGCGAGCCGCGAACGTTGATGATCTGGAGGTCCAGCGGGGGCACCGGCCCGCTCGCGGCCCCGAAGAGGATCATGAAGCCCCGGGGGCGAAGGCAGCTCAGGCTCTTGTCGAAGGTGGTGGCGCCGACGCCGTCGTAGACGACGTCCACGCCGCGCCCGCCGGTGATCCGCTTCACCTCGGGCTCGAAGTCCTGCTTGCTGTAAAGGATGACGTGAGCGGCGCCCGCGCCCTTGGCCAGCGCCGCCTTCTCCTCCGTGGACACCGTGCCGATCACGCTCGCGCCCAGCATCTTCGCCATCTGGCATAGCAGCAGGCCCATGCCGCCGGCGGCCGCGTGCACGAGGCAGGTGTCGCCCTTCTTCAGCGGATAGCTCGATGTCACGAGGTAGTGCGCCGTCATGCCCTGGAGCATCGCGGCGGCGCCGTCCTTTGGGGAGACGCCGGGCGGCAGCTTCACCAGCCGGTCGGCAGGCAGGACGTTCATGTCGGCGTAGGAGCCCGGCACGCCGGTCCAGGCGACAAGGTCGCCGGGCTTGACGTCGGTGACTCCCGCGCCGACTGCCGTGACCGTGCCAGCGCCCTCGAGCCCTATGGTCAGCGGCAGCGCGGCCTTGTAGGCGCCCGTGCGGAAATACACGTCGATGAAATTGACGCCGGCCGCGGCGAGCTTGACCACCGCCTGGCCGGGGCCGGCCGTGGGCTCGGGCACGTCGTCGAGCTGGAGGGCCGCGGGCCCGCCTGGCGCATGGATGCGTATGGCTTTCATGGGCGCCTCAGACCTTCAGCAGCCCGCGGATCTCGTTCACCACGTCCTGGCGCCACGGCTCGAGCTTCTCGGCCCGCATCGCCTTGCGCACCTCGAGCATCTTGGCCTCCAGCTCCTCGGTCACCTTCGGGGGCCGCTCGAGGAGCCGCGCCACCTCGTTCATGTTCTCGTCGAAGAAGGCGAACACGGGGATGGAGCGGAACATGCCCTTGTTGAGGTACTGGTCCATGAGGTCGGGGTTCTTGTCGCGCAGGAAGACGCGCGTCTCGATGTTCGGGTTGCCTTCGACGAGCTTGAACAGGACGGGACAGTTGTACAGCGCGTCGCCGCACCAGTCTTCGGTGATCACCATCACCTTGAGCTTCTTGCCCAGCGCGTCGAGCGCCTTCTTGTCCTCGGGCTTGATCTTGATGTCCCCGAGGAACTTCATGAACGTGTCCTTGTTGGTGCCCATCTGGTCCAGGTACTGCTGGACGGTCATGCCCTGCGCGAACCGCTCCTTCGTGACCATTCGCTCTCCCTCTGGGCCGCGGACTACCGCATGGCGGCGAGATCAACGGTGAACTTCGCGACTTCCTTCTCCTCGGCGTCGCGCACCACCAGCGTCACGCGGCCCTTGGGATCGAGCCCATCGGCCGGGAACACGTACAGGCAGCGCGCGGCATACTTTCCATCCTCTTCGCGGAGCGCCGTCCGCTCGTTCTGGACAAAGCTCGCCTTGACAGCCACACCCCCCGCCATCAGCGTCGGCGAGTAGAACCTGGCGAAATCGACCTTGCCGCCCTTGAGGGTCGCCCAGAAGCCCAGCACGCCGTTGTGATCCTTGAGCACCGTCTCGATGTCGCGCGGCTTGATCTCCTCGCCGCGGAAAGCCGAGTTCCGCGCGGCCAGCGCCAGCCGGTGGAATGGCGTCATCACGACGACAGCCTGGCCCGAGGCGTCCCTGAGACGCCACTCCGCGCCGAACTCCTCGAGGACGACGCTGCGCTTCCCCGCGCGCAGCGCCTGCTCGCGATCGCGGTCCGTCAAGACAAACGACACCGCCTCGCCGGGCGCGACACCCACCAGTCCAACCACGACAGCCAGGAGCGGAAGAAACCCGTAGCGAAAGGTTTTCCGGCTCATGTGGGGGGGATTGTAGCACAGGGCCTCGAGCCCATTCGGAGCGTGGGGTGCTGGGCCAAGTTGCGAGCCAGACGAGGCCCGAGGGAGGCAGCAGCCCGAGGCGTACGTAGCTGTACGTTGAGAGTTGCTGCTGACCGAGAACGTGGCGGTTCGAGCTGAGCGGCCCTGCCGCGAGGCGAGGGCTGAGTGGATCTGGCGAAGCAAATTGGCCCAGCACCGTTGCGGCGCGGACGGCCGCGCAGTAGCGTAGGCCCATGCGATGGCCCATCGCGCCCGCATTGGCCGCGCTCCTGGCATCGGGCTGCGCCTCGATGCCCTTCCCCGAGGACGCGCTACGGGGCGTGGATCGCTCGCTCTCCCTGGGCGCGCTGCGCGCTGCGCCCGCAGCGCACTGTGGCGCACGGGTCGTCCTGGGCGGTGAGGTGGTGGCTGTCCTGCCCAGGCCGGGCGCCACCGAGATCGAAGTGCTCTCGCGGCCCTTGAGCGATGGCGGCGCTCCCGAGCGCGGCGACCGCTCCGATGGCCGCTTCCTCGCGCACACCAAGGAGTTTCTCGACCCGGCCGTCTACGCGCCAGGCCGCCGCATCACCATACTCGGCACGGTCACGAGCACCGAGGAGCGACCCATCGGCTTCGTCCCCTACACCTATGCCGTCATCACCGCCGAGCGGATCAAGCTCTGGCCGAGGGCGGATCCCTGGATCGGCAATCCCAGCTATCCGCCCCTGCCGCTGGACGCGCCGGTGCTGCCATTCCCGCGGTAGGAGGACTCATGTATCTGCGGGGGCCCAGACATGGCCCCCGCACTCCCCCATTTCTGCGCCTCGGCTCGCCCTCATGGGCTCGCCGCGTCAGCGATCGGCCCGCGATCTTGGGCTACTGCTTTCCGACGATAACGGAGGAGAACGTGGCGGGATCCATGTAGATGGCGGCGACACGCTTCACGTCGGCGGCGGTCACGCGCGAGATGCCGGCTTTGAAGCGGTCCGGCCAGTCGAGGCCGAGCTGATTCTCCTCGATGGCGACGAGCAGCCCGGCGACCTTGCCCGAGGTGTCCGTGCGGAGCGCGTAACTGCCGATGAGATAGGCCTTGGCCACATCGAGCTCGCGCGGTGTGACCTCCTCGCGTCCGATGCGCGCCATCTCGTCCTTGACGAGCCCCACCGCTGCGTCCACCGCCGCGAGCCGCGTCTGCAGCGCCACGAAATAGGCGGGCCCGTATCGCGCCGGCCCCACCCTGCTGTAGACCGAGTACGCCAGCCCGCGCTCCTCCCGTACCCGCGTGTAGAGGCGCGAGGCCGAGCCGCCGCCGAGCACGTAGTTGGCGACGATGAGCGAGAAATAGTCGGGATGGTCCTGGCGGATGCCAGGGCGCGCCAGCGACACGGTCGCCTGGGTCAGCGCGCGCTCGATGCGCCGCGACTCGACCGGCGGCGAGGGCGGAGCCATCGGGATGGCCGGTCGCGCGGCGCCGGGCGTGGCCCAGCCGCCGAGGCGGGCCATCAGCTCGCGGCGCATCTCCTGGACCGTGGTATCGCCGACCACGCTGATGATGGCCTCGTCGGGCCGGTAGTTGTCCCGGTGGAAGGACACGATCTGCTCGCGTGTGATCCGCCGCACCGACTCGACGGTGCCCGACACGGGGCGGCTGTAGGGATGGCCGGGATAGAGCAGCTGCGCGATGGCTCGGCCGGCCACGGTCTCCGGCTCCTGCTCGGAGCGCTGGATGGCCGCGGCGACGTCTTCGGCGCGGCGCTTGAGCTCGGCCTCGGGGAATGCCGGCTGCAGGAGCACCTCGGCCAGAAGGTCGAGCCCCATGGCCAGGTCCTTCTTGAGGACGGCCAGCGACACGGTCGTGCCGTCCCGGTCCGCGTCGCCGTCGAGGCTGCCGCCGACGAACTCGATGGCCCGGTCGAGCTCCGGCCCCGCCCGCTTCGCGGTGCCGCGGGTGAGCAGATCGGCCGTGAGATTGGCGACTCCCGGCGTGTCCGCCGGATCGTAGACCGAGCCCGCGCGGAGATAGACCCGAACGACGATGATGGGGATGACCGGCCGCTCGGCCACCAGTAGCACGGCGCCGTTCGGCAGGACCTCGCGGTGAGCCAGCGGCGCCGCCGAGGCCACCGTCGCCACCGCCAGCAGCGCTGCCAGGAGAGCCGGGGGCAGGAGTCGCATGGGAGTCCTCTCAGTCGAGGGTCTTTCTGAACTTCAGCACGGCCAGGGAGAAAACGGAAGCCCCGAAGATCATCAGCGGGATGAGACTTGGCCACAGGTACTGGAAGCCCACGCCCTTGAGCACGATGCCCCGGACGATCCGAAGGAAATAGGTCAGCGGAATGACCGAGGCCAGGTACTGGGCCGCCAACGGCATCCCCTCGATCGGGAACAGCATCCCGGACAGGTAGATGGATGGCAGGAAGGTCAGGAACGCGAGCTGCATCGCCTGCGGCACCGTGCGCGAGACCGCGGAGACGAAGATGCCGATGCCGAGCGTGCCCAGCATGAAGGCCGCGGCCAGCACATAGAGCAGGGGCAGGCTGCCCCGTATCGGCACCTCGAAGACGTAGTGGGCGACGACCAGCGCCATGGTCATCTGCCCGTACGCCACGAGCAGGTTCGGGATGATCTTGCCTAGGAGGAGCTCCCAGCGCCTGATCGGGCTGACGATAAGCGCCTCGAGCGTTCCCTTTTCCCGCTCGCGCACGATGGACACGGCCATGGCGGTGATCGTCGTCTGCATCAGCAGGGCGCCGATCAGTCCCGGCACGATGAAGATGGCCGAGACGAGATCAGGGTTGTACCAGGCGCGGACACGCACGTCGAGCGGAGGATCGACCTGACGGCCCAGGGGACTGCCCTCGAGCGTGCGCGCCATGATCTGCAGCGATCGCTGGGCCCCGACCGAGGCGGCGGCATTCAGCGCCGAGGTCGCCACGAGCGGGTCGGAGGCGTCCACGATCACCTGGACATCGGCGGCCTGGCGCGAGAGACGGCGGCCGAAGTCCGGCGGGATCACCACGCCGACCTTGGCCTTGCCCTCGTCGATCAAGCGGGTCAGCTCCCGGTGGGTCGAGACCCAGTAGCGCACGTCGAAGTACTGGGTATTGCCCATGGCCTCGAGGAGCTCGCGCGCTTCGCGGCCGCCCGACTGGTCGAAGACGGCCGTGGGCACGTGCTTCACGTCGGTGTTGATGGCCCAGCCGAAGATGCCGAGCATGGCTACGGGCACCGCCAGGGCCAGCACGAGCGCGAGGATGTCCCGCCGGAGGTGTATGAACTCCTTGACGATGATCCCGAGGAGACGCGATCCCACTATGGAGCCTCGAGCGCCCGCAGCTGCTCGCGGAGCCGCGCCTTCCGCTCCTTGTCGACGAACGACACGAAGAGATCCTCTACCGAGGGCTCGACGTCCTGCGCCCAGCGCACCGTCAGCCCCGCCCGCTCAAGGAAGGCCCGGACATCCTGCGCCCCTGCGCCGTCCGTGGCCAGCACCACGCGGAGCCGTGTCCCCACGCGCAGCACCTCCTCGACCTTGTCCCAGTCGGAGAGGAGATCCGAGGCGCGGCGAAGCTCATCCACGTCCACCTCGATGACCGGCCGCCTGAAGTTGTCGCTCTTGATGGCGGCCGGAGAGCCCTGGGCGATCAGCCGCCCCTGGTAGATGAACCCTAGGCTGTCGCAGAGCTCTGCCTCGTCCATGTAATGCGTGGTGACCACGATGGTCGTCCCGCCGTCGGCCAGGCGCCGGATGAGTCCCCAGAAGTTGCGCCGCGAGACCGGGTCCACGCCGGCGGTTGGCTCGTCGAGGAAGATGAGGCGGGGGGCGTGCACCAGCGCGCACGCGAGGGCGAGCCGCTGGCGGTAGCCGCCGGACAGCGTGCCGGAGAGCTGGCTCTCGCGCCCCGTCAGGTCGGCCAGCTGAACCATCTGCGCGATCCGGCCCGCGCGCTGCGCCCGCGGCACCTCGTACACGCGCGCGTAGAAGGTCAGGTTCTCGTCGACAGTCAGGTCGTCGTAGAGCGAGAACTTCTGGGACATGTAGCCGATCACCTCCTTGATACGCTCCGGGTCCCTCGCCAGGTCGATGCCCAGCACGGTGCCGCCGCCCTCGCTGGGCTCGAGGATGCCGCAGAGCATCCGCAGCGTGGTGGACTTGCCGGCGCCGTTCGGACCCAGGAAGCCGTACAGCTCGCCCACGCGCACGCGGAGATTCAGGTGATCCACGGCCACGCGCTTGCCGAACCGGCGGGTCAGCTCGCGCGTCTCGACCGCGTACGCCTCAGCCGACATCGGCGTCGGCGGGCAGACCAGGCTTGAGGAGCCCCTCCGGGTTGTCGACCTGGATCTTGATCCGGAACACGAGGTTGACGCGCTCCTTCTTGGTCTGGACATTGCGCGGCGTAAACTCGGCCTCCGAGGCGATCTCGACGACGCGACCAGTGAAGACGCGCTTCGGGAACGCGTCGATGGTGATCCGCGCCGGATCCCCGACCTTGAGCCGTCCCACCTCGGTCTCGGGCACATAGGCGCGGAGCCAGACGTCCCTGGGGTTGACGAGCGTCAGGATGGGCACTCCCGGATTCGCGATCTCGCCGACCTCGAGGTTCTTCCTCAAGACGACGCCGTCGATAGGCGAGTAGACTGCCGCCTCCCGTAGCCGGCTCTGCGCCTGGGCCAGTGCCTGCTGGGCCTGCTCCACCTGCCAGCGCGCCGCTTCGATCTGCTCCGGCCGCGAGCCCGCGAGCAGCAGCGCCAGCCGCTCGCGCGCGCTCCGCTCCTGCGCCCGGGCGACCTGATAGGCCTGGCGCGCGCGGTCCACGTCCTGGGCCGCGATCAGGCTCTGCCTGTAGAGCTGCTCGGTCCGCGCGTACTCGCGCTCCGTCATGATGCGCGTCGCTTCGGCGCTCGAGACGGCCGCGCGCGCGTCCTCGATCTCCTGGGAGCGCGCCCCCGCCTCGAGATCGCGCAGGGTCGCCTGGGCGGCGCGGAGCGCGGCCTCCTGGCGTCGGACGTCGGCCAAGAGCTCGGAGTCGTCGAGCCGCACCAGCAGCTGGCCCCGGCTGACCGCGTCACCTTCCCTGACGAGCCGGGCCACGATGCGCCCGGTGATCTTGACGCTCACGTCCACCTGGGTGGCCTCGATGGTGCCGGTGACCGAGATGGGTGCGGGCCCCCGGCTCGTGAAGTGCCGCCCGCCCCAGGCGGCCGCGCCGGACAGCACGAGGACGAGGGCGAGAGCGACGGCTCCCTTGGTCCAGCGGGAGCCCACGGCGCTCACTTCGCGGCGGGCGCCGCGCCAGGCAGGAGAACCCCGACCGTGCGCCGATCGGGCTGGAAGTACGTGCGCGCGACGCGCTGGAGGTCCGCAGCCGTCACCTGGCGGATCAGCGGAAGGTAGCCGTCGAGATTGCGCCACGAGCCGGTCATCTCGAAGCGCGCGAGGCTCGAGGCCCTCGAGTAGATCGAGTCCTGCCGCCACACGAAGGCTGCCTCGATCTGGTTCTTGGCCCGCTCGAGCTCCTCCTGAGGAACAGCCTCGCTCGTGACGCGCTCGATCTCGTCCATGATCGCCTGCTCGAGCGCCTCGGGCGTCTGGCCGGGCAGCGGCGTGCCGGAGAACCAGAAGAGGTTGGGGTCGTGCGAGAGGTACGCGTAGTCGCCACCCACGCTCAGCGCCATGCGCCGCTCGTAGACCAGCCGCCGGTACAGGCGCGAGGCGCGCCCCTCCTGGAGAATAGTCGAGAGCAGCTCGAGGGCAGGCCCGTCGGGGCTCTTGTAGTTCGGGACGTGGAAGCCGATGTAGACGATCGGCGACCGGGCGTCGGCCTTCCGGACGAGCACGCGGCGCTCGCCGAGCTGCGGCGGCTCGACGGCCTGCATGGGAGGCGCCGCGGGTCCGCGCGGGATCGTGCCGAAGAGCTCGCGCACCCGGGCGATGATCCGTCCCGCGTCCACGTCGCCGGCGACCACCAGGACGGCGTTGTTCGGCTGATAGTAGCGGTCGTAGAAGGCCCGGAGCTCGGCTGGCCTGATCCGCTCGATGTCGTTCATCCAGCCGATGACTGGCCAGCCGTACGGATGCGCCTTGTAGGCCGCGGCGAGGAACTCCTCGGAGAGGAACCCGTCGGGGTCGTCCTCGGTGCGGGTCCGCCGCTCCTCCATCACCACCTGGCGCTCCGACTCAATCTCCTTCGGGTCGAGGAGGAGCTGGCGCATGCGGTCGGCCTCGAGGCCGAGGACCAGGTCCACCCGGTCGGCGGCGATATTGGCGTAATAGGACGTCTCGTCGTGGGACGTGAACGCATTGTCCTGGCCGCCGTTCTGCTCGACGAGCAGCGCGAACTGGCCCTTGCCATGCGTCGGGGTGCCCTTGAACATCATGTGCTCGAGAAAGTGGGCGAGGCCCGTCTCGCCCGGCACCTCGTTGCGCGCGCCGACGCGGTACCACGTCTGCACCGTGGCGATGGAGTTGCGATGGTCCTCGAGCACGAGGACGCGGAGGCCATTGTCGAGCGTGGCCTCGGTGACGGGCGACGGCTGCGCCGCGGCGGCCGAAGCGGCCGCCAGCAGCACGAGCAGCGTCAGGACGCGCGACGAATGGCGCAGGCGCATGGCGTGATTATGCTACGCGCGTCACCGCCCGGCAACCGCGGCCCGGCGAGACATGGCCGGCAGCGACAGGGCGGTCGCGGCGCCGGCGAGCGACAGCGCCGCCATCACGTAGATCGGCACCGCGAAGGAGCCGGTGAGGTCGCGCAGAAAACCCGTCAGGTGCGGCCCCACGACGCCGCCCAGAAAGGCCGCCGTGTTGAAGGCGCCGAAGGCCCGGCCGAGGACCGACGGCGGGAACGCGCTTTCCAGGATCGCGAAGACGGGCGACCACGTGCACCAGATGGCGAAGCTCGCCACGAGCATGACCGCTTCGAGCACCGCCGGCGCGGCGTGCCGCGAGACCGCGAGCCCCATGACCGCGAGGGCCGCCGTCAGCAAGAGCGTGCTCGAGGCGATGACCACCTCGCCGCCCACGCCGCGCGAGCGCATGCGGTCCGCCACGAGGCCCGAGACAAGGAGGCCCAGCGGGGCCATCAGCCCCTGGACGCTCGCCAGGAAGGCCGCGCGACTGAGATCGCGCACGCCCACCTCGACGAAGAGCAGCGGTCCCCAGACCGCAAGAACGAACTGCGTGTAGACCGGCATCACGGCCAAGGCTCCGAGAAGCCAGAATCGCCGGGACTTCAGGACCCGGCTGAAAGGCCAGGCGGGATTTGCGGCGGCGCCCGCGCGCGGCGGCTCTGGCGCGAAGAGCCACAGGAGAACGGCCGCCGAGAGCGCGGGCAGCGCGAAGAGGAAGAAAACGCTCCGCCACACCATCCACGCGCCCAGCGCGCCGGCCAGGAAGATCCCAAGCGTCGTCCCCATGCCCGGGCCCGAGAACGAGATCCCGAGCCCGAGAGCCATCTTGTCCCGGGGCGTGCTGGCGGCGATGATCACCCGGTCATTCGAGAAGAGGAAGCCCTGGCTCAGGCCGGTGAGAAAGCGCGCTCCAAAGAGGGTCACGAACGAGCCGGCCAGCCCCGTCAGCACCGAGGATGCCGCGCTCAGCACGAGGCCTGCCACCAGCATGCGCTTGCGCCCGAGACGGTCGCCCAGATAGCCGGCCGGCAGCTGCATGAGCATGTAGGCGTAGAAGAAGCCGGTGGAGAGGAACCCGGCGCTCGTATAGGACAGCGTGAGCTCCTCCATGATGGGCGGCAGCAGGGAGCCGAGCGACATGCGGATGAGGTAATTGGCCACCCAGGCGTATACGATGATCGCCCAGACAACGTAATAGGAGGGGGCCGCCATTGGCCCGGCCATAGTAACCCAGAGGCGGAGGTGAGCGTGACCATCATCTACCTGGCCGTCGCCGCGGCGCTCGAGGTGGCGGGGGACCTCTTCATGCGGATCGGCCTGGGCGGGCGCTGGTGGGCCCTGGGGACGGGCGCTCTCGTGCTGGCCGGCTACGGCCTCCTGGTCAATCAGCCGGCGCTGCGCTTCGGCCGCACCCTCGGCCTGTACATCGCGGTCTTCTTCGTCGTGAGCCAGATGGTGGCCTTCCTCACGGGCGGGGAGCGGCCGGCGGCTTCTCTCTGGCTGGGCGGAGCCCTCATCGTCGCGGGCGGACTCGTCATACACCTCGGCCGGCCCTGACCGCGAGCCGCTTGGCCGTGACGAAAACTCGACGCAGCATCGGGCGCGTCAGCTTGCCCGTGAAGGTGTTCTGCTGGCTCGGGTGGAAAGAGCCGAGCAGGACCGGCCCGTCTGGCATGACGGCGGTCGCGCAGTGGCCGAAGCGCGGCAGTGGGCGGGGCACCGGAAGCCCCGCGGCGCGGCGCGCGCGGAGATAGGCATCCCACCCAATCTTGCCCAGCGCCACCACGACTCGGACGTGCCGGAGCAGCCGCATCTCCTCGAGCAGGTAGGGCTGGCAGCGGAGCATCTCGGACGGCGTCGGCTTGTTCGCGGGGGGCGCGCAGCGGATGGTTGCGGTGATGTAGGCATCGGTCAGCGTGAGGCCATCGCGGGCATGACGAGAGGTCGGCTGATTGGCGAAGCCCGCGTCATGGAGCGCCCGGAACAGCCAGTCCCCGCTCCGGTCGCCGGTGAACATTCGCCCCGTCCGATTCCCGCCGTGCGCCGCGGGCGCCAGTCCCACCAGCAGCACGCGCGCGTGCGGATCGCCGAATCCCGGGAGCGGGCGCGCCCAGTAGCGCTCGCCGCGATAGCGCTTGGGCGGCGAAGCTGCCGCCGCTTCTCGACACCGCACCAGGCGCGTGCAGAGTCCGCACGCGATGATCCGGCGCGCAAGGGCGCCGATGGGCGTGAGGTCGGAGTCGGGCGGCTCTTCGTCGGATATCAACAGGACGGCGCCGGGAGAAGATCGTTACTCTGCCAGTCTGACTGTCACGCGCACCAGCTGGGGCAGCGGGGACCGTCCGGCCTCGACCTGCCACGAGCCGATCCGGCTCAGGCCTTCTGTGAACTTGTCGTAACTCGGCTGCGGTACGACGGCTTCGATCACCGTGACCTTCGGGCCGCGCTGCCGGCTCAGGGTGGTCCCTCCCGCTCGCGTGAACAACGCCTCGAGGTCCCGCTCGGCCCCGCTTCGGTTCTTGACCGACAGCCGGCCGACCACGTCGACCGACTCTCGTGCGCCCGTCGGTGCCGGAGCCGTGGGCTCTGGAGCCCGAAGCGGGCTCGAAGTCACGGCGGCGGAGGGTCCGGCCTTGGTGGCTCTGCCCTTGGCCTCCGGGCTCCGCTGCTCTGGCTGGCGGAGCTTGCCGTCTTCCGGCTTGGCGGAGCGGTCCGCGCGCGCGTCGCGGGCGACCGAGGAGGTGGCCGGAGCTCGGCGCGGCACGACCGGCCCTTGAGTCCGTGGCGGACTCTTCACATCGTCCGGTGGCTGCGTAACCGGCAGCGTCCGGGCCGGTGCCCGCACCATCGGCGGCGGAGAGGTCGCTGGTGGCGCCGGCACACGATTGGTTTGCGGTAAGGCTGGCTCATCGGCCACCAGCGCCGATGGCGTCGTCCGGCTCTTTTCCGCGAACAGCGCCGGCGGCAGCCACTGACGGACCGCCAGCTCGAGCTCGGCCCTGCGGTTGACGACGACGACCAAGGCCGCCGCCAGCAGCATGCCGGTCGCCGCTACCCGGAGAACCTTCGGCGGGATCCGCAGAAGCCGCAGCCGGCTGCGCAGCTGGACGATCACGTCAGCCGGTCGGAGGCCTTCAAGCGCCCTGGTGACGGGAGCGAGGCTGAGGCGAGGCTGCCAGTCGATCGGGCGCGGGCTCTCGTGTGGCTGGAGCTTCTGGAGCTTCTCGAGCTCCCGCCGGCAGGCCTGGCACTCGCGAACATGGATCTCCAGCGGGGCCCGCTCCGTCAGGGTGATGCCCCCCTCGAGAAGCAGGGAAAAACTCTCGCGAGCATCCTGGCAGTTCATGGCAAGAGGCGCCCCCAGTCCCACCTAGTGGATGATACTCCACACCGACCCGGAGACACGCAAACTGAAGGCACTGGGCCGAGTTGCGAGCCATACTTCGTGCTCGCTCGCCGGCAGCCCTCAACGTACACGTACGCTCGCTGCTGTCCTCCCCAACGCGCTGAGTGTAAGCTAGCGGCGTGCACGCTTCCGTCACGATACCAGTCGCCGGCTTCCTGGCATGACGAGCCGCGTGCCCGCGCTCATCGTCCACGGCGGCGCGGGGGCCGATCCGAATGACGGCCGCGACGAGCTGCGCGACGGTATACGGCAGGCCGTGGCAGCGGGCTTCGCCGTGCTCCGGGAGGGTGGGAGCGCCGTCCTCGCCGTGGAGGCGGCAGTGTGCGTGCTCGAGGACCACCCGCGCTTCAATGCGGGGCGCGGCTCGGAGCTCACCACGGAGGGCAAGGTGGAGATGGACGCCTCGATCATGGAAGGGGACGGGCTCCGCAACGGCGCCGTCGCCTGTGTCACCAGCATCCGGCATCCCGTCTCGCTCGCCCGGCGCATCATGGAGGACGGACGGCACTCCTTCTTCGTGGCCGAGGGCGCCTTGGCCCGCGCCCGGGCGCTGGGCATTCCCCTCTGCGATCCCGACGAACTGGTCACCGATCGACAGCGGAAGCGCCTCGAGTCGGTTCAGGCCGGGACGGTCGGCGCGGTCGCCCTGGATCGACGCGGTCTCATCGCCGCGGCGACGTCCACGGGGGGCATGACCGGCAAGCTGCCGGGGCGCGTGGGAGACTCGCCCCTCATCGGCTGCGGCACCTACGCCGAGAGCACGGCGGGCGGTGTCTCCTGCACCGGCAACGGCGAGGCCATCATCCGCGTGGTGCTGGCGCGGCGCACGCTCGATATCCTCAAGGCAGTCGAGGATCCGGCTCACGCCTGCCAGATCGCTCTGGACGTTCTCACCGACGAGGGGCTCGGCTCGGGCGGTCTCGTCTGCGTGGACTGGAAGGGCCGCCTCGGCTGGGCGCACTCGACGCCCCTCATGCCCGTGGGCCTGATGTCGCCGGCTCACCACACGCCATTCCTGGCGTTTTGAGCTCCGGGCCGACGCTCGACGACATCCGCGCCGCCCGGGGCCGCCTCGAAGGCCTGGTCGCCCTCACTCCCTGCCCCTACTCTGAAACGCTGTCGGTGCTCACGGGCGCGCGTGTTTTCGTCAAGCTGGAGAATCTCCAGATGACCGGGTCCTTCAAGGAGCGCGGCGCCGCGAACGTGCTGCTCCAGCTCTCGGAGGGGGAGCGGCGGCGCGGCGTCGTGGCCGCCTCCGCCGGCAACCACGGCCT
>Ga0137373_10000829_pt1 | contig 32301 bp, 30 predicted proteins | sample SagtaG_5_FD_104912 | JGI IMG/M metagenome (GOLD analysis project Ga0137373, IMG submission 104912) | Vadose zone soil microbial communities from Sagehorn Ranch, Mendocino, California, USA - Sage1_R_80_16 metaG | ecosystem: Environmental > Terrestrial > Soil > Vadose zone | place: USA... | reverse complement strand
TCTAATACCGAAGCAGGGCGCCGATGCCCTCGGCGGCGTCCAGCTCAGGGCGATCGACCATCGACCAGACGGTGCCCCCGTGGGCAAGGGTCTGGTGCACGGCCAGGTCGAGCCCCTCGTCGCGCGGCTCGAGCTCGTTCCCGTCGAGTGGACACTTCCCGCCCTGGACAGCGAGCCGGCCGCAGGCAGGACAGCGCCAGGCTCGTCTTCCCGGCCCCTGCCGGCAGAGCAGGATCTCGATCCGGCCGTCGGACGCGGCTTCCAGGGTTTCCGCCCAGCCGGCAGCGGCCCGTCGGTTGCGGCCCGTCTCGTCTCGCCAGCGTTCGACGAGCTCGGCCTCGCGCTCCGCCTGCCAGCGCTCGAGCACCGGCAAGGTCAGCTCGAGCAGCGCCGGGCCGGCCGCATGCGCCTCTGCGTGAGTCCACCCCACGACGGCGGCTCTCGCCTGGCTCGAGAGCATCTCGGCGAACTCGGCCCGGATCTCTTCCGACGAGACGATCACGACCCTCGCCGACCGCTCCCGTCTGAGTCGGCGGTCGAGCTCCTCCGCCACACGTCGCAGGTGTGCGTGCGCGAGCTCGTCAGCGTGGCGCTGGAGCCGAGCCTGGGACCATCCGCCCTGGTCGTGACGCCGTGGCTGCTCCTCGAACCAGCTGCCGACCTCTTCCAGGCGCCCGGCCCTCAGCCGGTAGAGGTCTCCCCGCTCCCGGCCGACCACGGCCACCAGCGCTCCTTCCCCCCGGCCGACGAGGGGGACGAGGGGAGTGAGGTAGAAGTCCCGGTTGATCTTGACCTCGTCGGGAACCGGCGCAGACAGCGGAACGGGCCGCCAGAAGTTGTCGAGGGAGGCCGAGAAGACGGCCAGACCACGAGTGCCGTCCCGATCGAACTCGAACTCGACGTAGCGCCGGATCCGGTCCAGGTCGACGCGCAGCGCCACCCGCTGGTCGTGCGTGAGGTCGAACCGGTTCGACTCGGCTTGCTTAGCCGCCTCGTCGAGCAGGGAGTTGATCCGCGTATGTGTATCGACGGCCGTCGGAACAACGTGTGGATCGAGATTGAGGTACAGGCTGACCACACATCCCTTGCCGGCCCGAAAGCTCGCCAGCGCACGCAAGTCCTCCCAGGTGACGGTGGCCGCCATAGACCACTGGCGATTCTAGTTTCCGGTGCCGTTCGCGCGTCGCCGGCCGGAAGCGCAAGCCGATGGGTTTCGTTTAATACAGCTGAGAAACGGGATCTAGGACGACTCTGAAGTCCGGAGGACGAGTGATCGAGTTGCAGGTTCACGAGGTGATCATCATCGGCGGAGGGCCGGCCGGCTACACGGCCGCCCTCTATAGCGCGCGGGCCAATCTGCGCCCGCTCGTTATCGAGGGCATCCAGTGGGGCGGGCAGCTGATGATCACGAGCGACGTCGAGAACTATCCTGGCTACCCCGAGGGTGTGCTGGGCCCGGAGATGATGCAGGACTTCCGCCGCCAGGCCGAGCGCTTCGGCGCCGAGTTTCTGACCGAGGACGTGACGCGGGTCGACTTCTCCGAGCGCCCCTTCCGGGTCTACATCTCGGACGAGGAGTACCTGGCGGAGTCGGTGATCGTGGCGACGGGCGCCAACGCGCGGCAACTCGGCCTCGAATCCGAGGTCGCGCTGCAGGGCCGCGGCGTCTCGTACTGCGCGGTCTGCGACGCCGCCTTCTTCCGCGACAAGGAGCTGGTCGTCGTGGGTGGAGGCGACTCTGCGATGGAGGAGGCGACGTTCCTGACCAAGTTCGCCAGCAAGGTGACGATCGTGCACCGGCGCGACGAGTTCCGTGCATCGCAGATCATGGTCGACCGCGCGCGGTCGAACCAGAAGATCGACTGGGTGACGAACGCGGTCGTCGACGAGGTGCTCGGCGGCGAGGCGAGACACGTGACGGGAGTCCGCCTGCGCTCGACGCAGACGGACGAGGTGTGGGAGCTGCCCGCCGACGGCGTCTTCGTCGCCATCGGCCACGACCCCAACACCAGCCTGTTCCTCGACTGGCTCGACCACGACGCCGCTGGATACCTGGTCACGAAGCCGAGGTCGACCGAGACGAACATCCCGGGCGTGTTCGCCGCCGGAGACGTGCAGGACCACGTCTACCGACAGGCGGTGACGGCGGCCGGCTCGGGCACCATGGCCGCACTCGACGCCGAGCGCTTCCTCACCGACCAACACGGGCACCCGGGCGAGGCGCTGACGGCGCCGCGCGAAGAGGCCGCAGGCGTCTAGCCGATCCTGTCTCTAGGCTCGCCTGCGATGGTCGGCGAGCGCTGGATCGACCTGCTCGACCCCTCCGCTGAGGAGCTTCGCAAGAACCTGCCGCAGAGCATCCATGACCGTGCGCTGGAGCAGCTCCTCGAGCCTGCGCGTCACGGAGACGAGCCTCGTCCCAAGCTGGAGTCGCACGGCGACTACGTGTTCGGTGTCTTCCTCGTCGCCGTCGCCCTCCCCGAGGAGGACACGATCTACTACCAGGAGGTCGGCCTCGTCCTCACGCGGGAGATGGTCGTCACCGTGCGCAAGACGCCCGAGGGACGTGCCCCCTACGACCCGAGCGCGGCCAGGGCCGCGTGCCGCGAGGACGAGCCTCCCGCCAAGATCGTGTACCACATCGTGGACGACGTCGCGGAGCGCTACCTCAGCCTGATGGACTCGCTCGACGACGAGATCGACGAGCTCGAGGACCGCCTGGACGACTGGTCGCCGACGCGCGTCCGCGAACGGCTCTCCGAGCTCCGCCACGACATCCTGCATATCAGGCGTACGCTCGAACCGACGCGCGACGCCGTGCACAGGGTGGTCGACAACCGGATCGAGCTGGAGGGTTCCGAGCTCTTCACTCGCGACGTCGAGCTCTCGTTCGGGGACGCCTACGACAAGCTGCTGCGGGCCGCCGACCGGCTGGAGCTCTCGCGCGACCTCGCCGCCGGGGTTCGCGACTACGAGCAGGCAAAGATCTCGAACGACCAGAACGAGGTGATGAAGCGACTGACCGCGGTCGCCTCGATCCTGCTCTTGCCGACCTTCATCGTCGGTCTGTACGGGCAGAACTTCGACAAGATCCCCGAGCTGCGCTGGGGCGTCTGGGGATACGCCTGGTCGTGGGGACTCATCGTCGCGACCACCGCGCTGCAGGTCTGGTACTTCCGCCGGCGGAAGTGGTTGTAGGCGCAGCTACGCTGAGGTCGTGCCCCACTTCATCTGCCCCAACTGCAAGGAGCGCTCGGTCGACTCAGACGGCCTAGAGAACCTGCTCGACCGGCAGGCAGTCGGCTGCCATCGCTGCGGCTTCGGGTTCCTCTTCGAACTGATGGACGACTACTATCCGGCGCCCACGACGGGCTTCGTGGTGTGCGACCAGGAAGGCCGCGTGCTCGCGCTCGGCCGCGGCGTCTTCGAGCTGACCGGCTACCGTGAGAGCGACCTGATGGGCAAGGAGCTCGTCGACGCGCTCCGGATCTCCGGCTTCGAGGAGGCGAGGAATCCTGTGGCCCTCGCGCTCGAGTGGGGCGTGCGACGGCTGAACGAGAAGCTCGAGCTGACGACCTCGAACGGCGCCCGGAGACCGGTGAAGGCGGATGTGTTCCCCGCCTACGACGACAACGGCGGGCTGCTCGTGGCGCTCACTCCCCGCTAGTGATCCACTAGGCGCGGCTCGACGGGCAGAGATCCGACAGCACGCACGCCTCGCACCGCGGCGTACGCGCCAGGCACACACGACGGCCGTGCCAGATGAGCAGGTGCGGGAAGAGGCCCCAGGCCGCGCGAGGCACGAGACGCTGGAGGTCACGCTCGATCTTGACCGGATCCTCGTGTCGGGTGAGGCCGAGCCGCTGCGAGAGCCGCCGCACGTGGGTGTCGACGACGATGCCCTGCGGGTCGCCCAGCTCGGCCGCGACCACGTTGGCCGTCTTCCTCGCGACCCCGGGCAGCCGCACCAGTTCCTCGATCCGCCGTGGGACCTGACCGTCGAACTCCTCCAGCAGCATTCGCATGGTGCCGCGCAGCGCCTTCGTCTTCTGCCGGAAGAAGCCGGTCTGGTAGATGTCGCGCTCGAGTGCCTCGACCGGGACTGCCAGGTAGTCCTCCGGGCGACGGTACTTGCGGAACAGCCGCTCGGTGACCCGGTTCACGTTCACGTCGGTCGTCTGGGCGGACAGCATCACGGCGACGAGGAGCTCGAGCTCGCTCCTCGAGCGGAGGGCGATGGCAGCGTCCGGATGCTCCCGGGTGAGCCGCTCGAGGATCGGGCCGATGCGGGCTCGCTTCGGTCCGACGCGCTTCCGCGCCTCGCGGACGAAGCTCCGGGGCATTAGGAATCCATTAGCCGACCGCGACGAGCGGAGGCCCTGCGCTCGGCAACCGTGGCCCCGCACACACGACGTCGAGCGCGGGGCAGCCGGTACAGGCGAACTCGCTCGGAGTGGGCACGAAACGGCCTTCGTCGATGGCCGCGATCGCGGTCGAGAGCTCCTTCTCGAGCTGCTTGGTCTCCTCCCGCTCGAAGATCGTCGTCACGGGCTCGTCGGGCCGCTCGAGGAACTGGTACGCGACCTCGACCTCGCCGGCTCCGGCGCGGAAGCAGGCGAGCGCGTAGACGAGGCGCTGGAGGCGGTACTCGCTCTCCACGATCTCGGCAGGCGAGGCCTCGCCGAGCGCGTTGGTCTTGAAGTCGACCACAAGAGCGCGACTGTCCTCTCGGTGGAGCACATCGATGAACCCGTGCAGCAGGACGCCGTCGTGCTGGAAGGCGAAGCGCTGCTCGGACACGGCCCCGTCGAGATCGGCGAGCCGATGGGCGAGGTCGGAATGGCAGTACGCGCCCACGAGCCCGGTGATGCGCTCCAGCTCCTCCGGCGAGGCCTCGGAAAAGCGCTCGCCCAGGTCCTCCGGCATCATCGGCGCGCGCAGGTCGAGCCCCTCGAGGATCTTGTGCACGATCGAGCCGACGGCGGTCGCCCCGAGGCCTCCGCTCTCGATCGGCCGCTCTCGCATCCCCGCGACGTAGCGGGCGAAGTACTTGTACGAGCACTGCTCGTAGAGAGCGAGCGCGCTGTAGGACAGCGTTCTCGCACGGTGCAGCGGTGGCACGGGCATGGGCTGGAGCGCAGGCAGGGACGGAGCGAGCTGGACGACGGTCTCGGGCGTCGCCTCGAAGAGCTGCAGCTGCCCGTCCGCCTCCGGAACCGGCTCCGGCTCCTCCTCGCGCGCGGCGTTGCGATCGACGCGCACGAGCCAGCGCGCGTCGCCGCGCACGAGCTCTACCGGTTCCTCACCGGCGGACTCGAGCTCCTCGAGCGCGTCCAGCCGGGAGAGCACCCAACCCATCGGCGTCGCCTGGTCGCCTTGCCTGGCGAAGTCGATCGCCCCGGACACGATTAGACGGTCAACGGCCCGCGTCATCGCCACGTAGTAGAGACGCAGACGCTCAGCGCGCTCCTCGGCCTCACGTCCGGCCCGCACGTCGTCGTAGGCGAAGGCGCCTCGCCGCTTGCTCGTCACCGGGTCGACGACGCGGAAGCCGAAGCGGCCGTCGGACAGCGCCAGGATCTCGTCAGGATGAGGCGGCTGCCGGTCGCGGCCGGCGTCGGCGACGATCACTACCTTGAACTCCAGTCCCTTGGCGGCGTGGATGGTGAGCAGCCGTACGGCATCGGCGCCCTCCTCCTCGGCCACGGCCTCGAGCTCCTTCGCGCCGACCGCCTCCTGTGCACGGACGAACCGGACGAAGCCCTCGAGATCGGCGCCGCGAAGCTCCTCGTAGGAGCGAGCGAGCCGCGCGAGCTTGCGCATGTTCGCGAACCGGCGGCGGCCGTCCCAGCGCGCGAGCACGGCCAGGTCGTAGTCGTGCGCGGCGACGATCTGCTCGCAGAGGTGCTCGAGCGAGGAGCGGCTGGACGCGGTGACGAGCCGGTCGTAGCGCTGCCTGAAGGCGCGGACCAGGCGCGCGTCGCGCTCGCTCAATCCGGGCGGAAGGCCGTGCTCCACCCCCGTGAAGAGCGGGCGGCGCCCGGCGGCACGCCGGATCAGCACGAGCGCGTCGTTCGAGACGCCGACGAACGGCGAGGCGAGGACGGTGACGAGCGCACGATCGTCGTAGCGGTTCCGGAGGAGCGACAGGTAGGCGAGCAGGTCGGTGACCTGCTGTTGGCCGAAGTAGCCGCGTCCGGCGGCTCGATACGTCGGCAGGCCCAGCTCACGCAGCTCCTCCTCGTACCACTCCGAATCAGTCCCCGCAGCGAAGAGGAGGACGATGTTCCCCGGCGTCGCCGCACCGGTGTCGACCAGCTCGCGCACCCGTCGCGCGATCGCGCGCGCCTCGCCACGGCGCCAGTGATCGAGGGCGTCGGCATACGCGGCCTTGTCGGTCACGAGCAGCTCGACCGGGTGGCCGAACACAGGATCCGGAAACTCCCGGGAGGCCGCGAGCGGCTGGAACTCGTCGCCGAACTCTCCTGCGAAGAGGTAGTTGACCGACGCCAGCACCTGGGGCCGCGAGCGGTAGTTGCGCGAGAGGGTCAGCCCCCCTCCCACCTCGGCCCTCCGCTCGCGGAAGACCTGCACGTCCGCATGCCGGAACCCGTAGATGGACTGGAACTCGTCGCCGACCGTGAATACCCGGCAGTCTCCTGGGCCACTCGAGATCATGTCGATGAGCTGGCACTGGAGCCGGTTCGTGTCCTGGAACTCGTCGACCATGATCTCCCGGAAACGGAGCTGCTCACGCTCACGGATCCCGGCGTGATCGCGGAGCAGGTCGCGGGCGCACAGCTGGAGGTCCTCGAAGTCGAGCGCCGACTCGCGCTCCTTCGCCGCCGCGTACTCGCCGGCGAAACCGTCGAGCAGCTCCTGGAAGAGGTCCCGGTCACCGGCTGCGGCCACGTCTAGCGCCGCCTGCTCGACGCGCGCGCGGGCCTCGTCGTAGGTGGCCGCGCGCTCTCCCCGTGCCCGAAAGTCGCCGAGATCGAGTAGCCGCCCGGGCCGGGTGCCGCCCGCGAGGTGCTCGAGCAGTGCCGACGCCGCGCTCCGCTGCGCCCCGGTTGCGGAGCTGTCATCGGCCAGGCAGCGAGCCGCCTCCTCGAGGTGCTCCAGCGCCTCCTCGAGCGCCGGCGCGTCTCCGAGCTCGAGCACAAGCTCGCGGCCCGCCGCGCGCAGCGTCTCGTAGACGCCGATCAGCATCGTCCGCAGCCGGGCACCGCCGTACGTCGCGAGCAGGCGCAGTCGTTCCGGCCGGTCGTCGGCGCAGAAGCGCTGGAGCGCGCGGTCGAAGGCCTCGCTCCGCAGTACCGCAGCCTGCGGCTCGTCCAGCTCGCGGAAGCGTGGGTCGAGTCCCGCCTCGAACGGGTAGGCGCGGAGGAGCCGATTGCAAAAGGCGTGGATCGTGGAGATCCAGGCTCCGTCGATCCGCCGGGCCAGGTCGACGCGGTCCCGCAGGACGAGCTCCGAGCGGATGCGCGACCGCAACTCGCCGGCGGCGCGCTTCGTGTAGGTGATCACCAGGAGGGACTCGACATCGATCCCCTCTTCGCTCACCGCGCGCGCGAAGCGCTCGACCAGGACGGCGGTCTTCCCGGTGCCGGCTCCAGCGGACACGAAGACACGCCCGCGCGCCTCGACAGCCGCTCGCTGCTCCGGATTCGGCTCCCAGGGGCTCACGTCCGGCTCACCCTGCACATGGGCCAGAGATCACACCAGGGCGGGCAGTCGCCTCCTCGCGGGTCGTGCTGGACGTCCCCAGCGCGGATTCGCTCCGCGAATCCTCGTGCGGCCTCCCGCGCCCGCTCGACCCGGGCCCAGAAGTCGTCGTCGTCGAGTATGTCGGCCCTGACGAAGCCGGGCAGCTCGGCATCCTTTCGCAGCAGCCCGCGCATGCGACGCTCGCCGCCCAGGGGCCGATAGACGCCACCCAGCGGCTCCATGCCGACGAGATCGCGGAGGACCAGCATGTAGAGGGGAATCTGGAGCCTGAGCTCCTGCTCGATCTGAGCTGCCGAGTGGGCGCTCTTGCCCGACTTGTAGTCGACCACGATCGCCCGTGCGCTGAAGGGATCGACGTCGATCCGGTCGATCTTCCCCGAGAGCGCGAGGTCGTCGCCAAGGTCGAGCCCCCGCTGGAGCTCAGGAGCGGAGCGCTCAGAGCCGAACAGGACCTCGAAGCGCCTCGGCTCAAGCTGAAGCTCGGACTCCGCTTCCAGGCGAACGACGGCCTCGAGGTCGCGCCACAAGGACTGGTCGAGCTCGCGGCGCTGCAGGTCCGACATCTCCAGCCGCACACCCGCGAGCGCCTCGTCGAGGCACCGTCGCATCAGTCGCACGCCGTCCTCGACCCGGTCCGGCGCGATCCTTTCGGTGCCGAGCTCCTTGGGAAGCCCCGTGAAGAACTTGTAGAGAGCCTGGTGGGCGACGATGCCTCTGAGCTTCGGGTCCACCTCGGCGTCGATTTTCCTCGGGTCGAGGAGCCGATCGACGAACCAGGCGGAGGAGCAATCGGCGAACCGTTCGAGCTCGGTGGCCCCGAAGGTGCGACGGCCCTGGAGCTGCTCCAGCACGAGCGGGCTCCGCAGTCGAGTGGGCCGAGAGAAGGCATGACCTGCTCGTTCGAGCCTCCGCTCCCAGCCGTTGGCCCGGGCGAGCGCGGCCGCCGAAGCCGCGTCGGACGAACGGAGTGCGGCCAGAGCCCGCAAGCGCTCCCGTTCGCTCGGGGCGTCCTCCAGGGGCCACGTGAGGGCGGAGAGTGGACGCCGAGTCGTCCAGCGGGCCACGTCTTCCGGCGCGAAGAGGGTGCGTACCTCGTCGTAGAATGGACTGGCCTCGCGAGGAGAGCCGTCCTCGGTCGCCGCCTCACGCACGAGCGTGAGGCGGCTCGCGGCCCTGGTGCACGCGGTGTAGAAGAGGTAGCGGTCGCGGCTCACCTGATCGGGTCTCGTCAACCGCGCACCGAGGCGGCTTCGGGTCTCGTCCTCGAGGAACGGCGAGGAGCCCGCGCGTCGCGGAAGTCCGCCCTCCTCGAGCCCGACCACGAACACCGCGTCGAACTGTCTCGTTCGCACCCGCATCAGGTCGAGCACGGCGACGCGCTCCGGATCGCTCGCGCCGCCGAGCCGGACCGGCGCACGCTCGAGCGCGGATACGAGCTCCTCCTGCGTCAATCCGGTTCCGAGCTCGCCCCAGTGCTCGAGCTCGTCGAGCACCCGGACGGTGGTCTCGTGGCAGCGAAGGTCGTGGCGCGGCGACTCCGCTGCGGGCGGATTCACGAGCCCGTACGCCGACTCGATCATCCCGGCCGCCAGCTCGCGGACGCCGGCCAGCGGCGTGTCGGACCCCCGCAGCCGCTCGAGGGCGGCGAGCGGGGCGCCGCGCAGCTTCGCTGTCTGCTCTTCGACGCGGCCGGGTGCCGTGATCGCGTTCCCACGGAGCCGTCCTTCCGCGAAGTCGGCTTCTCGCCGTGGGATGCCGGAGTACGGCGAGCGCAGGTAGGAGTACATATCCTCCCTCCCGCCGCCGAGCCAGGCGAAGCGAAGAAGGGCGAGCAACGCCTGGCCGAAGCGAGTCCTCGCAAGCGGCACGAGGGCCTCGAAGGAGTAGGGGATGCCGAACGTCTCGAAAACGGTCTCGAGCGGCAATCGGTACCGCTCGAGCGACGGGCAGACGACGGCGATGCGATGAGGTCGGGTTCCTCCGCGGACGAGGTCCAGGACCGCGTCGCCGACGAGCTCGAGCGCTCCTCGGATCCCGGAGCCTTCAAGGAAGCGGATCGCTCCCTCGAGCGCAGGCGGCTCCGCACTCGGCCCCTCGAAGACGCGGCGCTCGAGGTACGCGAGCGCGGTGGGCGCGAACTCCTCGTAGCGTGGCTCGAGCTCCTGGATCGAGTCACCGGCGAGTCGTGCCAGATCCTCAACCGTCCCCTGGAGCGAGGTGAACACGGTCCGGCCCGGCTCGTACGGGAGCGAGACCGTCACCTCCGTTCGTGCGGCGAGCGCCTCAAGGAGTCCCCACTCCGATGCGGTCAGGTCCTCGAAGCCGTAGGCGAACACAGGCTCGCCGTGCCAGGCTTCGAGATCGGTCTGGAGCCGTGCGACAGCGCGTGCGCGCCGGAGGTCGCGGTCCCAGAGGCCCTGACGCTCCAGCTCCGAGCGGTACGCCCCGTAGAGACGGCCGAGGTCGCCGTCGACCGCCTCGGGGTCGAGCAACGCCGACTCGAGCTCGCCGAGGGCGGTAACGAGCGAGTCCGCGAAGCCGGCCGAGCGGGCGGAACGGCCGAGCGACTCGAGCGTCGTGGCCACGACCGCGCGCCCGGCCAGGAGGAGCCGCTGGGCATCAGTCACGACCGGCCGGCGCTCGGGATCGGTGGCTGCGACGCGCTCGAACAGGTCGTCGAAGGTTCCGATCGAGCCGCCCAGGATTGCCGGCACCCGCGCCAGGAGATCACGCTCCACCCGCTCGACGTCGGGCCGCGTTGGCACGACGAGCACGGGCGACCGGCCCAACTCCTGGAGATAGCGCTCGAGGAGCAGCGCAACTTTGCCGGCGTTGGCCGGCCCGACGACGAGCCTCAGCGGCATCGGCTCATACTAGTCCGGTGCCACGACGGCTCCTATTCGGGCCTGGATAGAACGGAGGAAAGAGCGAGAAAAAGACCGCGGGGTACGACTCCTCGCGAACGCTATGCGGCCGCAGACTTCGGGCGCCTCCCGCGGCGCGCGACGGCGCGCCCGGGCATCTCGCCGGCACAGCTGTCGCAGAGATCGGCCTGCTTCGCACCCCGCCTCGCATCCGTGAAGATCAAGCGCATCGTGGCGCCCCTTGCTTCACTCACTTCCGTGCCGCAGTTGTCGCAAACGAGGATGGTCTTTCTCGCCATCATTTCTCCTCTCTATGACCTGCTCGTTCGGCGGAGCATAGAGGAAAAGACCCGTGCAATTCCGAGCGGTGAATTCGTCGCCGGTGGAGACGCATAGAATCGCCGCCGTGCAGAAGAAGACGATCGTCGTGCTCGAGGGGGACCAGACCGGGCAAGAGCTGCTGGAGGAGGCGCTGCGTGTACTCGCGCCGGAGGTGATCGGGCTCGAGCTCGAGCTCCCCCGCTACGACCTCTCCCTCGAGAACCGGCGAGCAACTCAAAACGCGGTCGTCTACGAGGCCGCCAAAGCGGTCCGGGAGGCGGGTCTCGGACTCAAGGCAGCCACCGTCACGCCCGAGGGCGCCGCCGACGTCGGCTCGCCGAACCGCATCCTGCGCGAGGAGATCGGAGGGCGGGTGATCGTTCGCACGGGACGCCGCATTCCCGGCGTCGTGCCCCTGGGCGGCGTGCACGCGCCGATCTCCGTCGTGCGCATGGCGGTCGGAGATGCGTACGGCGCGAAGGAATGGCGAGAGGGCGAAGGCGAAGACGAGGTCGCCTACCGCACGGAGCGCATCGAGCGCCGAATCTGCAGGGCCGTGGCGGAATTCTCGTTCCGGCTGGCGGAGCGCTCGGAGGCGAGGGTCTTTGGAGGCCCGAAGTACACCGTCAGCCCCATCTACGAGGGGATGCTCAAGGAAGAGATGGATGCCGCAGCGTCCCGGCATCCCGGAGTGGTCTACGAGCCGCAGCTGATCGACGCCACGTTCGCCCTGCTGCTCGCGGCCAGCGGTGATCCCATGGTCGTACCGGCTCTCAATCGCGACGGGGACATCCTCTCCGATCTGGTTCTGCCTCTGTTCGGCTCCATCGCCGGCTCCGAGTCGCTCGTGGTCGGGTTCGACGAGGACTACGTCCCGCGGGTCGTCCTCGCCGAGGCGGCCCATGGGACCGCCCCGGCGCTCCAGGGCAAGAACGTGGCAAACCCGATGGCGATGATCCTCGCCGCTGCGGCGCTGCTGTCGTACGCGGGCGAGGAGGCCTTCGAGCCCTCACGGGCGGTCCGTGAGGCCTGCCTGGAGGCGGTGGCGGACGGTGTGCGCACCGCCGACCTGGGCGGACATTCCTCGACCAGCGACTTCACGGACGAGGTCATCCGCCGGACCCACTCGAAGCTCGAAATCTGGTCGACCCTGTAGCGCGTCGAGGTCCCGGAACATGCCGCATGATGACGTGCGTGCGATCCCTCCCTTCCGGCACCGTCACCTTCCTCTTCACCGACATCGAGGGCTCCACCAGGCTGCTCCACGAGCTCGGGGCGGAGCGCTACGCCGAGGCGCTCGCCGAGCATCGCCGCGTCCTGCGCGAGGCCTTCGCCGCGCAAGGCGGTGTGGAAGTGGATACGCAGGGCGACGCGTTCTTCGTCGCCTTCCCGACCGCGCCCGGCGCGCTCCGGGCCGCTGCCAAGGGGCTGGAAGGGCTGGCTTCGGGCCCGATCCGGCTGCGGATGGGCATCCACACCGGCACACCGCACCTCGGCGAGGAGGGCTACGTGGGTGTTGACGTGCACCGCGCGGCCCGCATCGCCGCCTGCGGCCACGGCGGCCAGGTGCTGGCCTCGGCCTCCACGGCTGCCCTCACGGGCACGGAGGGGCTGCGCGACCTGGGCGAGCACCGGCTCAAGGACCTCTCCGCGCCCGAGCGCATCTACCAGCTCGGAGACGACGAGTTCCCGCCGCTCGAGAGCCTCAGCCAGACGAACCTGCCGATTCCCAGCACGCCGTTCTTGGGCCGCGAGCAGGAGCTCCGGGAGGTGCTTGCGCTGCTGTCCCAGGAGGACATCCGCCTGCTCACCCTGACCGGGCCCGGCGGGACGGGCAAGACCCGACTCGCGGCGCAGGCCGCGGCCGAGCTCGGGACTCACTACTCGCACGGCGTCTGGTGGGTTCCTCTCGGGTCGTTGCGCGATCCGAAGCTGGTGCTGGAGACGGCGGGGCAGGCGCTCGGCGCCAAGGACGGCCTGGCCGAACACGTCGCGGACAAATCGCTGCTCCTACTCTTCGACAACTTCGAGCAGGTGGTCGAGGCGGCGGCCGATGTCGCCGGCCTGCTCGCCTCCTGCCCCAGGCTCGACGTGCTCGTGACCAGCCGGGAGTCTCTGCGCGTCACGGGCGAGCAGGAGTATCCGGTGCCCCCGCTCGTGCACGAGGAGGGCGTCGGCTTCTTCCTGGCGCGGGCACGGGCGGTCAGGCCCGGCTTCGCAGCCGACGAGGCCGTCTCGGAGATCTGCCGGCGCCTAGATGACCTGCCGCTCGCGCTCGAACTGGCGGCCGCGCGCGTTAAGGCACTCTCCTCCGCGCAGATCCTGGAGCGCCTCGAGCAGCGCCTGCCGCTCCTGACCGGCGGAGCCCGAGACCTGCCCGAGCGCCAGCGCACTCTCGCCGCTGCGATCCAATGGAGCCACGAGCTGCTGTCGTCCGGAGAACAGCGCCTGTTCGCGCGGCTTGCCGTCTTCGCGGGCGGCTGCACGCTCGAAGCGGCGGAGGAGGTCGCCGAGGCGGATCTCGACACGCTCCAGTCGCTGGTCGACAAGAGTCTCCTCCGCCACACGGACGAGCGCTTCTGGCTGCTGGAGACGATCCGGGATTACGCACTCGAACGGTTGGAGGAGGCGGGCGGGGCGGACGAGCTGCGGCAGCGACACGCGGAGCACTTCCTCGCCTTGGTCGAGGAGGCGGAGCCGAGCATCCTCGGCGTGAGTCCGGAAGAGTGGCTCGATCGGCTCGAGCGCGACCACGACAACCTCCGCGCCGCCCTCGACTGGCTCGAGGCCTCGGGCGAGACGCAGACAGCCTTGCAACTCGGCGGGGCGATCTGGGAGTTCTGGTGTCTGCGGAGCCATTTCCCCGAAGGGTGGCGCCGCCTCGAGCACCTGCTCGAGGCCGACGATCGGCCGACCCTGGCGCGCGCGAAGGCGCTCACGGGAGCGGCTCACCTCGCGCCGCAGGCCGGCGCAAGACCCGCAGAGCAGAGGCTGCGGGCCGAGCAGGCGCTCGAGCTCCATCGCCGGCTCGGTGACCCCTGGGGCATCGCCTACGCGGAGTACCAGTTCGCCACTGTCTTCGCGATGCACGATGACTTCGCTACCGCGCGTCCGCTCGTCGAGGAGAGCGTGCGACGGCTTCGCGAGGTGGGCGACGAGCATCGCGCCCTGCAGGCAACCCGGGCCCTCGCCTGGTGCCATCTGGAGCTCGGCGAGATCCAGCGCGCCAAGGAGCTCTACGCGGAGATGCTCGAAGGCGCGCGGGCCACGGGCGACAAGCAGCTGGAAGCACGAGGCCTGGCGATCTTCGCAGAGTTCGCAACGGACGAGGGACGGCACCGGGACGCGCTTGCCCAGCTCGAGGAGGCGTATCGAATCGACTGCGAGTTCGGCGATCCCTCCGAGATCGCCATGGATCTCATCCATTTCGCCCGAGTCCTTGCCTTCGCGAACAGTGCGCGCGCCGCCGTCAAGCTCCTTTCAGCCGCCGAGGCGATGCGCCAGGACCTCGGCATGACGTTCCCCTCGTGGGTGATTCAGAGGCGCGAGAAGGCAGAGACGAGAGCCCGGGAGCAGCTCGACGAGGCGGCCTCGGCCGAAGCGTGGCAGCAGGGCCGGGCGCTGAACGCCGACGAGGCCGTCGCGCTCGCCCTCGAGTCCCTGGACTGAGAGCCGCCTCTACGAGGCGGCCGCGCGAAGGCGGCTGGGCGGCCCGAAGACCCCGTCGTGCCAGGCCGCGACGAAGACGGCCACCACCTCCGGATCGAACTGCGTGCCTGCGCAGCGCTGCAGCTCCGCAACCGCGCGCTCGGGGGAGAGCGCACGCCGGTAGGCACGGTCCGATGTCATGGCGTCGAAGGTGTCAGCCACGGCCAGGATGCGGGCCTCGACCGGAATCTCTGCGCCCGCGAGCCCTTCTGGATAGCCGCAGCCGTCCCAGCGCTCGTGGTGATGGAGCACCGCCGGCACGGCTCGCCGGAGCGGCCGGACGAGCTGCACCATCCTGGCGCCCGCAGTCGGATGACGGCGTACCTCGGCGAGCTCGTCCTCCGAGAGATGGCCGGCCTTGGCCAGCACGTCCTGCGAGACGGCGACCTTGCCGATGTCGTGGAGGGCGGCTCCCATGCGCACGACCTCGGTCTCGTCCTCGTCGAGGCCGAGCCGGGCGGCGACCACCTCCGCGATCACCATCACGCGCGCTGCGTGCCCGGACGAGTACGGATCTCGGGACTCGACCGCCCGCGAGAAATCGAGGAGCGTCGACACGAAAGCAGGACTTCGCCCCCCGTCGGGCTACCCCTCCTCGGGGAGCACGCGCTTTCGCCAGACGTGCAGACCGACGACCGTGAGCACGGCGGACGCGATCAGGCCGACAGCCGCGAAGAGCCCGTAGCGGTCGAAGGCCTCGGCCGCGGCCTTGCCCACGTAGAACGCGAGCAGGCCGACCCCGGTCGCCCACAGAATCCCCCCGGCGGCGTTCCAGAAGAGGAATCGCCACCACGTCATCCGGTTCACGCCCGCGAGCCAGGCCGAGGTGATCCGGAGGATGGCGATGAAGCGGGCGAAGAAGACTGTCTTGCCCCCGTGCCGTGCGAAGAACCGCTCCGAGGGCGGGAGCACGCGTTCCGAGAAGCGCTCCAGCCGTTTCCAGCGTGTGAGCAGCCGGCGGCCCCAGGTTCGGCCGATCCAGTACCCGCAGTTGTCGCCGATGATCGCAGCCGCTGCGGCGACGGCGATCACGTCGACGATGTCGAAGTGGCCTCGCTCCGCGAAGACTGCCGCTGCAACGAGCGCGGTCTCGCCAGGAAGTGGGATCCCGGCGGATTCGAGCATGATCAGGATGAAGACGAGCCACAATCCGGCCGAGTCGATGTGGCTCTGGACGAAGTGATTCATGGGGTCCTGCCGCCAGTCTATGGAGGGTTAGAGTTGGCCAGACATGAGAGTCGGGGTCCCGAAGGAGACGGCGCCCGGCGAGCGGCGCGTCGCCCTCGTCCCTGAGCTCGTAGCGCGGCTCGCGGAGAGCGGCTTCGACGTCGTCGTCGAACGGGGGGCCGGCGACGCGGCCTCGTTCGAGGACGGGGCGTACTCGGAAGCAGGCGCAAGCCTTATCCCGGGCGTCTGGGCCGAGGCCGAGGCGATCGTCAAGGTCCAGAAACCGACTCCCGAGGAGGCGGCGAAGCTGCGCGAGGGAGACGTCCTGATCGCGTTCCTCCAGCCACTCACCGACCGTGAGGGAATCGACCGACTCGCAGCCGGCGGCGTGCTCGCGTTCGCGATGGAGTCGATCCCACGGATCACGAGGGCGCAGCCCATGGATGCGCTCTCCTCCCAGGCCACGGTGTCCGGCTACAAGGCCGTGCTCCTGGCGGCCGATCGCCTGCCGAAGTTCTTCCCGATGCTGACGACGGCCGCGGGCACGGTGCCCCCCGCCAAGGTGCTCGTCCTCGGCGCCGGCGTCGCCGGGCTGCAGGCGATCGCCACCGCGCGCCGCCTCGGCGCCGTCGTCTCGGGCTTCGACGTCCGGCCGGTGGTCAAGGAGCAGGTGGAGTCGCTCGGGGCCACGTTCCTCGAGCTCGGCGTCCGCGGCGAGGAGACCGAGGGCGGGTACGCGCGCGAGCTGACCGAGGAGCAGCAGCAACAGCAGCAGACCGAGCTCGAGAAGCGCCTCCCCGACTTTGACGTGGTGATCACCACCGCGCTGGTTCCCGGCCGGCCGGCACCGCGCCTCATCCCGGCCTCGGCCGTCGAGGCGATGCGTCCCGGCTCTGTCGTGGTCGACCTCGCCGCAGAGGCGGGCGGCAACTGCGAGCTGACGCGGCCGGGCGAAGAGATCGTGGACGGCGGCGTCTCCATCGTCGGCTTCACCAACCTGCCGGCAACTATGCCGGCACACGCGAGCCAGCTCTACGCGCGGAACGTCATGGCTCTGCTCCAGCACCTCGCTCCGAACGGCGAGCTGGCCCTCGACTGGGAGGACGAAATCACCGCCGGGGCGTGTGTCACGCGGAAGGAGACCGTCGCCGCATGACCAGCAGCGTCAGGTTCCTGGGACGTCGCTGGCAAGCGAGGCGAGCGCGAGGCGCGCAGGACAGTACAGATCATTACGGCCAAGCGCTGAGCGCGATGGATCGCGCCGCCAGCGGCGTCACCCTGAGGCGTAGCCCGGCTTCGCCGGGCTCGAGCCGAAAGGGGCCCAGGACGTGACGACGTCGTTCTGGATCGAGCTGACGGTCCTGATTCTCGCGGCCTTCCTGGGCTTCGAGGTGATCTCGAAGGTGCCGACGCTGCTGCACACTCCGCTGATGTCGGGCACGAACGCCATCCACGGCATCGTGGTCGTCGGCGCGATCATCGTCGCCGGGCTCCCTCACCAGGACACGTGGATCCGGGTCGTCGCGCTCGCAGCCGTGGCGCTCGGCACGGGAAACGTGGTCGGCGGCTTCGTCGTCACCGACCGCATGCTGGAGATGTTCAAGAAACGCAAGCCGGGTGGGCAGGAGCAGGGCGGCGAATGACGCAAAGCGTCATTCGTCTCTCGCCTCCCTGGAGTGTCGCTGGCAAACGAGGCAAGCGAGCGGCGCGCAGGACAGTACGACCTAGTACGGCCAAGCGCCGCGAGGGCGGCATCCCGCCGCCAGCTGCGCTAGGCGGCGGTGCAGCCCGGCTTTGCCGGGCGGAAGCCGCCGCTGTCCAGGAGCGCGAGAGATGAGTCGAGCCGATGCGATCAACCTGGCGTATATCGTCACGATCGTCTGCTTCATCCTCGCGCTCCGCTTCCTCTCATCGCCTGCCCATGCGCGGCAGGGCAACTGGCTGGGCGCATTCGGGATGGCATTGGCAATCGTCGCCACCTTCTTCCAGTCCGGCCTGACGAACTACGCGTCGATCCTGGTCGTCATGGCCGTCTCGGCCCCGATCGGCGCGTACGCGGCCCGCTCCGTGCGCATGACCGCGATGCCGCAGATGGTCGCGCTCTTCAACGGCGTCGGCGGTGGTGCGGCGGCGCTGGTCGCGCTCGCTGACTTCCACGAGTCCGCTCCCGACCCCGGCCGGCTGCCCGTCAGCATCTCCGTCTCGATCGCGCTCTCGGCGCTAATCGGCAGCGTCTCGTTCGCCGGATCGATGGTCGCCTTCGGGAAGCTGCAGGAGCTGGTCTCGGGACGGCCGATCGTCTACCCGGGCCAGAGGATCGGCAACCTCGCGCTGCTCGGCGGACTGATCGCGCTCGGGCTGGTCGTCATCGCCGGCCCCCAGGACCAGGCGCTCGTGATTGCACTGATCGCGGGGGCCGCCCTCTTCGGCGTGCTCTTCGTGCTGCCGATCGGCGGCGCAGACATGCCGGTCGTGATCGCGATGCTCAACGCGTTCACAGGCGTGGCGGCCTCGGCCACGGGGTTCGTCCTGCATCAGACCGTGCTGATCGTCAGCGGGATGCTCGTCGGAGCGTCGGGCACGCTGCTGACGCTGATGATGGCGCGGGCCATGGGCCGCTCGATCGCCAACGTGATCTTCGGCGCCTTCGGCCAGCTCCAAGTCTCGGTCGAGGCGCTCGCGGCGACGGACGGCGCGGTTCGGCCCACGACTGCCGAGGACGTGGCGGTGATGCTCGCCTACGCCCAGCGCGTGGTGATCGTGCCGGGCTACGGCCTCGCGGTTGCGCAGGCCCAGCACGCCGTGCGCGACCTCGCCACCGAGCTGGAGAAGCGCGGCGTCGACGTCCGCTACGCCATCCACCCCGTCGCGGGGCGGATGCCGGGTCACATGAACGTCCTGCTCGCGGAGGCGAACGTCCCCTACGACCAGCTGCACGAGATGGACGAGATCAACCCCGATTTCGACCGCACGGACGTGGCGCTAGTGATCGGCGCGAACGACGTCACCAACCCCTCGGCACGCAACTCTCCCGGCAGCCCGATCTACGGCATGCCGATCCTCGACGTGGATCACGCGAAGAACGTGGTCGTGCTCAAGCGCTCGATGAATCCAGGCTTCGCCGGTATCGACAACCCGCTCTTCGTCGACCCGAAGACGGTGATGCTCTTCGGCGACGCGAAGGACTCGGTCGAGAAGCTTGTCACTGCGGTCAAGCACGCCTAGTGGTCCCCCTCTTCACGGCCCGGCACGTCTACGAGGCGGTCTCGCCGCAGCGCGCGCTCGACGCGGTCAGAGAGGCGTTCGTCGCCTACGCGCTTGGCGAGTGGTCGATGCCGCCGAAGGTCTACGTGCCCGCCTATCCGGCCGGGGACTTCCGGGCCATGCCCGCGCTCGGGGCCGGGCACGCACTGCTCAAATGGGTGACGTCGTTTCCGGGGAATCCGGCGAAAGGGCTCCCGACGGTGATAGGCCTCGTGCTCCTCTCCAGCGCCGAGGACGGCCGGCCCGTCGGCGTGCTAGACGCCGGAGCGGTGACCGCCCTCCGCACGGGAGCGGCTGCGGTGCTGGCGGCGGAAGCGCTCGCCCGGGACAACGCAGAGACCGTTGCGGTGATCGGAACCGGGGTGAACGGGAAGGCGACGGCGCGTACGTTCCTGGCCAGGGGTCGATCCGTCCTGCTGCACGACGTCGACCGCAGCCGAGCGGAGGCCGCTGCCGAGGAGCTCGGTGTCGACATCGCGGACACGGCGGAGACGGCCCTGGCGTGCGACGTGGTGGTGACCGTCACGCCCGCGCAGGAGCCGCTTATCGGCGAGGGGTCGCTGCAGCCCGGGCAGCACGTCTCGCTGATGGGCGCGGACGGCCCGGGCAAGGCCGAGATCGCCGCGTCCGAGCTGGCGCGCGTACGGGTCTTCTGCGACGACTGGGAGCAGGGTAGTACAGAGGGAACAGTCCGCCTCTTCTGTGATGACTGGGCTCAGGCCAGCCACGGCGGCGAGCTCGCGGCCGCCGTCCAGGCAGGCCTTGTTACTAGGGAGCGCGTGACCGAGCTCGGCGCCGTGCTCGCCGGTGACGCGCCGGGCCGGCAGGCCGACTCCGACGTGACCCTGTTCGACAGCACCGGCCTCGCGATCCAGGACCTGGCAATCGCGCTGGCCGCGCTCGAACGCGCAGGCGAACTGGACCTCCCGACGCTCGAGCTCTAGCCGAATCCGGTCATAGAGTCGCGAAATGATGGATATGGGACGAGTCGAATCATCATGCTCGGCTCGCCTGCTTAAGGTTCGGCAGGCGGGACGATCTTCGCCTCGCCACCTCCGTAGTCTAAGACTGCTTCGCTCACGTTGAATAGCGCGCCGAAGCGGCGCTCCTCACGCCGGGCGGCGTCGAAGATCCCGACCTCGTTCGTATCCGGGTATGCGCTGACGTTGGGGGCGTTCTGCTCACTGATCACGAGCACGCGGACGGGGTCGTCGCTCCGATTCTCGTATCCGTGCGCGCCCCGTTCGCCACGCGGGAACGACACAATCTCTCCCTCCGGTAGCTCGCGCCATCCGGCCGCAGTTCGGAGAGCCAGCGTCCCGACCAGCACAACGAGGAGTTCCTCCCGTTGAAGGTGGTCGTGGAAGACCATGCCGTGACCAGGCTGCAATGCATACAGGCTCATACCGAGATGCTCCGCGCCAGCTTGCTCTGCAAGTCGGGCGACTGAAAGCTCCGTCCCGGACGGAACCACGTCGTTGAGGTTGGGCACGGGCCGAGTCTACGACTGAGACGCCGCACGAGTGGCGGCGTAACGGCTCGACCTTGCGTTGTCGCTCTTTGCGGGGAACGCGACAGGACGGGTCATCGCGGGGAAGCGTCCGAGCCCAGAGGAGGTTCGACCCCGCGCCCCGGCCGCAGTCGCAGAACGGTGGAAGCGCGCCACGCCGAATGACCGGAACGGTCGAGGCAGGAACGCTGTTGGAAGGAGCGGTGTAGTGCTAATGAAGATGGTCACGAAAGTTGGCGCGCCGGTGATCGTGCTCTTGGCGGCGATGGTTGGAGTGAGCAGTGCGCCTTCGGCGGGAACATCACGTGGTGCGATCTTGACCTGTGCCACATCGGTGCTGGAAACCGGGCACCCGCTCGGGGGAATTCAGAGATAACCAGATTGTCCTCGGCAGCGCCGCCTTACCTCGCACCTCCTTCGTCCAGCAACTTGGCCGCATCGAGAAACCGGGCGGGTGGGGCTTGGCCAAGCACGGCTTCGTGATCAGAGACGGGGTGACCGTGACGCTGGAGGTTCCGCGCGCGTACCGTCACCTCTACCTCCTATCGGCGGCCTACCTCCGAGGGAACGTCGCGTCGATGAGGCTCCGCTCCTGCCCCGACTATCACCTCGGCAACTGGACGGTGTGGGCCGGTGGTTACTCGGCCCGCAGGCCGATATGCGCTCCCGTGACCGTCCACTCCGGGCAGTGCTCCGCGCGAGCGACTATCAGCATCGGACGCCTCTGCAGATAGCCAACATCTGGCGCTACGCCCGCGTCGCGCTTTGCGGGATCTGCGACGACTGGGAGCAGGCGAGCCACAACGGCGACCTTGCGCACGCGGTCGAGCGCGGCCTCGTCGGACGCGACGAGGTGGCCAACCTAGGTGATGTGCTGACGGGGAAAGCAGACGGACGGCGCTCGGCGGACGAGATCACCGTCTTCGACTCCATCGGGCTCGCGATCCTGGATCTCGCCGTCGCCCTGGCCGCGCTGGAGCACACCAACGAGCTCGACCTGCCGATGTTCGATCTCTGGCCTTCCCTCCGTCCGGCCGCGATGGCGCGGGATGGTGAGAGTGCGTCAGAGACTTCGACCTCAACCTGAGACGCAGCCGCGCGAGGCCACGCTGAGGCCTGTCGACCGCGAGCTGATGCCGTATGCTCGGTACAGGGCCGAGTTGGAATCACTCGTCGCGCGTGTCAGCAAGGCAGACGTCGTGGAGGAGCCCTTTCCCCACGTCGTCGTCCGAGAGCCCTTGGACCCGGAGCTCTGCGACCAGCTCATCGCGGAGTTCCCGTCTCTGGACGTGATCAGCGAAGGCAGGCCCCACAAGAGCAACCAGCGGCTGAACTATCGCGCACGTCGGGCGGCCGACGATCCACTCCTCAGCCCGCTCTGGCGGGGCATGGTGGCCACCCACGTCTCGCAAGGGTTCCTGGACCAGCTGCTCGGGCTGTTCGGGGAGAGCATTCGCCGCACGTATCGTTCGAGAGGACGATCGGTCCGCCGGAGTCGCTTCGCGCTGGTGTGCGCTACGTCGACACCTTCGAGACGGCGGACGTCCTGCTGGAGGCCCAACCTGCCATGAACACTCCGGTCACAGCCACTCCCAGTTCGGTCCGGGCCGGTCACCTCGACAACGCGAACAAGCTCATCGTCGGCCTCTACTACTTGCGCCATCCCGACGACGACTCGACTGGAGGGGAGCTGGAGCTCTACCGGTACGCCATGCGCCGCCCGGTGTTCGAGGGGCACGAGCTTTCGCATCGCTTCATCGAATCGGTGAAGACCATTCCGTATGAGAAGAACGTCCTCGTCCTCTTCCTCAACTCAGCTCACTCGCTCCACGGCGTGACGGTTCGGCAGCCCACCCCCTGGGCTCGCCTGTTCTTCAACCTCGGCGCGGAGGTGAGGACCGACCTCTTTCGCCATCCCTGCACCCTGGCCTCGGCGGGTCGCCCGGCGGGCCCGAGCCACGGCGCGGCGGGTCGTCCGCGCCGCACGCGCCTAGAGTCCCCGACGAGGCCGGCTCGGCTGCCCCGCTAGCCGAGCAGCCGGGCCGGCTCGAACAGCGCCAGCAAGGGCGCCTGCCGTCCCAGAATCGCCTGCGCGACCAGCTCGCCGCACATGAGGCCGAGCACGTTGCCGTGCCCGGAGTAGCCCCCGCTACCCAGACCCGCTCCCGCGCCGGAAGCGGCCCCACCACGGGCAGGAAGTCGAGGACGAGCCCGAAGATCCCGGCCCACCGATGTGTGACCTGGAGCGGCCGGCCGACGAGCTCGGACAGGAACTGCTCGAGTGCCCCCTGGATGAAGCTGGTCGTCTCCTCCACCGCCGTGAACTCGCTCGTGACGTCGGCATCGCGAAAACCGCCGGCGACCAGACGACCGTCCTCGAGCTGCTGCCAGTAGTCGAAGCCGTAACCCCCGTAATGGGGGCAGTCGAAGAGAGGCGGTCCGGAAGCGGCTCGGTGGCGAGCATCTGGCCGCGCGTCGGCACGATCAGGCCCTCGAGCTCCCCCAGCAGGCCGCTCGGATACCCGTCAGTGGCGACGACCACTCGCTCGCCCTCGAGCTCGTCGAGCGACTCGACGCGGCTCCGCTGGCAGATCTCGACACCCGCCTCTGCGGCCCTGATCGCAAGCCGTCGAACCTAGTGCCCCGGATGGAGCGCACCGTCGCGCGGATGGAACACGGCAGCCGAGAAGCGCCCGGAGAGTGGCGGCTCGAGCTCTTCGAGCCATTCGGCGGCAAAGCCGTCCTCTCGGAGCAGCTCGTATTCGACCCTCAGCTCGTTTCGCTCCGCCTCGTCGGCCGCGAGCCTCAGGCTCCCCGTAGGCGTGAAGCGTCTCCGGCGAGCTCTTCCAGGCGATTGAACGTGTTCTTGGTCGCACGCCAGAGGTCGCGCGCGTGGTCTCGCCCGGTCGACTCGGCAATGACGTCGTACGGGGCAGCGCCGCCGCGCAGGGCAAAGCCTCCGTTTCGACCGCTCGCACCCGAGGCGATCTCGCGGGCCTCGTGCAACCGGACCCGCTGTCCCGCTTCACCGAGGGCGAGCGCGCAGGCACAACCCGTCACGCCTCCGCCAACGACTTCGACCTCGGCTGGACGGTCTAGCCGGCGGCGTGGGATCTCGGGGGCCGGCTCGTCGAGCCAGTACGGAACCGATGCGTTCAGGAGACGGCTGCGATGACGCGGGAAAGGGGCACAAAGGCGACGTTACCGATGTCCTTCGTCCCTTTCACGGTGTTGAACGCGTATATGACGCCGGGAGCCTCGATCTCGACGTCCTCGATTGCCCGCCTCGCCGTCGTGAGCACCACATCCGTCCCCGTCGCGAGCCGGAGTGCGCGAACCTGCCGCCCGAGGGAGTAGACGGCGATCCCGGAGTGCACATCGAGGTGCTCCGCGCCCGCCGGAACCGGCCACTTCCTGATGAAAGCGCCGGTGTTGGCGTTGTAGATCTCCAGGGCCCTGGCCTTCGTCAGCACGACGAGGTAGTCCTTGCGGAGGGCGACCTCCTTCGCGGGGGCGGGTACAACGGCTCGGAGGAGCGCCCCAGAGGTGGTGTAGGTACCGACGGTCCCGTCGGGACGCAGCACGGCGACTCGTCCGAGGTCCGCGGAGCGGGCAAGCGTCGCCGCCTGACCGGTCGCGATCGTGGTCAGCCCCGAGGGTGCGATCACCCGGAGCGAGGCGCCCGAGACGGCATCCTTCGAGTCCGTCGACCAGCTGTTGACCGCAAGCAGGTCGTCGGAGCCGACCAGTCCGCCCAGCCAGCTGCCCTGCAGGATGCCGTCGACGTCGCCCCTGCGTACCGCGGCGGCGAGCACCCGCTCCTTGGGCCTGCGCAGCGACGCCGTGTACAGGTAGTCGTTGCTCTCGGTGTTCCCGCCGAGATTGACGATCCAGGCGACACGAGTACCCGCGACGGCCAACTCCCGAACCCCGGCGCCGGTGCTCGTGGAGTCGGCATTGCACGTGCCCTTCCCGCTCACGCGCGCCGACGAGCCGGTGAGGACGTTCCAGACGAAGAGCCTGTTGCAACCGGAGGAACCGCCGCGCGCATCGACGTCGTAGGCGGCGCGCGGCCCGTCCATCGCGAGCGCTTCGATCCAGCCGCTCGTCCTCTTCGCATTCGCGGAATGGGTCGCGGTGGCCCCGGCCACGCCGGAGACGAGCGCCGCTACAACCGCTGCGGCGAGCATCAACGCCCGGGAACCTCTCACGCGGCCACGATAGCCGGACAGTTGTTCAGGCCCTGTAAAGGCCGTCCGCCTCGGCGGCCAGCCCCGTCAGCTCGAGCTCGGCGAGCGCGGCGGCGAGCGTGCCGGCGTCGAGCTGGAGTGTCCGCGCGAGCTCGTCGGCCCCGGCAGCGCCGTCGCGCAGGCGGCCGAGGACGCGCTCAGCGTCCGGCCCGATGGACGGTCGCAAGGCCTCCGCTGGGGCGAGGCCGAACGACTCGAGCACGTCCGTGGCCGACGTCAACGGCGTGGCGCCCTGCCGCAGCAGGCGATTTGTGCCGGTCGAGAGTGCCGAGGTGATCTCGCCCGGAACTGCGAAGACCTCCCTCCCCTCCTCGAGCGCGAGGTCGGCGGTGATCAGCGCTCCGGAGCGCTCCCTGGCCTCGACCACGACCGTTGCCTGGGCGAGGCCCGCGACAATCCGGTTGCGTGCGGGAAACCTCCAGGGCGCCGGCTCGACTCCGAGCGCATACTCGGAGACGATGAGACCGCAGGCGGCGATCCGGCGCGCCAGCTCAGCATGGGCGGCCGGATAGTCGCGGTCGATGCCGCAGCCCAGCACGGCCACGGTCGGACCGCCGGCTTCCAGGGCGCCGCGGTGGGCCTCGCCGTCGATGCCGCGGGCGAGGCCGCTGACGACGGCGAGCCCGGCGCCTGCGAGCTCCCGGCCGATGGAGCGCGCGACGTGCGCGCCGTACGCCGAACAGGCCCGGGCACCCACGACGGCCACGGCAGGGGCGTCAAGCAGCTCGAGCGGCGAGTCCCCGCGGACGAACAGGCCGACCGGGGTGTCGAAGATTCCGGCGAGCGCGCGTGGGAACGATCGGGCCGACCGCGGGAGCCAGCGGATTCCGCTCCCCTCGAGGCGCGCCCCGTAGGAGCCTTCGTCGAAGGTCGCCACGAAGCGGCGGAACGGCCCGCTGCGAGGTTCCGAGAGCAAGTGCGATCCCGTCTCGGCGGCGAATGCGGCGACCGCCAGCTCGCTCACGCGTGGTCCAGCTCTCTCGGCGTGCGGTACGAGAGGGCCTCCGCTAGGTGCTCCGGAAGCACGTGGGCCGACTCCGCCAGCGCGGCGATCGTCTGGGCGACACGCGCTACCCGGGCGCGGCCGCGGCCGGACAGGCTCACCCGCTCGACCGCGCAGAAGAGCAGGTCCTCGGCCTCGGCGGTGCGAGTGGGCGCGCCTGCGAGCAGGCGGGACCGCGCGGCGGCGACTCGCAGCCGCACGAGCTCCGAGGCCTCGCCCGGCTCCGCCGCGAGCTCGTGCGCGCGAGGGCGCGGCATGGTGACGACGAGGTCGAAGCGGTCGAGCAGTGCGCGGGAGAGCTTGTCCCGGAAGGCGGCCAGGCGTTGCGACGAGCAGGTGCAGGCCGCCGCCGGGTTGCCACGCGCTCCGCACGGGCAGAGGTTCATCGTCGCGACGAGCTGAAAGCGCGCCGGAAAGAGCGCCTGGCCGCGGGCGCGGGCGACGCTGACGACCCCGTCCTCGAGCGGCTGGCGCAGCGCCTCCAGCGCCGGACGCAAGAACTCGGGAAGCTCGTCGAGGAGCAGGACACCTCGATGGGCGAGGCTGGCCTCGCCCGGGCGAGGCCCGTGACCTCCGCCCACGATGGCCGCCGTCGAGGCCGAGTGGTGGGGCGCTCTGAAGGGCGCCGCCGAGACGAGGGGCAAGCCGGGCTCGACCAGACCGGCGACGGAGTGGATGCGCGTCACCTCGAGCGCCTCCTCACGCGTCAGCGCCGGCAGGATCCCGGGGAGGCGACGGGCCAGCATGGTCTTCCCGGTGCCGGGAGGCCCTCCGAGTAGGAGGTTATGGCCTCCCGCCGCGGCGATCTCCAGTGCCCGGCGGCCGCGCTCCTGTCCGCGGACGTCGGAAAGGTCCAGGTGCCGAGGCCCGCGCCGGCCGTTCGTCGGGAGCGGAACGTACGCAGGCGGCTCGCCCTCCCCGCGCAGGTACGCGGCGGCCTCGGCGAGATGGCGCAGCGGGACCGGCTCGATGCCCGCGAGCGAGGCTTCAGGAGCCGATTCTGCTGCGCAGAGGATCCTGGTCAGACCCGCCTGGCGAGCACCCTCCGCTGCCGCGAGCGTCCCGCCCACCGCGCGAACGCGGCCGTCGAGGGCGAGCTCGCCAACGGAGGCATGACCGGCGAGGCGATCGGGAGGGATCTGCCGCGACGCCGCCAGCACGGCCAGTGCGATCGGAAGATCGAAGCCGGATCCCTCCTTACGCAGTGCGGCCGGTGCGAGGTTGACTGTGAGCCGGGCCTGAGGCCACTCCAGCTCGGCTGAGCGGATCCCGCTTCTGACCCGCTCCTTCGCCTCCTGACACGCCCGGTCGGCGAGGCCGACGATCGCGAAAGCCGGAAGCCCGCGCTGGAGGTGCGCCTCCACCTCGACTCGCCGCGCATCCAGGCCGACGAGCGCATGCGTGACCGTCCGCGCGAGCACCCTTCGACGCTAGCCGGCGCGGCCTCACGGCACTGTGGCGCCTTCGTGACTACTTGGCCCGCGCCACGAGCACGTCCTCGAAGTACTCGCCCGCGCGACGACCCGTTCTTCTGTTCACGTGACGGCGGAGACGGTCCTCCAGGCGGAGCCCGGCCCGGGCGAGAATCTCCGGGTAGAGATCGCGCCGATCGTTGACGACGATCAGAACGGGGGCTCCGGCACGCAGAGCTCCCAACGCGGTGCGGAAGGCAGCCGCGATCCCTTCCCGGTACGCCTCGAGCGCACCACGGCCCGACCCGCGGGCGGCAGCGCCGATCTCGAGCTCATGAAGATCGTCCAGCCCGAGCAGCTCGTAGGCGTAGCGATGCTGCTCGTGGTAGTCGATCAACCCCGGGTAGGGCGGCGAGGTGATGATTCCGTCGAACGGCCCGTCCCACTCGAGGTCCCGGGAGTCACCGTAGCGCACGAGCGCCTCCGGGCCCCGGGCTCTGAGACGGGTAAACGCCTTGATGCGCGCAAGCGTGTCGAGGGAGTACCTGCGCAAGAAGTGAGATGCGCGGTCCACCGGCCTGCAGGTACGGCGGTGCTTGTGGCACCAATACGGCTCCAGCTGCGGCAAGCGCGGGAAGTCCAGATCGAAGTGCGTCGTCAGTCGCGCAGAGCGCGCGGCGCGCGCGAGCACCACGCGCAGGACATCGGCATGCTCGTAGTCGTCCACGGCTGAGCGCCAGAAGAGGAGCTCGGCGGCGGAGCGGCGCGCGTACCACTCGCGCACGTACGGCGTGGCCCCGGCCAGATCGCCCACGTCCAGGTGACAGTCACTGTGACTGTCACCTGGACATGCCCGTTCGAGCCGCTCGACGCAGTCTCGTAGCTCCTTCTCGAGCGTGAACTCGTTGTAGCGCGCCACCTTGACGCCCATCAGCAGGCAGTTGAAGGCCGCGATGTCCGCCCCGGCGGCATCGTGGCCGCTCTCGAGCGACTGCACGAGGGTCGTTCCGGACCCGGCGAACGGATCGAGAACGCGGCCACGGGTGGGCACGTACCGCGCGAGCAGGGCTTCCACGAGCTGCGGGATGAACTTCCCGAGGTACGGATGGAGCCGGTGGACGTGCTTCGTGCGCTCGCGCTCCGGCAGCTCGGCCTCGGACCACGACAGGTCGAGGTCGAGCGCCCCGTACAGAGCCTCCTGCGTCGGCGCCACCGACGAAATGTTCGGCGGCGCCGGCAGGATTCCTAGTGTTAGCCGTAGTGGATGCCGCGAGCGGCGTCGTACTCGGTGAGCCGCCGGATCCGCTCCGAGAGGGGCGGATGGGTGTTGAAGAGATTCGCGACACCTGCGCCCCGGAACGGATGGATGATGTAGAGCGAGGCCGTGGCCGGGTTGACCTGCATCGGCGGCACGACCTGGGAAGCCCGCTCCAGCGTCCCGAGCGCATCCGCGAGCGGCTTACCCTCGCCGAGCATGCGTGCGGCGGTGGCGTCGGCGAGGTACTCGCGCTGGCGCGAGACGCCGAGCTGGAGCAGCGCAGCGGCGATCGGCGCGATCAGCATGACGAGCAGGGCGACGATGCCGCTGATCGGACTGTCGTCGTCGTCGCCGCCGAACAGCGACGTCCAGAAGAAGATGTTGCCGATCGCCGAGATGGCGCCGGCGATCATCGCTGCGATCGACGAGACCAAAATGTCGCGGTTGCGGATGTGCGCGAACTCGTGCGCCAACACGCCGCGGATCTGGTCCTCCGGCATCAGACTCATCAGGCCCTGGGTGACCGCGACTGCGGCATGCTTCGGGTTGCGCCCCGTCGCGAACGCGTTCGGCTGCTCGGACGGAATCATGTAGACGCGGGGCATCGGCACCTGATAGCGCTCCGAGAGCTCACGGACGATCTTGTAAAGCTCGGGGGCCTCGGCCTCGGAGACCGGCTGTGCGCGGCTCGCCCGGATGGCGAACTTGTCCGACATCCAGTAAGCGGCCACGTTCAAGACGACCGAGAACGCGACGAAGATCCAGAGCGCGCCGCCGCCGAGCGCGGCGCCGATACCGATGAAGAGCGCGGTCAGCGCTGCGAGCAGGAGCCACGTGCGGGCTCTCGTGGTGAAGCTTGCTTGGGTGGTACTCATGTTCGGGAATCTCCTCTCGACTGAACGCCTGTGACGAACAGCCGAAGGTTTCTCCCGCCTCGAGGGCCGACGCACCCGGATCTCTCGAGAGACCGTTCTGACGAGTGCGCCCGTTCGGGGATAGTGCCCCTCGGCGCCAGAAATGCTACCAGCCGAGCTCGAAGGCGCCGGGGACGCGCTCGAGCGCGGCTCCGCGCACTGCGACGACGTCGAAGGCGCAGTCGAGCTCCGCCAGCTCGGGATGCGCAGCGAGATAGGCGTGTCCCGCGCGCGCGAGCCGGCGCTGCTTCTCGGGACCGACCATCTCCAGGGGGTCGCCGTAGGCTTCGCCGCTCTTGCTCTTGACCTCGACGAAGACGAGCCGCCGGCCACGACGCACGACGAGGTCCAGCTCGTTTCCGCCCGCCCAGATGTTCGTATCCAGGATGCGGTAGCCGCGCAGCCGGTAGTGCCAGAGCGCGCGCAGCTCGGCAGCGTTCTTCAGGCCGCCTCGCCTTGGTAGCAGAGCGCCTGGAAGGAGAGCCGGTGGATGGGGCAGGGCCCTCGCTCCCGCACGACCGCGGAATGCTCCGGCGTGATGTAGCCGACGTGGGAAGCAAAGCCGTAGTGTGGGAAGAGCGCGTGCATGCGCCGCATCGTCCGGTCACGAACGACCTTCGCCACGACGGAAGCGGCGGCAATGGCGGCGCTCTTCTCGTCGCCGTCGACTACGACCTGGTGCTCGGGTGCTGTGGGACCGAGGCGGAAGCCGTCGACCAGGCAGGCCTCGGCCGGGGGCGTGAGCTCGGCGAGGACGGCCCGCAGGGCGGCGAGATTGCTCGCGTGCAGGCCCAACCGGTCGATCTCCACGTGCGGCACGACGCGAATCGCAATTCGCTCCGCGCAGCCGACGAGCGCCCGAAAGAGCTGCTCGCGGCGCTCGGGGTCGAGCTGCTTGGAGTCGTTCAGGAAGGCCAGCGGGCGAACACGGTGGTCGCGGAGCGTCGCGTAGTCGAGCAGGACGCCGGCCACAACCAGAGGGCCCGCGAGCGACCCGCGTCCGGCCTCGTCGGCGCCAGCCACGAGCCGCGCACCGAGCCGCCGGTCGAAACTAAGAAGCCTCTGCCCCGTCCTCGACTGCTTCTTTGGCTTCGGCAGACTCTGGCTCGGGCTCAGCCGAAGCCTCGGATTCTGCAGGCTCTGCGTCGGAAGGCTCTTCGGCGGCCGGCTCGAGGACACCCGGCGAGGATACAACCGCGCCCCGCTGTTTCGCCCGGACGCGCGCCTTCTTCCCCACTTTCTCCCGCAAGTAGTAGAGCTTTGCCCTGCTTACGTCGCCGATCTGCATGACCTCGATTCGCTCCACCTTCGGCGAGTGGACGGGGAACGTGCGCTCGACGCCGACACCGAAGGACTGCTTGCGGACCGTGAACGTCTCGCGGGCCCCTGCGCCCTGGCGCTTGATCACGATGCCCTCGAAGACCTGGATGCGCCGCCGCTGGCCCTCGATCACCTGAAAATGAACCCGCACGGTGTCGCCCGCCTTGAATTGCGGCAGTTCGGTGCGCAGCTGCCGACGTTCGAGTTGCTCGATGACCTTGCTCATGAGAAAGGGCCCGGACGGGCCGAGCAATGCTAGCGGAACCCGATTCTGTTAGGCGGCCAGTAAACGGCAAACACCTGGCCGATGATGTTCTTCCGGGGCACTGCCCCCCACTCCCGCGAGTCGCAGGACTGCGGCCGGTTGTCACCCATGAAGAAGTACTCGCCCTTCGGCACCTTCCACGTGCCGCTGCGGGAATCGCGACGTTGCGCTTCGAGGTAGGGCTCGATGAGCTTGCGGTTCCTGCCGTCGGTACCGGTGATGAAGATGTAGCCGCGGCCGCCGATCAGCCTCTCCTGCACCGTCTCGCCCGGGAGCCCGATCAGTCGCTTCACGAAGGTCCCGCCCGCCCCGCACTTTTGCCTGGCCTCGGGAGGGGTCTTGAAGACGATGATCTCGCCGCGATGCGGACTGCGGAAGTGGTAGATGAACCGGTTCGCGAGCACGCGGTCCGAGAAGCGCGCGAGACAGCCTGGGCCGGGTCGGGCACAGTGCAGTGTCGGCTCCATCGAGGACGAGGGGATCTTGTACGGATTCACGACCCACGCCTTGATCGCCAGCACGATTGCGACCGCGCCGATGATCGTCGCGGCCCAGTCGATGGCAATACGCCACCCCTGGGGCAGGCCCTCGGTCATCCTGTCCACGGGGTTTCTCACGCCGTGGGAGATCTCAAGGGTGCAGGCTCCTGGTCCGGCTCTGCTCGCGCCGCCAGTCCTCGATCCGCTTGTGATCACCTGACAGCAGCACCTCCGGGACGCGCCAGCCGCGGAACTCGGCCGGGCGCGTGTAATGCGGGTATTCGAGCCCGCCTTCGAGCTCGGCCGAGAAGCTCTCGACGCGAGTCGAATCCTCGCTCCCCGTCGCACCCGGCAGCAGGCGTGCGACCGCATCGAGGACGACCATCGCAGGCAGTTCCCCGCCCGAGAGCACGTAGGGGCCGATCGAGAGCGCATCGGAGCAGAGGTGCAGGAGAATGCGGTCGTCGAAGCCTTCGAACCGGGACGACAGGAGCGCGAGCCGCTCTTCCGCGGCCAGCTCCTCGGCCACCGCCTGCGTCAGCGGGCGCCCCTGGGGCGTCAAGGCGATCACGCGGTGGGAACGCTCCTCTCCGTACACGGCGTCGAGCGCGGCGGCCACGACGTCCACCCGCAGCACCATCCCGGCTCCGCCGCCGTAGGGCTCGTCGTCGACCTGACCGGACCTGAGCGGCGTGTAGTCGCGGTAGTTGAGCAACCGCAGATCGAGAGCGCCCCCCAGCACGTTCGCGACGGGACGCTGCTCCGTGAGCCAGGCGAAGGCATGCGGAACGAGGGTGAAGACGTCGATCTGCACGGGCGCTGAGGTTAGCCCGCGCCG
>Ga0137373_10000825_pt1 | contig 32375 bp, 28 predicted proteins | sample SagtaG_5_FD_104912 | JGI IMG/M metagenome (GOLD analysis project Ga0137373, IMG submission 104912) | Vadose zone soil microbial communities from Sagehorn Ranch, Mendocino, California, USA - Sage1_R_80_16 metaG | ecosystem: Environmental > Terrestrial > Soil > Vadose zone | place: USA... | reverse complement strand
GTGATCGATGTCGGCCCATTGCCCACATCCACCGTCCCAGCGTGTCGCTCTCATGACCGGCGCGCTGGGATGCGCAATTCCCCAACAGACGTTTGTCGATTGCGGACTCGGATGTGGAGCGCTCGATGGAGCACCGACGCAACACACGCGACGACATGGCAGATGCCGACACGATTGCGCGCTGTCGAGAACTTCTCGGTGAGGAAGCCGAAGGTCTGACCGACGAGGACATCGATCACATTCGGCGACATGCCGACGCCGTCGCGCACGTGATCGTAGAAATGTTCTTGGAGCAGCGCACCGCAAAGGAGTAGCCGATTGTGGCCCACGTACCGATCACCTTGCCGCTTCCCTCGAATGGGTCTAAGCTGCGACCGAGGATTGGCGCTGTGATCTACGTCCGTGTGAGCACGAAGGAGCAGACGGAGAACCTGAGTCTCCCGACGCAGCTCCGCGCCTGCGAGGAGTATTGTCGGCGCGAAGGCTTCGAGGTGTTGGAGCGCTTCAAGGAGGAGGGCGAGAGCGCCAAGACGACGGATCGCACCGAGCTCCAGAAGCTGCTGAAGTACTGTCGCACGCACAGGGGCAAGGTCCACTTCGTGGTCGTGTACAACTTGACGCGCTTCGCGCGCGAGAAGTACGACCACTTTGCGCTGCGAGCCCACCTGAAGTCGCTCGGTATCTCTTTGCGTTCGGCCACAGAGCCGATCGACGACACGTCGACGGGCAAGCTGATGGAAGGCGTCCTGGCGGCGTTCGCGCAGTTCGACAACGATGTCCGCTCAGACCGAACGCGAGCCGGCATGCGTGCCGCGTTGGAGCTTGGACGCTGGACGTTTCCCGCGCCGCTCGGGTACCTGAACGCGCCGAAGTGGTCCGGCAAAAGCCTTATTCCAGATCCCGAACGTGCGCCACTCGTGAAAGCGATGTTCGAGGAGTACGCCAGCGGTAGGTTCACGAAACAAGAGGTTCTGGCGCGGATCACCGAACGTGGATTGCGCACGCGCCGTGGCCTCGGCGTTTCTCCTCAGAGCTTCGGCCAGATGCTGCGCTGCACGGTCTACATTGGCCGCATTGAGAGTCTCGAATTTGGCGTTTCGACACACGGAGACTTCGAGCCGCTGATCAGTGAGCAGACGTTCTACCGCGCCCAGGCCGTTTCCGAAGGCCGCGCGCAGATCTCAGCGCCACGCGAGCGGAATCATCCGGACTTCCCACTCAGAGCATTCGTACGCTGCGAAGCGTGTGGTCGGCCGCTCACAGGGAGCTGGTCGAAGGGACGCAACGACCATTACGCGTACTACCACTGCCAGCGGCAGTGCCGCGCAGTGAACGTGAGCAAGGGCAAGCTGGAAGGGCTGTTCGTAGACGAGCTCGCGCTACTGCAGCCGACTCCGGGCTACATGCGGCTCGTGAAGGATCGCGTGTTGTACGTATGGCAGCAGCTCACGTCAGAAATCAAAGACCGCGCGGCCGAGAGCGAGCGGCGAGTGAAAGCGATCCAACAGAAGCTCGACCGCCTGGACGAAGCGTACCTGTTCGCGCAGACGATCGACCTGACGAGCTACGAACGTCAACGCGACAAGTTGCGCGAAGAGTTCACGCTCGCGCAGATCGACCGTCAAGCCGAGTCGATCGAAGAACTCGACGTACAGGGCATCCTGGCGTTCGCAGAGCGAGTTTTACCGCGCGCCGCGGACCTGTGGGTACACGCCTCCCTCGATCAGAAGCAGCGGCTTCAGCAGCTGTTCCTCCCCGAAGGCATCGCGTTCGACGGAAATCGATTTAATCGAACCGCCGCAACCGCGCCATTTTTCAAGTACTTGGCACCCGGTGAGAAGCGTGAAGAAAGTTTGGTGAGCCGCAGACGAATCGAACCGCCGCTTCCATCACGCGCGGAGGCGGAAGCCGCGCCGTTAAGTCAAGGGAGGCGGAGGCGGCGGTCGCTTGACGCGCCACATCGCGACGACGATCGCGATCAACACCACCACCATAAGAATCACGAGGATGCGCATACTGCTTTCTCCATATCTACATTATCCCCGCCTTTGTGCAGGCTCATCCGTGGTCTTGCTGGACGGGAACATCCCGCATACGGCACAGGCCGGCGTGGGCGGCTGCCGGTTTGCCAGCTGCATGATTACGCGTGGTGTTTCGCACTCGCAACGTGAGCGCGTTGGAGGCTGCCAATGAAGAAGTTCATCAAGTGGTCGTACAGGGTTCTGTCGGCATTGCGCGTGCGCGTCGATCGCGGGCTCGCACAGGCCGAACAGGTCACTGACGACGCGCGACTGGCGATGCAGCGTACGCAAGAGGCGCTCGCCCACACGGAGCGTGCCATTCAGGGAGTGCGTCGGACGGTGTCTTCGAAGCTCAGCGTTGTCAGAGCCGGCAGAATCAGAGCGCGAAATCGCGCCTCAACTTCCGCCGGCGTCAACGCCGCCCCCGTGTCGACCCACCAGTTCAGCACGAGCACGAACGTCGATGCGACGTGTCCGGCGACGAGGTCCCCCGGCATCTGCAGCGTCGATTGACGGCCGCGCACCACCATCGCGATGTCCTCGGCAATCAGATCCGCGAGCACGTCGCGCAGGTGATCGTGCATGACGACGCGCCCCTCGCGCGTCATCTTCGGGCCGTCGGCACGACGATGCTCGTGAACGTATTCGAGAATCGGAAGGCTGAACGCGAGAATCTGTTCGGCAGCGCTGCCAGAACGGCGCCGACCGTAAATCGCGCGCAACATTTCGTGAACGCCGCTCTCGAGGAGATCGTCCTTGTCGCGAAAATGCGTGTAGAAGGTCGACCTTCCGACATTGGCGCGATCGAGAATCTCTTTCACCGCGATCGAGTCGTACGGCTTTTCGCGCGCGAGGCCGATCCTGGATGTGGGGTGGGAACTGGAAGCCTGGCGCTCGCCGCGAAGCGCCACGTCCGCGCGACCGGCGAGGTCTTCGGCGCTGCGTTGAGGATCGCGCATCCCTCGAGCGCGACGCTGAAGGCGTAAGGAGCCGGCCCGCGACGAGGCTCCAGGGGAGCGTCAGCAGGATGGCGAAGATCGGGACGGTCACCGTTCTGGAGGCGGCCGCCACGTGCCGGAACGTCGGCGGCCGGATCAGAAGAACCGCTTACGAGCAGGTCGCCGCGACCATCGTCACGGCGGTGACGCGCATGTGGTGTTCGCCCGCTTCTTCTTTCTTTTCGGCTTTCCCCTTCACCCCCTCCGCCTTGGCTGCGGCCTTCGGCGTGACCGTCGTGCCGGTGATCGTCACCTTGTGCCCGACATGCGCGCTCAGATCGACGCCTTTGGCCGTGCTGACAATCTCGGCCGTTTTGGGACCGTTGCCTTCGGCGTTGGTCAATGTGTATGTGTTTGCTTCAGTTCCCTTTTGCAGGCACCCGGTCATCGAGTGGCTGCCGCCCGCCGGCTTCTTGGCGGCCTTCGCGGCCTGCGCGTGCGGAGTGGCGCACAGCGCAACGGCAAGACCCACCGCGATCGAAATGTTCAACATGATCTTCGTCATTTGTGTCCTCCTTCTGCCTCGGCCAGGAATTTGTTCGGTTCCTCACGCGTGCAAGCCGCGCGCCTCCTCTGCCGCTTGAGGCGGGTGCGGCAATCAGAACGGAGCCCCGCGACGTTCGTTCCGCGCGATTGCGTGCGAAGGCAGGTAGCAGAAGAGCTTTCTCAGCGCACGCCAACCCATCTACGATGAACGGCAGCAGCACGCGGTATTCATCGTCACGATTGTTGAAGAACGCGTAGATGTGCCGCTGGGCCCACGCTGAATTGTCGGTTACGGCCGGCTGAACACCACACCGTGAGGGACACCCGGGTCAAGCCGAATGCCGGTTTTGCCCGACGCATCGACGAAGCTCGGGTCGAGCGCGATGCGACCATCCATCGCGACGCTTCCGATCAGGATTCGACCCAGAAGGGCACCGGCTCCCGTGAGGGCGATGCGCCGCCCTTCCGGTTCGCGCGCAATCCAGTGCGGCGATTCTCCGGGACCAAGCTCGAGGCGTGCGACTCGCGCGGCAGTGCCGGCCGTGAGATGTCGAGCGTGACGACCGAGTGGGGGGGAACCGTCTGAACCCAAAACGAATCGAACAGGACGGGCAGTGCGCAGTCGTCTCCCTTGAAGTCGTAGACAAGATCCGCCCGCGGCGAATCGGTCTCCAATGCGCTCAATCGAAACAGACCACACCGGTACGTGGCGACGAGCACTGTCTTGCCGTCCGAAAGCACTCGAGCCTCGCCGGACTCCGTTCCCTCCAGCCCCCGCGGGCCGTTCGGCAGTTCGATCGTCTCGAGCAGCTCGAGATCCGACAGTCTCCATACCTGCACCGCGCGCGTGGTCCCTTGCTGGTGCATATCGTGGCCCGTGGTCACGACGCGATTGAGCGAGGAGATGATCGCGAGGCTGTATGGGCGGACAAAACCGGAATGATGCGCATCTGCCGGCGGCGAGTAGCGGATCATTTCACCCGAGGGGGAGAACTCGACCAATCCTCCAGCGGCAGCGCCGTCGTGCCTCCTGTGCTGAAAAGTCGCGAGAATGTTTCCACTCGACAGCCGGACGAAGCTGTGGGGATGCGACATGACGGCCCGTGCGCTTCGAGTTACCTTCCGGCGCGCAGGAGCGCGCCGCGGTCGATCAGTGTGCCCGCGAGCATCACGCGGCTGATCCTTTTCAGGTTCGCGACATCCATCGTCGGGTCTGCCTCCAGCACGAGAAGATCCGCGTTGTACCCCGCACGAACCTGCCCGACATCGTGCCAACCGAAGACCGTCCCGACGTTGCCGGTGGCCGCCGCGAGCGCCTGTCGCGGCGTGAGGCACGCCTTCACGAGCAGCTCCAGTTCCGTGTGCAGCGAGATGCCTGGCATCGTGCCGAACGCGTCCGTTCCACTACCGGCGAGATACCGTGCGCCCGCTTTACAGTACTGGGCCTCGATGACTTGAAGATGTTCGTTGACACTGGGCGGGATCGCTTCGCGCGTCGTGTCTGCAGACGCGGTACGCTCGCCCGTTTTCGGATCCGCCGGCAGGTGGATGTCCGCACGATCCAGCAGCGTCGCAACGGGTTCGCTCCATGGGTTGCGATGCCCCGGAAGATCCAGGTACGCGAGCGAAAGCGTTGGAATGAGCGCGACTCCGCTGCGTCCGAGCGTCACACCATATCGTGCGAGTGCGGGATCCTCCGGTTTGATGGTGCCGAGATATTCGTAGTACGGAATGCGCGGCGGCCCGAACGGCGCCGCGGCGACCTTGGCGCGCATGTCGGCCGGCGCCAGCTCGAGCGAGTATCGCCCCGTGTGCACGAACGCCATCACACCCGCCGCAATCGCCTCCGGGTACGTCGTCGCACCGAGCTCGCCGATCGTGGCCAGCCCGATTTCGCGCGCGTGCGCCGCGACGACGCGTACTTGATCGGGCCCGATCGAGTAATGCAGGAGGAGGACCTTGATGCCATCGCGCGCGAGGTCATCCACTCGTTTCGTCAGCTCCGCGGCGTTCATCTTCCGTCCACGAGCCATCAGATCACTTATGGTCCGCGGCGGCGGCGTGACTCCGGTCGCGTCGTATCCCTGGACGTCGTCCAGCTTGTAGATCCGCGGCGAGGGCGCTGCCGATGTGAACAAGGGGCCGCGGCGGCCGCCCGGCTCGTCGCTGCCGACGATGGCGGTGACGCCCATATAGAGAAACGCGTTCGCGTACGCCTGGTTGTTGATCGTCGCGAAGACGTCGTTCAATCCGGGCACGATGAACTTGCCGGTCGCGTCGATGACCTCCGCGCCGCGCGGGATTTTGATCGAGTGCCGGGGTCCAACGGCGGTGATTCGGCCATTTTCGACAACGACCGCAGCGTCGCGGATGTCAGCGCTGGAGGCGCCGAACGCGGAAACGTCCACCACCGTACCGCCGACGAGTGCAATGGGGTGCGCCCGCTGTTCCTGGACGGAGCTGACAGCGAACGCGAGCAGCAGAACAATCAGCACGCGCATCGACGGGATCGTAGCAGATCGCAGATATCAGGGCGCTGGCCACGGTTGATGTGGCAGGACGATTTAAACGAGCATCAGCGTGACGGCAAACAGGCCGAACGCGGAGAGCGGCGTCATGCGCCGTCGATTAGCGCCGCAAGAAACTCGCTCGTTCCAACCGGTCCGGTGATGTCGAGTGAAATCGGTCGGCCGCCGGGCTCCACGGTCACCACAAAGCGCAGGAACCGGCAGCACTGGCGTTCGGCGTCAGTCACTTTGAAAATCGTCTGAAGGATGTCCGTCGTCGCGACGAATTGCAGTCGGCAGCCGCCCTCGATGGACTGTCGACTCGCCGCTTGCGCTGCGAGACCGGGCAACAGTTCCGCCGCCCTCGCATTGAGGTCCCCGGGCTGTAACGTGCAGACAATCGGCAGGTCTTCAGACATATTGCCCCCTACGTCAGAGGTGTGGACCGCCGTCACGCTTCGGGGCGGTCTCCCAGTTATCTCTCATCGGACGCACGCGCGACCACGCGGGAACCGGCATGATCAGCAGGCGCCCAAGACCCACGACAAACGGTTCGTACGACTGACGCAACGCGGCGAGTCGCGCCTTCGCCTCCGGCGAACGATTGAGATGAACACCGGCATTCTCGAGTTGCCGGTGCAACTGTTCCAGGTCCTCTGGTCGCAGGCGAGTGGCGGCAACGTCCGGGCTGGCACGAAGGACCTGCGTGAGATCGACCGCCGCGTGTCGTGCCATGGCGAACGTGATGTGGGCCTGCCAGGTCGGCAGACCTTCGATTCCTGCGATGACGAGCGCTGAAACATCGAGCACGGCAGCCAGCGCAGCCACCCACGATTGGCGTTGGTGTTGCGATCGGAAATACGCGACGACCGGGTACGAGATGTGGCTTTCCAGCACCTCGGAGCACCAGTACTCCCAGTCCCTCAGAAACTGGTCGAGTGCTTTCAGTTCGCCGGCTTCGCCGAGCCGCCGCAGCACCTCGGCCCCTGACGGCGGTGACCCGGCCCACGCATCGAGGAGCGTGAGCCGGATTTCGCGCCGCGAGAATGACTGGTACAACACCGGAAAATAGGCGATCACGATCGCGAGCAATCCGAAGCCCATTCCTGCCTCAATGACGGTCAGGAACCGGGCGACAGCCGCGACTGGATGGAGATCGCCCAATCCGAGCGTAAAAAAGGTCGTGCCGCTCATGTAAAGATCGTCGGTGAACCCCGCGCGGCCGTCGGGCGTCACCAGCCGCGATCCGGCGGACCAATGCAGCGCGGCAAAGCTCACGATCAATCCCACGGCCCAGACCGTCAGGAGACCGATCAACGAGAGCGGACCATAAATCGCGAGAAATCGCTCGCGGCGGTTGTCCGAATCGAACATCCGGGCGAGGTGGGCCCAGGGCTTCCAGCTGCCACGAAAATAGAATCCCGCCAGTCGAACGCGTCGAGTGACGGTGCGTGGCAGAAGGACTGTCTCGAATGCATCCCAGAGGACGATGGCAATGAGCGCCAGGCCAGCGAGCATGACGGTGCTCCGCGCCCAGTTCTGATCCGGCATCGGCGCCTTTACTGCTGCAGCACCTGATGAACGAACGCCACGGCGATGGACCCTTCGCCGACCGCGGAGGCGACCCGCTTGATGTTGCCGCCCCGAACATCACCCACCGCAAAGATGCCGGGCCGGCTCGTTTCAAGCAGATAAGGTGGTCGCGTCAGCGGCCACTGCGCTGCCGCCAGATCGTCCGGCGATAGATCGGAACCGGTCTTGATGAAACCCTTGTCATCGAGCGCGACGCAGCGTTCGAGCCATCGAGTGTTCGGCACGGCGCCCATCATCAGGAAGACGTGACGCACGTCATGGGCTTCAACGCGGCCGTTCCGATTGTCTCGCCACCGGATTCGGTCGAGATGCCCATTGCCTTCGAGCGCGACGATTTCCGTTTGCGGCAGCAGGGTAATCGCCGGGTTGTCTTCGATCCGACGAATGAGATAGCGCGACATCGTGTCCGCCAACCCATTCCCGCGGACCAGCATGTGCACGCGTCTGGCTGTTTGCGCCAGAAACACCGCGGCCTGCCCCGCGGAGTTGCCGCCGCCAATCACCACGACCTCGTCGCCGACGCACAGCTGCGCCTCCATGGCGGTCGCGGCGTAGTAAACGCCCGCGCCTTCAAAGCGCGCGAGGTTGTCGAGCGTCGGTTTGCGGTACTCGGCGCCGGTCGCGATGATCACCGCGCGGGCCGGAACGCGCACCACCTCGTCCATCTCCACCGCGTACGCCTGCCCGCCGCACGAGAGCCGCGTCGCCGCTTTCGCGATCATGACCTGTGCGCCGAACTTCTGGGCCTGCGCGTACGCGCGCGCGGTGAGCTCCTGTCCTGAGATGCCGGTGGGAAACCCGAGATAGTTTTCGATTCGGGAGCTCGAGCCCGCCTGGCCGCCGGGCGCGTTCGATTCGAGCACGAGGACGTCGAGCCCCTCGGATGCGCCGTACACCGCGGCCGCCAGGCCCGCAGGACCGGCGCCGACGATCACCAGGTCGCGGAGATGTGTCTGATCGATCGCGTCGTTGAACCCGAGGCATTCGGCAATCTGCTGATTGCTCGGATTCCGCAGCACGGCGTCGCCGCGGCAGATCAGCACGGGCACATCGGCCGCGCTCACATGAAATCGATCGAGCAGTTCCTGCGCGTCCGTGTCGCGATCGAGATCGATGTAGTGGTACGGATGGCCATTCCGTGTCAGGAATTCCTTGACCCGCAGCGTGCCGGCGCAGTGTGTGGAGCCGATCAGGACGACATCCCCCAGTCCCGCCGCAATCAGCTCGCTGCGCCGGAGGATGAACGCGCGCATCAGGATTTCGCTCAACTCGGCATCGGTCTGCACGAGCGCGAGCAGCTGATCGCGCTCGTGCTGGATCACTTCACCGGGTTCGCTGACATATGCCCGCACCAGCGCGCGGCGCCCCGTGATCATGTTGGCTTCGCCCAGGAACTGCCCGGCGCCGTGCGCGACGATGAGCGTGGTCGTCGCGCCGGAGGGGCGAAGTATCTGGATCTGTCCGCTGATGACGAGGAAGAACGGGACCGCTTTGTCGCCGACCTCCACCAGGACGTCGCCCGTGGCGATCGGCCGTCGCAGGCCGTGCGCCGCGATCCGCGCGATCTGCGCGGCCGAGAGGGTCGGGAAGAGCCGGTCCGCGGGGGACGCGCCGCTAGGGGGCAGGGGCACACGCGGATCGGCCATGTCCACAGATTACTCCCGAGTGGATGTCACGCGATCAGCGGGATCTGGACGGATAGAGCGTCTGCCGCGCGTATATTCACCTTGTACTTCCGTCCCGCCGCGTGGTCCGCATCGAGAAATTTCTTGACCGCTTTACCAATCGCAGGTTTCGTGAACTTGTCGAGCGGGTTCGTCAGGTGGAGCGTGAACTTGTCATCCTTTCGCGCGGCGGAAATGAGCTCGAGCGTGTCGACATCGGGATTGTCGAACTTGCCATCCGCCGAAATGATGTAGTGATCCGCGACGATCGTCTCGAAGTACTTCTCCTCGACGTTGCGAATACTTCCATGGTGCGGGCACTTCAACACGTCGAGATGCAGCTTCCCGTCGGGGCCCAGCAGTCCCGCTGACTTCAGCCCTTCGAGCGTATGGTCCCCGCGACCGTCGCCGGTCAGCAGAAGACGCTTGCCACCCGATTCCACGAGTACCACGATGCTCGAGAGGTTGTAGACCGACGAATCAATGAAGGCCGCGATCTCCGCCCGGTGTGTCTTCTCTTTCTTGAGGATCGGCTTGATCTTCTCGTCCCAGTCGGCCTGCAGCTTCTGCAGCCGTTCCTTGTCCGGCGCGACGACGGTGAGCGTCAGGTCACCGATCGTGATCGGCGCATGCCCTCGCTGCACGAGCCCCGCGAACGGTGGATTGTGTTCGAGATGGAAGAACTCGACGAGCTTCCGCAGCTCTCGCCCCTGTCCGACGCTGGCGAGGACGAGTGATCCCTCGGGCGCCAGAACGTCGCCGAACGAGGCCGGCGACAGCGGGCCGTTCACCGCCGCGATCGACGCGTCCTTGTTTCCAAGGATGTCATCGAATGCGTTGTGCCAGACGCCGTTGATCGTCCAGGGTTTCGGCCCCTCCTCGTCGCGCAGCTTCTGCATCAGCTCGAGCACACCAGCGATGTGATCTTCGTCGAGGTGGCTCACCATGACGAGATCGACGTGGAGAGGCGTCGCCGGCTCGAGCTTCTGCAGCTTCCGCAGTTGCTCGAGACGCGGCTTGAGCGCATCGGGATAGACGCCCGGCGGGCCGCCATCGATGACAATCAGTCGTGGCTTCGCCTTCGTCCCGTGATGCAGCAGAAGTGCGTCGCCGTGCTTTGCCCGGAGCGCTTCAAGCGTCAACATCGCCGTGTTCCTTCCTTAGAGTGACTGCAGCGCGCGCAGGACATCCAGCATGCCCGCACCCTGGAAATATCGCTCGCGTCCGAGGTCCGTGGCTGTCTCGCACAGGATCTGCTTGACTCTCGCGGTCTGACCGATGAGCTCGCTGTAGCGCGCCATGAGCAGCGCCGCCGCTCCGCTCACGTGCGGCGCGGCCATGCTCGTGCCGTCCTTCAGGCCGTAACTTCGCGACGGCAGCGGGGCCGTGATCTTTTCGCCGGGCGCCACCAGGTCCGGCTTGCGCCGGCCATCGCCTGTCGGTCCGCGGCTCGAGAAATAGCTGACACCGTACGTGTGCGGACGATATCGATGCGTGGCGCCGACCGTGATGACCGCGTCGGCATTGCCGGGATCCGTGATGCTGATGCTGTTGTACGCGTCGCCGGTCCCACCTTCCTCAGTCGTGTACTTCCGGTAGCCCTGGTTTCCCGCCGCCGCGACGACGACGATGCCGGCGGACGCGACGCGTTCGGCCTCTTCACAGATGGGGGTCCTGCCGCAGGCATAGTTGGCGACGTCGTGCTGCAGCGACAGACTGAGATTCACTCCATGCACGACCACGTAGTCGTTGGTGGAGTTCAGGTGCCGCACGAACTGCAGCGCCGCCATCACTCCGAACTCGTCGCCGACGCCGTTCTTGTCGAGCACCCGCAGGTCGTACAGACGGAGGTCGGGACAGACACCCACGAGATCCTGTTCGAGCGCGGTATCCGGATCGTCGCGTCTCCAGTCCCCCGCGAGGATCCCCGCCACGTGCGTGCCGTGGTCCATCGCCGGCGCGACGTAGTGGCCCTCCCGATGAGGGATGCGGAGCAGCGGCGCAATGATCTTCCAATCGAGCGTCCGTCCATTCGTGAGGGCCTGCTGCAAGTCCCTGATCTTCGCCTGGAGCCCCTCTTCGTCCGCGCCGCGTGCGAGCCGTTTGCTCAGGCACGCGGGCTGATCCGCGGTCGTGGGATCCAGGAGCACGTCGATCTGGCTGAAGTCGAACGTCTCCACGATCCTCGTGAAGTTTCCGCGCGTGCGGCCGTCCTTGAACGGTTCTTTCATCGGCTTGCGATTGACACGCTGCCGGAATGCCGGATGTTCGGCGTCGATGCCGCTGTCAATCACCGCCCACGCGAGATGCGTGGACGAGATGTCGAAGAGGCGGCGGGCGGCGTCCGCCTTGATAGCCAGGGTCGATCGCGCGATGCTCGCAGTGGCCACGCGATTGCGGCTCACCGAATAGATCCGCTTGTCCTTCGCGACCATGTCGGCGTCGCGCACGAGATCCAGGAATGCGCGGACGATCGGGGCCCAGTCCGCGTCCGTCGCGTTCGCGACGTTCTCCCGGATCGCTGGCGGCAGCGGCTGGCCCGCCTGCGCGAGGGCGAGCGCGCCGACGATCCGGATCGTCCACAGCAGCTCGGGAGGGAGCCGGATTGCCTTCTTGTCCTTTCGCCGCAATCCTGTGAGGGGCGGCGCGTGCTCCGGATCGCGAACACCGGTCACAAGCGCGGTCTCCAGGACGCGGCTCCGTTCGCTTCCGATTCCAAGCTCCTCGCAGTATTGCGCCCACCAATCGGTCATCGGGAGCACCACGCGCACGAGATCCTCGAAGTGCAGCGTGGCGGCGACCGTGGTGAGATTGTAGGCGACGCGTGGAAAGCCGGGTGAGTGTCCGAACTTCTCGAGGATGTCGCCGCGGCTGTTCATCTTCTCGAGTCGCTCGACCAGCGCGATCCTCACATCGCCGGCGGCGTTTTCCCTGAACGGCGTGAGCAGCAGCTTGATCGGCGGAAATGGAAAGGCCGGCGGCTGCGTTTGCCGCACGTCACGATCGTCACCCGCGACGCCCGCGTACTCCAGCCACACGTCGGGGAGCACGGGTGAGTCCTGCGTGAAGCGGCGAACCCTGCCGCTCCCGAACATGAGATCTTCGAGCAGCCGCCGCGTCAGGCCTGCCGCGGCCGCCGGCGGTTCGTTGCGCCGCGGCGCGCCGCCGGAGCGTTCCTTCCGCTTCACCTGTCGTTTTTTCTTCACAACCATGTATCAATCCTCTCAGCCGGGTCGTCGTCCGCGCACGAGTCTAAGCCGGCCGCCGCGATGTTGCACATGGCTTTCATAACCCCAGAGGTACTTCCAGCATGCGGCGCGCGCGATGCATGTGCTGGCGGTCCTCCTTACACGTTGCGGCCTGCCTCGCCGTAGCGCCTGCAGCAGCATTCTTCACAGGCGCGGAGGCGGAGTTTGGTCCAGCTTGCGCGATGAAGCGACCGGGCCGATGTTTGGGTGATCCAGGAGGGAACTATGGCAGAAGCAACAAAGAACCAGACCGAGGGCGGACAGACACTCTCCCGGCGTGAGCGGGAGAATCGTGGCCTGCAGCGATGGGATCCTTCGTTTGCAAGTCCGTTTGAGTTCATGGATCGAATGACCGACGAGATGGACAGGTGGTTCGACCGTGTGTCACGCGATCTCGGATTCCCGCGGCGGTCATGGCTGTCGCGGCGCGAGTTCGGCGCACCATCGCGACAAGGCATCTGGTCACCTCGGATCGAAGCCTTCCAGAAGGGGGACAGATTCATCGTTCGCGCTGAGCTCCCCGGCTTGAAGAAGGACGAGGTGAATGTCGAACTGACGAAGGACGCGTTGACCATTCATGGACAACGCCGCGAGGAGCACGAGGAAGAACGGGAGGGCTACTACCACAGCGAGCGCGAGTACGGTGAGTTCCATCGCACGATCCCGCTGCCGGAAGGTGTCATCGGCGAGAGCGCCCAGGCAGACTTCCACGACGGCGTCCTGGAAGTGAGTATGCAGGCGGCCCCGTCGGAGGCGAACCGCGGCCGGAAACTGGAGATAAAGGAAGCGGTACAGGGGGAACAGAAGAAGTAGCGCAAACCTGCACGCGGTTTGCAGGATGACACAGAAGGTGATGAACGTTCGTCCTATCGCACGGGATTCGTGGCCAGCCGAGTTGGACAGCTTCAGCCGCCAACACGAAGGCTGGCTTGTGTCGATCAAAACACGAATGCCCGATGGCGACATGGCGGTTGACGCGCACGATCTGCCGCTCCAGGGGGTCAGCCAGACGGGCCCGGGGACGAACGACATCGCCATCGCAGTTGGAGACACGGACAACCACCTCACTCATGAGGTCCATGACGCAGTAGCTCTGCGTATTGATTTGACGGCCGATCAGGCCGAACGTGCGCTCGTGATCGACGCGCAGGACGGCTCGACGACGAGCGTCGAGTTCCGATCACCGACGCGTGTGGAGGAAGTCGATGGACTCCCGGCGCCCCATCGCGGCTAGCACCGCGCGTTCCCGGTTCGCCGACCGTCATGAGGCGGGAGTCGAACTGGCGGCGCATCTGCGCAAGTATCACGGCCGCAACGACGTCGTCGTGCTGGCGCTTCCGCGTGGCGGCGTTCCGGTGGGGTTCGAAGTGGCCGAGGCGCTGAACGCGCCGCTCGACGTGTTCGTCGTCCGCAAGATTGGAATGCCCGGTCACGCCGAGTTCGCGATTGGCGCGATTGCATCCGGAGGCGTCCGCGTCATCAGCGAGGATGTGGTGCGGTCGTTCAACATTCCACAGAGCGCCGTCGACGAGGTCACCCGGCGCGAACGCGCTGAGCTCGAGCGGCGCGAGCGCGAATATCGAGAAGGTCGCCCCCTGACGGAGCTCCGCGGACGCATTGTCATCCTGGTGGACGATGGTCTGGCAACCGGGTCGTCGATGCGCGCCGCCGTGCAGGCGGTGCGAGCTTACGATCCTGCCAGGGTCGTCGTCGCCGTCCCGGTTGGCGCACCGGAGACGTGCGAGCAATTCGCTGACGTCGCAGATGATACGGTCTGTGCTCGCACACCGGAACCGTTCTCCGCGGTCGGCTTGTGGTACCTCGACTTCTCCGAAACCACGGATCAGGAGGTTCGCGAGCTCTTGCGCCGGCACGCGGATCGGACGACAGCCGGAGGGACGCGACCATGACGGACCGCGACACGCTGCAAGTCATACAGCAGGCAGCGCTCTGGTTCGAGCCTTCGCCCGAAGGCCTTCTTCCGCTCGCGGACGCTGTGGGAGATGCGACGGTCGTGCTGATCGGCGAGGCATCGCACGGGACGCACGAGTTCTATCGCACGCGCGCGGAGCTGACGAAGGCGCTGGTCGCAACGAAAGGCTTCAACGTTGTCGCAGTCGAGGCCGACTGGCCCGACGCGTATCGCGTCAACCGGTGGGTGCGCGCGGGGAGCGACGACCCTGGCGTGGAACAGGCGCTCGGGGATTTCGTTCGCTTCCCACGCTGGATGTGGCGCAATCGCGACGTTGTGGAGTTCGTCAGCTGGCTGCGCGACCACAACGAGTCACTCGATCCCGCGTCACGCGTGGGGTTCTATGGCCTGGACCTGTACAGCCTGCACACGTCGATGGAAGCGGTGCTGGCGTACCTGCGCAAGGTCGATCCCGCAGCCGCCGAACGGGCGCGCTATCGGTACGCCTGCTTCGAAGATTTCGCCGAAGACACACAGGCGTACGGTTACGCCGCGAACATCGGCCTGTCTCGCTCGTGCGAGGACGACGTCATCGCGCAGCTCGTGGAATTGCGCCGCCGCGCCGCTGAGTACGCGACACGCGACGGGCGGATCGCGGCCGACGAGTACTTTTTCGCGGAGCAGAACGCCCGCCTTGTCCGGAACGCGGAGCAGTACTACCGGTCGATGTTCGGCGGTCGCGTGGAGTCCTGGAACCTGCGCGACACGCACATGATGGAAACACTCCAGGCGCTGCTGGCTCACGTCCGCCGCACGTCGGGCCGTGCGCGCGCCGTCGTGTGGGCGCACAACTCTCACCTCGGCGACGCGCGCGCCACTCAGATGGGGGAGCAGGGCGAATTGAATCTTGGACAGCTCGTGCGCCAGACGTTCGGGGAGCAGGCCCGCTCGGTGGGCTTCACGACGCACACGGGCACCGTAACGGCAGCATCGAACTGGGACGAACCGTCGCAGCGAAAACGTGTGCGCCCGTCGATCGCCGGCAGCTATGAGCGGCTCTTTCACGACGCCGGGATCGAACGGCTCCTGCTGCTCCTTCACGAGCCTGCGCTTCGGCACGTGTTGAGCACACCGCTGCTGGAACGGGCCATCGGGGTGATTTACCGGCCGGAGACTGAGCGGGTCAGTCATTACTTCCGTGCGCGACTCGCCGAACAATTCGATGCGGTGATCCACATTGACCAGACACGCGCGCTGGAGCCGCTCGAACCGTGGTCTCTCGACGAGGCGGACCTGCCTGAGACGTACCCGAGCGCACTGTAACTAGTGGCCTGTCGCTGCGGATCGAGACAGGTGATCCACGAACCAGTCTCTCGCCAGCTGCGCCACCCGATTGAGCGCTCCTGGCTCTTCGAACAGGTGCGTCGCGCCCGGGACGATTTGCAGTTCCTTCGGACCGTTCAAGCGGCCGAACGCCTGCCGGTTCAACTCGATGACGACATCGTCGCGCCCGCCGACAATCAGGAGCGTCGGTGCGGCGACCGACTCGAGTGAATCGCCGGCGAGATCCGGACGGCCGCCGCGCGAAACGACGGCGCGAACACCTGACGGCCGCTTTGCCGCCGCGATCAGGGCCGCAGCGGCGCCGGTGCTCGCGCCGAACAGCCCAACCGGCAGCGACGCTGTCTGATCAAGTGCCGCCGCCCAGTCGATCGTCCCAACGACTCGATCCGCCAATAGCGGGATATCAAAACGGAACTCGGCGGTAATCACGTCTGTTCGTTCTTCCTGTTCCGTCAAAAGGTCGAGCAGGAGCGTACCCAGCTCGGCGTGCTGCAGCACTTCGGCAACGGCGCGGTTCCGCGAGCTGTGCCGGCTGCTGCCGCTGCCGTGCGCGAAGACAATCAGCGCACGTGCCTGAGGCGGCAGGGTCAAGTCCCCGTTGAGCGTGACGTCAGTCAGTTCGAGCCGAACGGGCCGTGGAGGGAATATGGGTGGCGCGCTTAGTACTTGCCTCATTTGCAGGCCTCCTGGCTGTGGCTTCCGAGGCTCTTTCGTGATGCAAGATTCGCGCAGAGTGCCAGTAGACCCCTCCGCCCAGGCGATTCGATAGGGATAGAATCCGGAACGTACATTTTGAAGGAGGCTCTATGCCGATGAATGAGCTCGAGACGTTTCTGGCGTCGTGGGATCGCGAGGCGGCCGGCACTGTGAAACTGCTGCAGGCGCTGCCCGCGACAAAGTACGACTTCCGTCCGGATCCGGGGGGCCGGTCGCTCGGCGAACTGGCGTGGCACCTTGCCGAAGGGGACGCGTACATGAGCTACGGCATCGAACGCGGTCAGTTCGCAATGGGCATGGGCGTGAAACCCCCAAACATCGAACGCCCGCGGACGATCGAGGCGCTCGCACCCGGGTACGAACGGATTCACCGCGAAGCCGTCGCGCGAATTCGCGCGCTGAAGCCGGAGGATCTCGATCGCAGCATTTCGTTCTTCACCGGACCAATGGCGATCCGAGACATTCTCTGGAACGCCCTTCTCGCGCACGGAATCCACCATCGCGGGCAGCTCAGTCTGATGTGCCGGTTGGCGGGCGGGACCTGTCCCGGGCTGTACGGCCCGAACCGCGAGCAGACGGCGGCTATGCGCGCAGGCGCCGGAGCGTCGTAACCGAAACCGCTTCTGTGATCCTTTGACATGGCAGTCTGCTATATCTTTGCAATGCAAAGTAGTTGAATGCGACGAGGCGATCGCGATCGGCGGCGCGAACAGCAACAACACGCGCGAGCGGTGAACAGGTGCGCGCGTTACTGTTCGCGCGTGCACCATTCTTTTGTCCCTGGCCTGCGCCCGAGCGCGATCTCTGACCGGTACGTGCCATCGAATGTCCTCCGGCGATCTCTCCCGCAAAGGCGCGTTCCATCTGTATCGCCGCCGGTCAGCACTGCAGTCAAACACGGCAGCGGGAGCGTTCGCGCGAAGATCTCCCTGTGAATACGCGGGGCAGGGCTGGCGGAGGTTTTGCGTCAGCCGTTCAACGGAGGGCGTATGGCAGCTGCACCACGCAAGTCGGTCCTCGTCGTCGACGACTGCGCCGAGCTCATTCAGTCCGTCCGCGGGGCGCTGGAACCCCGCGGATTCGAGGTCCTGCAGGCGACGAACCCGTTCGTGGCGGTCCGCGAGGCGACGGCGCACACGCCGGATGTGATCGTGCTGGACCTGAATATGCCCGGCATGGACGGACTCGAGGTGATGCGCCATCTCAAGCGCATTCCCGAGACGCGCGACATTCCCATCATCGCGTTCACGGGGGAGCGGCTGACCGAGATGGACTACGCGCGCGGGCGCGGATTCGATCGCATCGTGCTCAAGGAGTCCGGGCTCGAGGCGCTCGAGAACGAGATAGCGGGTATGATCGCGATGTGTTGAAGCACGCGCTGGTTATCGCGATCATCGCGATCGCGTCGAGCGCTTCGGCGCAATCCATCTTCATCCATTGCAGCGCCGGCGCGGACATCAGGCGCTTCTCCGCGGAGCCGGAGAAATCCGCGTTCGACGGGACGGCGAAGACTTTCGCAGTCGCCGTTGGCAGCGAGTTCATTCCGCACTGGGTCGTGAGCGGCGAATTTGATTCTGGAGGCCGCGCGACGAGGAGCACGATAACGAGTGTCGTGATCTCGGGCCAGTCAACGGACATTCACAATTCGTACACGTCGGAGCGCCGCAGCATCTCGGCGCTCGCGGGGTATCGAACCGGCGGTCATCGGTTCGTGCGCATCGGCTACTACGGCGGCGTGTCGTTCAGCACGCTGCGGCGCGAAATCGTCTCGGACGCCGAATCGATCGTGCTGCATTCGCCGGCGCCCGGTTCGGGCTACGAGCAGCGGCTGACCAGTGCCATCGTCGGCGTAGATGTCGCCATTCGTGCCGGCGCCCACCTGGCGATCGTCCCCGCGTTTCGCGCGCAGCCTCTGACGATCGGCACCGAGCTCGGCGGCCGCAGCGTGCGGCCCAGCATCGGCGCGCGAGTGTCCTTCTAACGGCCATGCGTCGTGATTCTCTGCAGGTGATCTTCGCGAGCCTCGTCGCGGCTGCCGTGCTGCTCGTCAGTCCGGCGGGCGCCGACACGAAAACATTCCGCAACGCGGGCAAGTACGGCGCGATGTTCTCGTGGTGGTATGAAGCGCTGCCGCCGCAGACCCTGTATCCGCCGGCGATCCCCTGGGATGCGCGCGACCAGAAATGGTGGAACGGCATCGTCGGCCAGGCCACCGATGCGGGACTCGGCTGGCTCGCGGCGGCGTGCTGGGGGCAGGACTCGCCGGCGGATCCCGTCATGCTCACGCGGCTCCTGCGCGCAATCGATTCGAACGGCGGGCGCATGAAAGTGGCGCTGTTCGACGACACCACGTCGGAAGTCCTGAGGAAGAACCACGAGCGGCACAGCGAATGGTCGCTCTCGCCAAAGTTCGATCTCGCCGACCTCAATGAAGAAGGAGAAGGCGGCTTCCGCTACTTCTATCAGGAGCAGTGGAAACGGTTCTTTGCGACCGTCCCCGACAAATACCGGCTGAAGATCAACGGCCGCCCTGTCGTGTTCATGTGGATCGGCGTCACGGAGTGGTACACGAACCCGGCGTCGTTCCACATGGTGGTTCAGGACCTGCGGGAAGCGACGAAGCGGGAGTTCGGAACGGATCCGTTCGTGATCCCGGAGGAGAGCTGGCGGAGACTCGATCCCGCGCTCGTCCCGGACGCGTTATACGACTGGTTCGAGCCGCAGAGGAACTGGGCGACGCTCACTGAGTTCGGCGGCGTGCACGTCGCCAACATCGTCCCAGGCTACGACGCGACCGTGATCGGCGTCCCTGCGCTCGTGCTGGATCGGCAGCGCGGTCAGCTGTTCCGCGCCGGCATGGATGCGGTCGCGCCGCGCGCGGACCTGGTGCTCATCGAAGGGTTCGTCAACGTTGACGAGAACGCGCACCTGGTGGAAACGACTACGTGGGGACGGCTCTATCTGAATATCCTCAGGTGGTACACGAGGAATATCCCCTGAACAGGAATCCCTAATTGACGAATCCCTAATCCACGAATCCCATAATCCTCGAATCCCCTTCGACAAATGAGAGGCTGCGTCAGTCATGTCGCAACGTTTTCGCCGGATCGAAACGCGCGGCCCGTAATGCAGGAATGGTGCACGCGAGAGTTGCCACGAGCACCATCACGAGCACGGTTGCGGCATAAATCGCGGGATCGAGAGGTTTGACTTCGAAGAGTTGTCCGGAGAGAAACTGCGAGAGTGCACTTGCGAGGAGCAGACCGACGACAATGCCGATCGCGACCACCTGTAATCCCTGCGACAGGACCAGCGCGATCAGATCGCGCGGGGTCGCGCCCAGTGCCATGCGAACCCCGAATTCGCGACGCCGCTGATTGATTACGTAGGTCATCACGCCGTACATCCCGGCAATCACGAGGATCAGCGCGACTCCCGCCAATGCACCGAGGAGCAGCATTGCGAAACGGCGCCGCGCCAGTGACTCCGCCATCCTGTCGTCCATCGTCCGCACGCCGGCGATCGGGAGGTTACGATCGAAGCGGTTCACCACGGCTGCGATCGATCGCTCGTACGCGAGCGGGTCGGTCGACGTTCGGACGATGAGAAAGAACGAACCGCTGGCCTCCTCCTGAGGCGGTAACGCCTGTGCAAACGGGACGTATATCTCAGGGCTCGCATCGCGGTCGAGGCCGTTCTCGCGGACATCCTGCACGACACCTACGATCGTCAGACGCGGGAACTGTTGGAAGTCCTTCGGCAATTCGCCCGCCGCGATTGCCGCCGCAATCTCACTCGCCACCAGCGATTCAGGCGCTGCCAGAGAGACATGTTCTCCGATCGGATCGTCGTGGGGCCAGAAACGGCGGGCCAGCGTCGCGTTGACGATCGCGACGGCTGGCTTTCCCGCCATGTCGTCGGTCGTGAACGCGCGGCCGCGGTTGAGCGTTGCGCCCAACGCCCGGAAGTACTCGGGCGTAATCTGCCGGTATTCGACATTTGGCACTTGCGCCAGTGACAGCGGCGCGGGTCGTCCATCGATGGTGAAGTACTTGCCCCAGCCAGTCTGGCCGAGCGGGATCGCTGTGCCGGCGGCTGCGACGTGCACGCCTGGTACGGCGCCGATCTGCTCGATCAGTTCGCGGACCGACTGCGCGACCTGCTCAGGATATCTGTACCGAACTCCGGAAAGACTGACGCTCGCCGTCAGGACGTGATCCGGCCGAAAACCAGGATCGACGCGTTGCAGCCGCAACAGACTCGCAATCAGGAGACCGGCGCCGATCGAGAGGACGAGCGACAGAGAGACTTCCGCGATTAAAAGCAGGCGGCGCCCACGTTTCTGATTGCTGTCGCCGGTTGTGAGACGCGCGGACTCTTTCAGGTCGCCTGCGAGATCGATCAATCTAAGGCGCCGCAAGGGCCAGGCGCCAAAGCCCACGCCTGTGAGGACGGCCAGCCCCGTCGCGAACGCGATGACGACGCGGTCGAGCGTCACCTCCGCGAGTCGAGGAATGCCGACGGGACCGAGCGTGGGTAGCGTTGCAACCAGAACGTACGCGAGACCGATACCGAAGAGAGCGCCGAGTGACGCGAGCAGGAGGTTCTCAGTCAGGAGCTGCCGCGCCAGGCGCCCGCGGCTGGCGCCAATCGCCACGCGAATGGTCAACTCCTGTCGCCGCGCGATCGAGCGCGCGAGGACGAGATTGGCGACGTTCGTACAAGCGATGAGCAGGACCAATGCGACTGCGCCGAGCAGAAGGAGCAGCGTCGGACGGACGTTGCCCACGATGGACTCCTGCCAGCCAAGCTCGGCGACGTCCAGGCCCGCGTTCTCCGGAAACTGCTCCCGAATCTGCGCGGCGATCACCGCGAGATCCGCTTGGGCCTGCGCGACCGTCATGCCTGGCTTGAGGCGGCCGATCACGTCCACGAAATGATTCGCGCGCGTGTCCATCGCGTTGCCGGGTGCATACGACTCGGGTGTCCAGAGCTCCGTTTCGGCTCCAGGATACTGAAATGACTTCGGCACCACGCCGACCACCGTAAACGGCTGCGCGTTCAATTGAATCGTTCGGCCCAGGATTGAGGAATCCGCACCGAACTGGCGCCTCCAGAGTCCCTCGCTCAGCACGACAACGCGATGCCGGCCCCACTGCTCCGCGTCTGCGGAAAACAACGTGCCGATCAGGGGTTGCGGTTGGAGGACTGCCCACATGCTCGCGGTGAGCCGCGCGCCGAGCAGGCGTTCCGGCCGGTCGATACCGGTGAGGTTGTACGTCGTTCGATGGGAAGCGCCCATCTCCTCGAATGCGTGGGTCTGCGATCGCCAGAGCCGGTAATCCGGCAGCGACGATCCGCTGCGCGGATATCCCTTCGTCGGCATCGCGGTCCAAATCCGCACGAGCCGATTCGCATCGGGATACGGGAGTGGCCGCAGCAACACGGCAGAAACCACGCTGAACAGCGCGGTGTTGGCGCCGATGCCAAGCGCGAGCGCCGTCACGGCGATCGACGTGAACGCAGGTGTTCTAAGCAGACCACGAAGTGCGTACCGCACATCCTGGAGGAGGTCCTCAGCCGCACGGCGGAGTTTTTCAACAAACAAAGAGGCTTCGTTCAGCGCCATACTTCCTCCCCCTCCGCGACGGTCGCGGTCATCTGCCGGCGCACCATGTCGTAGTAGGTGCCGTGCGCGCTCATCAGCTCGTTGTGCGTGCCGCGCTCGATGATCTGACCTTCGTGCATCAGCAGGATCAAATCGGCGCGGCGAATCGTCGACAGCCGGTGCGCGATGACGAAGGTCGTCCGACCCGCCAGCAGATCGGCCATTGACGCCTGGATCAACTGCTCGCTCTCGGTGTCCAGATTGCTCGTGGCTTCATCCAGGATCAGGATCTCGGGAGACTTGAGCACCGCCCGCGCGATCGCCAGCCGCTGCTGCTGGCCACCCGACAGCTTCACGCCGCGCTCACCGATGGTGGTCTCGTATCCCTGCGGCAGCTTTTCAATGAACTCGTGCGCGTTGGCGCGTCGCGCGGCATCCTCGACTTCCGCGTCGGTCGCCTCCTTGCGTCCGTACGCGATGTTGTCGCGCGCGGATCCATCGAACAGGAACACGTCCTGCTGCACGATCGCGAGCAGGTCGCGATAGCCGCTGAGACGGAACTCGCGGATGTCGCGCCCGTTGAGCAGGATCCGTCCTCGCGTGGGATCGTGGAACCGCGCCACGAGATCCGTGACGGTGGTCTTGCCCGCGCCGCTCCGTCCGACGAGCGCGACGACGGAGCCGCCCGGGACGGTGACGTTGAAGTCGCGGACCACGGGAACGCCTTCGCGATATTCGAATTCGACCTCCTCGTACCGGATCTCGCGCACGACGCGCGGCGCGGCGACCGCGTCCGGGCGATCCGGCTTATCGTGCTCCATCGCGAGCACTTCGAAGACGCGCTCCATCGCCGCAAGCGATCGCTGCAGCTCGGAAAACGAGTTCACGAGGTTCCATACCGGTCCCATCAGCAGGAACGTGTACCACTGGAACGCCATGATGTCGCCGATGCTCGCGCGCCCCAGCACGTTCAGGTAGCCGCCGTACCAGACGATCACGACGTTGACCGCGGAGGTCAGCACGCCCCAGGACGTCCACACGAGGAGCTCGCGGCGATGCGCGAAGAGATCCTTGCGCAGCATCGTGTGCCGGCCGACCAGATAGTCGATGAGCTCCCGCGTCTCGCGCGCGAACGCCCGGACGACGCGAATCCCCGAGAACGTTTCGCCGACGCGCCCGTCCACCGCCTCCGCGTCCTTCCGGGTCGAGCGATAGATCGGGCGGATGCGCCGGGTGAACCCGAGGCTCATCACCATCACACCCGGGATGATCAGCAGCGCCGTCAGCGCGAGCCGCCAGTTCAGCAGCATCAACACAGTCACGCCGACGAGCAGCCGGATGAACGAGATGGAGGGAGAGACCACCGCCATCTGCAGCAGGCCGCTCGTCGTTTCGACATCGCCCGTGAGCCGCGAGAGGATGCCGCCCGTTTTCATCTCCCAGAGCTTCGGCAGCGGCAGATGGAGCAGGCGATCGAACAGTGAGCGGCGCAGCGACAGCATCACGCGCGCGTTGAGGAGCTTCTGCCGGTAGTCCTTCAGAACCTTCGCGAGATTCGAGAACAGGATCACGCCGACGAAGACCATGCCGGCGATGTGCAGCAGGGACAGCCGCGCGGCGCGATCGAGATGGGAATTGAGCAGGACGCGGTCGACGATGAACCGCATGAAGAGCGGCTCGATCATCTCCATGCCGGCGACGAGGAGGGCGAGAACGAACACCGACGCGAGCTGGAAGCGGTGCGGCCAGAGCCACCGCAGGTAATCGCGCAGGTACTCGCGCTGTTTGCCCGCGATCAGACCGCGCGGCGGCTTCCCGGCTGCGGCCTCATCCTTCCCGGGATCCTTCTTGAGATCCGGATCTTCGAGGCGGCCGTGCTTGTAATCGTCGACGAACGTGCGGTAGCGCTCGCTCGAGGTCGGGCGGTGCGTCATCGGGCCTTCCGCTTCAGCATCTCATGAATCGATGGCGCAACGAATCGGTGGCGCCGGCCTTCAGGCCGGCCAGGCGAATCCGCCATCAACGACCCAGGTGCGTGTCACGGCTCAAAATGAATTACCATCCCACGTCAATCATGAAGACCACGCTCGTCGCACTCATGGTCGCGCTCCTGCCGCGCGTTGCGAATGCTGCACTGTCGTGTGACCTCTCGCAATACCAGGCGGGCGCAGGGCCGGCCGCATCGGTCTCGGGTAACCTGCTCGCCGTGTCGTGGCACGGCGCCGGCACCTCCGAGCTGCGCGCGCGGTTTGAAATCGTCAGCGGCCAGCCTGTCATTCACGATGTAGAGATCCATAGCGCAGCCGGCACATGGGTGACGCTCGGCAACAACCTCAAGCCTGAATACCGGGTCGTCACCGGCGTCCGGCGGATGTCGAACCAGCAGGCGGATCCGCTGCGGGCGGCGGGCGTCGAGCTGACGCCCGAGGTCACCGCAAAAAACCGCTGGTACGCATTCTGGGATGCACCGCTGTCTATCCAGGCTCCGCCGGCGCCCGGCGCGAAGCCGGTCGCGAGCAGAGTGCTGGGACCGCCGCGCACCGCCGATGAAATCCATCGCGCCGCGGCGACCTTCAACGCGTCGTCGTGTCGCGTTATGACCGATGGCGCGGGTCTCAGCGTCACCTTCCCAGGTTTGACGATGGGGACGTTCGCGGGGGATCTGCGATTCACCATGTACCGGGGCACAAACCTGATTCGCATGGATGCGGTGGCGAAGACGCGCGAAGACTGGGTCGCGTACAAGTACGACGCGGGGTTGAGCGGATTCTCGCCCGAGCAGATGCACGAAGTGCACTGGCGCGACACGGGTGGGCACCCGCAGCACTACGGCTTCGGCGGCGTCCCGAACGAGGCGATCGTCCCGCTCAAGGCGGCAAATCGCATCCTCGTCGCGGAGTCCTCAGGAGGGTCGATCGCGACGTTCCCTGCCCCTCACACCTTCTTCTTTACGCGCGAAGTCGATACGAACCTCGGGTACGTGTGGTATCGCAAGGACGCGGATGGTCGCTTCGCGTTCGGCATCCGCCAGGCGGAAAAGGAAGAGAACCCGCAGTACGTCGAGAACTTTGCGCTGTTCAATGCGCCGCCCGGATCGCTGCAGCGCATGGGCGTCTATTTCTATCTGAGTTCGGAGAACGCGGAATCCGCGCGGCAGTCGGTGCTCGCGTTCACGCACGGCGATACATTCAAGCCGGTCGCCGGCTACAAGACGATGGTGAATCATTTCCACCTGCGGTTCACCGACCGCGTGCGCGCGTCAGGTTCGTTCGACACGCCGCTGCAGGACCTGGCCGCCATGAAAGCGCTCGGGCTCAACATCGTCGGGCTCAGCGATTTTCACGGCGATCTGCATCCGAACGATCCGGGGCCGGTGCGCTTCAAGGATCAGAAGGACTACCGCGAGGCGACGCGGCGCGCGTCCGATTCCGATTTCCTGGTAACGCCGTGGGAGGAGCCCAGCGCGTACTTCGGCGGCCACTACAACATCATGTTTCCGCGGAACGTGTACTGGTCGAAGGTGCGGCAGCCGGGGCAGCCGTTCGTCGAGGACGACCCCGTCTACGGCAAGGTCTATCACACGGGAAGCGCGGACGACGTGCAGAAGATGATGGATGCGGAAGGCGCGTACTGGTATCACGCGCATCCGCGGACGAAGGGAACGACCGGATATCCCGACCTGATCTTCGACAAGGCGTGGACGAAGAACGATCGCTACCTGGGCGTCGCGTTCAAGCCCGGCATGGGCATGGACCTCTCCGAGACGCGCATGTGCGAGTGGCGGTGCTTCGACGTCACCGACACGATGAACACCATGTACGCGCGATCCGGGTTGAAGCCGAAATACATCATCGCGGACATCGACACGTATCAGAAAGGACCGGAAGACGATCTGTATCCGAACTTCCCGGTGAACTACCTGAAGATGGACAAGGTACCGGGACCTGACGAGGACTGGACGCCGGTACTCAAGGCGCTGCGCGATGGCGAGTTCTTCGTCACGACCGGGGAGATCCTGATCCCGAAGTACAGCGTCGAAGGTACGGGAGATCGCATGACGGTATCGGCCGATGTGGAATGGACGTTTCCGCTTTCATTCGTCGAAGTCGTGTGGGGCGACGGAACGAAGATCGACCGGCAGGTCATTTCCGCGACGAGTCTTCCGCCCTTCGGAACGAAAGAGTTCTCCATTCCGTTCGATCCGAAGGGGAAGGCGTGGGTGCGGTTTGCCGTGTGGGATTCGGCGGGCAATGGCGCGTTCACGCAGCCTCGTTGGGTGAAAAGATAGGGGCCTCTAAAGGTGCGAAGGGTGCCTAAAGGTGCGAGGGGTGCAGAGATGAAAATGCGTCTGACAGGCTTTGGAATATTGGTGCTGTGCGCGATCGGTAGCGCGCCGGTAGCGCACGCGCAGACGCGGGTCAACGCGGACGCGGCGACGATCGCGGATTTCACGAAGCGCGTGAACGACTACGCGGCGTTCGAGAAGAAGCTGGACGCGACGATCAAGGAGCCCTCGTCGGACTCGCGTCCGGAGGAATTTCTCGATCACCAGCGTGCGCTGGCGAAGTTGATTCAGAAGTCGCGTATAGGTGCGAAGCCGGGCGACCTCTGTCCGAAGCCGATGCGCGCCGTCGTCCGGCGGCTGATCGCGAGCGTGTTCCACGCGGCGGGAGGGGTGGAGGTCAAGAAATCGATTCTCGACGAGAACCCCGGCAACATGGTGCTCACGATCAACAGCGAGTATCCCGACAACGCGCCGTTCGCGACGGTGCCGCCCCAGATCCTGCAGGGACTGCCGAAGCTGCCGGATGTGCTCGAGTACCGCTTCATCGGCAAGCGACTGCTGCTGATCGACTCGCACGCACGGGTGGTGGTGGATATCGTGGAGCGCGTCTTCCCGTAACGGAGTCAGCGGAGGAGGCGAAGCACACGGAGAAAACTAACCACGGAGGCACGGGGCTCACGGAGATTTCATTTTCGGAGAAGAACGTCTGCTGGGAAGAGCTTCTCTACGAAAGGTGTTCTCCAAAAACAAAAACTCCGTGAACTTCGTGTCTCCGTGGTTTAGTTACACCGTGTCTCCGTCCCCTCCGCTCTCTCAATTCACCGCGAAGCAGTACAACCGCCCGGCGCCTCCCGTTGACACGAGGTTCGCCTGGCTGCAGCCGCGCGAGCCGTGCGCGGAGTTCCAGGATGTGTTGTTCCCGCCCGTGCGATCGAAGTGTCCCACCTGCGCTGATCCCGTCGTCGCGTTGCTGGTCCAGTTCGAGCACGTGTGATCGGCGCCATCGGTGTAGGCGCGGCCGTCGGTCTGCGAGCCGGTGAGGATGTCGTGCTCGTTCGCGGCGGGCGGCGTAGAGCCGGCGCCGGGGACGGTCTCGTTCTTTTCCGTGAACACGGTCGTGCGCGACAGGTTGTTGCCGAGGCGCGCCTGCTCGAGCGTGTCGCCGTGCAGATCGCCCACGTTCTGCGCGATGCGCTGGCCGCGCGCGTTGTACCACGGGCCCTGGCCGATGCGGTCGCGCGCGTTGGCGGCCGTCTGATTGCCAGACGCGCTCGTGCTCAGGTACGCATGCCACGTGCGGTTCGTCGCGCCGGCGGCGGCCGCGAGTGCCTGGCAATGCGCATCGGCGCCAGCCAGCCCACCGAGATTGGCGCCGTCTCCCTTGCCGGCGCTCGTCACGAAGAACGACATCGGTTGCGCCGGCGCGGCGGGCTGCTGGCCGGCGGCGGGTTGACCGGCGGGTGGCTGACCGGCCGGCGGCTGCTGTGCGGACACAAGTCCGCCGACCGCGATCACCGCAAGTATCGCTGCTCGAAAGATCCTGATGTTCCGTTCCATGTGTCGACTCCTCCTCAAAGCCGACCTGAAGGTCGGCACCACGATGTCACGGTCCGCCTGAAGGCGGACGCTCGAGCTCAGACGTTCTTTAACTTCCAGCGTCCCCGCTTGAACAGCACGGCGCTGACGACCGCGAGCGTGGAGAACGCGACGGTGAGCGCGATGAACACACCCCGCGGGCCGAGCGCCGTTCGCGTCGAGAGCCACCACGCGAGCGGGAGTTCCCACGCCCAGAACACGAACAGGTTGATGATCGTCGGCGTCCAGGTGTCCCCCGCACCGTTGAACGACTGCGTCAGCACCATGCCCGCGCCGTAAAACAGAAAGCCGAGGCTGACGATCCGCAGGCACGCGACCGCAAACGATTCCACGACCGGATCGCTCGTGAAGATCCCGGCGATCATACGCGCGCCGCCAAGGAACAGCAGGCCGACGCCCCCGAGGAACATCACGTTGTACCGCGTCGCGGTCCAGACCGCCTCCTCCGCGCGGTCCGGCCGGCGCGCGCCGAGATTCTGCCCGACCATCGTGGCCGCGGCGTTGCTGACGCCGAACGCCGGCAGCAACGCGAACATGATCACGCGCATGCCGATCGTATAGCCGGCGAGGGCGGCGCTGCCGAAGACGGAGAGGATCCGCACCAGGGCGATGTAGCTGGCGGTCCCGATCAGGATTTGAATGGTGCCGGAGCCGGACAGCCGCAACACTGACCGCATCAGCGGGAAGTCCAGCCGGAGGTGACGTGCCGCAAGCTTGACGCGCGCGCCGCCGCGGGCGAGCACGACCAGCTGACAGAGGACCGCGGTGCCGCGTCCGAGGTTCGTCGCGACGGACGCTCCTGTCACGCCAAGTCGCGGGAACGGTCCGAGGCCGAAGATGAAGCACGGCCCCAGCACGATGTTCAGGAAGTTGCCAAGCCACAGCACGCGCATCGCGATCGCCGCATCGCCGGAGCCGCGGAACACGGCGTTCAGCATGAACAGCAGCAGCACGGTCGCGTTGCCGCCGAGCATCACGCGCGTGAAGCCGTGCCCCGATCGAACGACAGAATCCGACGCGCCCATCAGCCGGAGCAGCACCTCCGCCCGAGGTGCCGCCAGCACCGCGATCCCGACTGCGATCGCAAGCGCGAGCAGGACCGACTGACCCGCTGCCTGCGAGGCGCCCTCCGGGTCGCCTTCACCCGTCCGGCGCGCGACGAGCGCCATCGCGCCGATCGACAGCCCCATCGCCGCGGTGTAGATCATCGTCAGCATCGATTCGGTCAGCCCGACGGTTGCGACGGCGTCGGCGCCGAGGTGCGCCACCCAGAACACGTCGGCGACGGCGAAGATGGACTCCATCGCCATCTCCATGACCATCGGCACGGCGAGCATGATGACGGCGCGGCCGACCGGCGCGGTCGTGTAGTCGAGGCGCGAGCCTCGCAGCGCTTCACGAATCGTGTGGAAGAGGCCCGGAGGGGCGGCTTCGGCGATCTCCGGCGACATGGGGCCACACAAATGTAACCCAGCCCGAGAACCCGACGTTTTGTGTTGGATGAAATCGGGGAGGAGGGAGAGGAGCCGGACCTCTTTCGAGGCCCGGCTCAGGGGACCCGGAGCATCGGCCTACTACGACTCGCTTCGAACGACGCTGCCGTCAGGCGTCCTTCTGAGGAACGCGGCGCTGACAAGCGCATTGATGACGCGCTGACACGAAGAGGCGTCCAACCCCAGCAGCCGCGCGGCCTGGGCCGGGGTCAGTCGCAAGCCTGGCATTTCGTTGAACTCGGCGCGTACGCGTTGCAGTAAAGCTGGAAACTCCATGCTTCGGTTTAGTGCAAGGAAAAGGCCAGTCGGTGTTGCGGCTGATGATGGGTGTGGGCGTCCTTTATGGGCGGCCATGTCCATGTCACAAAGCGTAAGGATTCTTGCCACGCCCGACACGAATGTCGTCACTTCTGCCGTGGTCCGCGGCTTGGCCGGGCGATAATGTCGGACCATGAAATCACTTAAATGCATTCCCGCCCTGCTCGCGACGCTGACCGTCTCGGTTGCGACGCTGATCGCGCAGCAGCTGCAGTACCCAACGGCAAAGAAGGTCGATCAGGTGGACGTCTACCATGACGTCCGCGTGGCCGATCCGTATCGCTGGCTCGAGGACGATAACTCGGTCGAGACCGCTGCCTGGGTTGAGGCCGAGAACAAGCTCACGTTTCCCTATCTCGACCGGATCCCGTACCGGCAGAAGCTCCAGGGGCGCGTCAAGGAGCTGAACGACTACGTGAAGTACTCCTCGCCGTCGCGGAAGGGCCCCTACGTGTTCTTCCGGAAGAACGCCGGGCTGCAGAACCAGAGCGTCCTCTACATCCAGAAGGGGTTCGCCGGCGCGCCCGAGGTCCTGATCGATCCGAACACGTGGTCTGATGACGGAACCTCCCGGCTGAGCGCCTTCCGGCCGTCGAAGGACGCCAGGTACGCCGTCTACGGCGTGTCGCGAAGCGGATCGGACTGGCAGGAGTTCCACGTCATGGAGCTCGCGACGAAGAAGACGCTGGACGACAAGCTCGAGTGGGTGAAGGTCTCGGGCGTCGCGTGGTACGGTGACGGGTTTTTTTACAGCCGCTACCCCGCGCCTGCCGCAGGACGTGAAAAGGCGTCAATCAACGAGGACCACCGCGTCTATTTTCACCGGCTCGGCACGCCGCAGGCCGCTGACGCGCTCGTGTTCCAGGACGCCGATCGTCCGCAGCGTTTCCACACGGTCAGCACGACCGAGGACGAGCGGTTTGCAATCCTGGATGTGTCGGAGCGCGGCACCGGGAAGGACGGTAACGCCGTGTTCGTCCGCGATCTGTCGAAGGGGGAGCGCGAGTTCACGCCGCTCATTTCGACGATCGGCGACGATTCGTATTCGGTCGTCGACAACGTGAGCGACAAGCTGCTCGTCGAGACCAACCGTGACGCCCCGAACTGGAAGGTCGTCCTGATTGATCCGAAACAGCCGGCCGAGGCGAACTGGACGGTGGTGCTACCCGAACGCCCGGAGCCGATTGAGGGCGTGGGCACCGCCGGCGGGAAACTGTTCGCCACGTATTTGAAGGACGTCGCGACGAAGGCGTACGTCTATAGCCTGGACGGCAAACTCGTAAACGAGATTGCGCTGCCTGGCCCGGGATCAGCCGGCGGTTTCGGCGGCGAGCGCGACGACACGTTCGTCTTTTACGGCTTCAACTCGATGAATGTGCCGCCGACGATCTATCGATACGACATCGCCTCGCGCAAGAGCACCGTGTTCCGCGAGACGAAAGTGCCGGGATACACCCCGTCGGCGTACGAGACGAAGCAGGTGTTCTACACGGGCAAGGACGGCGTGCGGATCCCGATGTTCCTCGTCTACCGCAAAGGCCTGAAGCTCGATGGCAACAATCCGACGCTCCTCTATGCCTACGGCGGCTTCAACATCGTCGAATCACCGTCGTTCAGCGCGGCGCGTCTGGCGCTGCTCGAGCAGGGGTTCGTCTATGCGTCGGCCAATATCCGCGGCGGCGGCGAATACGGCGAGAAGTGGCACCAGCAGGGCATGAAGCTGAAGAAGCAGAACGTCTTCGACGACTTCGTCGCGGCCGCCGAATGGCTGATCGCGAACAAGTACACGTCGACCCCGACGCTCGCGATACAGGGGGGATCGAACGGCGGCCTGCTGATTGGCGCCGTGATCAACCAGCGGCCCGATCTCTTCCGCGTCGCGATTCCGCAGGTCGGCGTGATGGACATGCTGCGGTTCCAGAAGTTCACCATTGGCTGGAACTGGGTTGCCGATTACGGCTCGAGCGACAACGCGGATGAATTCAAGGCGCTCTACGCCTACTCGCCGCTGCACAACATCAAAGAGGGCGTGAAGTACCCAGCGACGCTCATCACGACGGCGGATCATGACGATCGGGTCGTGCCCGCGCATTCGTTCAAGTACGGGGCGACGCTCCAGGAGAAGGCGAGCCGCGAGAACCCGGTGCTCATTCGGATCGAGACGAAGTCGGGCCACGGTGCGAGCAGCCTGACGAAGTCGCTCGAGACCACCGGGGACATCTACGCGTTCATCATGTACAACATGGGGCTCACGCCCCGGTGGGCCGGAACGCACTGACTTGCTCGTCGTCCTCGTCACAGAGCCGGAGTTCAGGCGGGCTGAAGCGGTGTTCGCGTCGGCGGCCGGCATGCAGTGCACGCCGGCGCCGACCGGCGAGGCGGAACTGGCGCGTGCCGTCGCCGAGAGCGGCGCGCGTTACGTCGTGGTTGGCCACTACCCGTTCACGTCGGCTCTTTACAACGCGCTGCCGCGCGGCGGGGTCATTGCGCGGTTCGGCGTCGGGCACGACAGCGTCGACAAAGCGAAAGCGACGGCTGCGGGGCTGCTGTGCACGAACACGCCAGGCGTCCTCGATCAATCCGTC
>Ga0137373_10000809_pt1 | contig 32517 bp, 30 predicted proteins | sample SagtaG_5_FD_104912 | JGI IMG/M metagenome (GOLD analysis project Ga0137373, IMG submission 104912) | Vadose zone soil microbial communities from Sagehorn Ranch, Mendocino, California, USA - Sage1_R_80_16 metaG | ecosystem: Environmental > Terrestrial > Soil > Vadose zone | place: USA... | reverse complement strand
TTTTGCCGGCGTCCCAGATCGACGTCGTTCCGCCAAAGGATCTGCAGCAATTCGTTGGCAACGCCTACGATTTCAAAATCGTTAAACTCAATGACGACCGCAAGAACGTCGTGCTCAGCCGGCGCGAAGTCATCGAGCAGGAGCGCAGCGAAAAACGGCAAAAATTCATGGAAGGCGTGAACGTGGGCGATCGCGTCACGGGCACCGTGAAAAATATCACCGACTTTGGAGCATTCATTGATCTGGATGGCATGGATGGTTTGCTGCACGTCACCGATATGACCTGGGGCCGGCTCGGGCATCCCAGCGAGTTGTTGAAGGTCGGGCAGCAGTTGGAAGTCGTCGTGCTCGACATCAACAAAGAAAAAGAGCGCGTCTCACTCGGGCTCAAGCAAACGCAGAAAAATCCGTGGGACCAGATTGAAGAGCGGTTCCCAGCTGGCCAGCGCATCAAAGGCAAGATCACAAACCTCGTTCCTTACGGCGCGTTTGTTGAGATCGAAGAGGGCGTGGAAGGCCTCATCCATGTTTCCGAACTTTCTTGGACGAAGCGGATCATGCGCCCGTCCGATATCCTCAGCGTCGGCCAGGAAGTGGAAGCCGTCGTGCTCGGCGTAAATAAAGAGGAACAGAAAATTTCATTGGGCCTGCGGCAGCTCGAGCCGAATCCGTGGGATGAGATCGAGAAGAAGTTCACCATTGGCAGCAAGGTCAAAGGCAAGATTCGCAACATGACTGCCTACGGCGCGTTCGTAGAGCTGGAGGAAGGCATCGACGGCATGATTCACGTGTCCGATTTAAGTTGGACCCGCAAGATCAATCATCCCAGCGAAATGTTTAAGAAAGGCGACGAAGTTGAGGCCGTCGTGATCGACATCGACAAGGTAAACCAGCGGATCAGTCTTGGGATTAAACAGCTAACCGAGGATCCGTGGAAGACGATTGATGAAAAGTACAAGATCGGGGATCTGGTGAAAGGCAAAGTGACCAAACTCGCCAGCTTCGGCGCGTTTGTGCAACTACAGGATGACATTGACGGCCTCGTGCACATCTCACAACTGAGCGAAGATCACGTCGCGAAAGTGAAGGATGTGCTCAAGGTCGGCCAGGAAGTTGAAGCGCGCGTCATTAAGGTGGATAAAATCGAGCGCCGCATCGGGTTGTCGATCAAAGCTGCGAATTATTCTGAGGAGCAACTGCGCAAAGAAGTAGAATCCTTCGACACGCTCCGCCCCGGCGAAGACATGGTGGGCTTGGAGAAAGCTTTCGCCGCCGCCGAGCAAGAAGAATATCGCCCGAGCGAATCCAGGAAGGCAGCGAAACAAGCCAAGGAATCGAAGGACTCCAAAGGCGAATCCAAAAAAGAATCGAAAGCGAAGTAGCTCCGCTCGGTCATCCCGAGTCGCGCAGACGACGAGGGATCTCACAGTTGCACCATAACAGAACCTATCCCGTCGGCGCGCCAGCCCGCATGATGATTGCAACGTGCGACCTGTTTGGTGTGGTTGCGTGAGGTTTTGAGAGATCCCTCGCTCCGCTCGGGATGACAGCCTTCAGATCAAGAACCGCTTTATCCTATCGAAGGCAGTTGTTAAACTTTCACTACTGTAGGAATCACGCCTGAGCTACCGGGCGCTCAGCCTCCCATGCGGCATATCTTTCTCCGACGCAACTTCGCAGTGCGAGCAATCGCCACGATCGTTTTGTTGTGCGCGATAACTGGCTGCGGGAATCCCAAAGTCACTGGGAAATGGCGCATGTCGGGAGGTTCAAATGCAACGATCTGGGAGTTTTCGAAAAATGGCCTCGTCCTTATCGGGGATATGCGTGGCAGATACCGGTTTGGCGACCAGGACCGAATCAAAATTGAAACACCCTTTGCCACATCGGTTTATCAGCTGGAAATCTCCGGCGACCACATGACCCTACGCGAGCCGGGCGGTCCCAAGCTCGAGTTTACAAGGATGAAGTAAACGCAGCGCTGACGGCGGAACAAAACAAACATCGAGAGATTCCTCGACCCCGCTCGGAATGACAAAGGTCAGAACTCTGCGCTGCCGGGCGTGCGAGCAAATGGGATCACGTCGCGAATGTTGGGGACGCCGGTGATGAACATCAACATCCGCTCGAAACCGAGGCCGAATCCGGAGTGCGGCGCGGTGCCATAACGCCGAAGATCGAGATACCATTTGTAATCGGCCGGATCCATTTTGTGCCGGCGCATGTTTTCCTCAAGCATCTCCAGTCTCTCTTCACGCTGGCTGCCGCCGACAATTTCGCCGATACCCGGCACGAGCAAATCCATTGCGGCCACCGTCTTTCCGTCGTCGTTCAATCGCATGTAGAAGGGCTTGATCTCTTTCGGAAAATTGAAAACCGTGACCGGACATTTGAAATATTTCTCAGTGAGCCAGCGCTCATGTTCCGATTGCAAGTTCAATCCGTAGTCGATTGGGAATTCAAATTTTTCGCCGCTTTTTCTTAGAAGATCGACAGCGTCACTGTATGTGATCCGTTGAAACGGTCGCTCAACAACGAAGTCGAGCCGGGCAAGCAACTCCTTGTCCACGAACTTGGCAAAGAGTTCCATCTCTTCGGGGCAATGCTTTCTCGCATCTGTGATCAAATATTTCACAAACTCTTCGGCGAGATCCATGTTGCCGTTCAAATCGCAAAACGCCATCTCCGGCTCAATCATCCAGAACTCGCTGGCGTGGCGTGACGTGTTGGAGTTCTCTGCCCGAAACGTCGGACCGAAGGTATAAACTTTCGACAATGCCAGCGCCAACGCTTCCGCTTCGAGCTGACCACTCACGGTCAAGTAGGTCGGCCGAGCGAAAAAGTCTTTCGTATAATCGATTTCGTCGTGCGTCGTTCTCGATTCGGCGGCTGCTTGATCGAGAATCGTAACGCGAAACAATTCTCCGGCTCCCTCGCAATCGCTGCCGGTGATGATGGGGGTGTGGACATAAACGAAACCGCGCTCCTGAAAAAACTGGTGCACGGTAAAGGCAAGCCGGCTGCGCACACGAAAAATGCTGCTGAAAAGATTTGAGCGTGGTCGGAGATGAGCGATTTCGCGGAGGAATTCAGGGGTGTGGCCTTTTTTCTGGAGAGGGTAGGAATCTTCGGCAGTTCCGATGACCTCGATGTTGTCCGCGATCAGGTCCCATTTTTGTCCTTTACCCTGCGAAGCAACGAGTGCGCCGCTTACGGCAATTGAAGCGCCGGTTGTAAGCCGTTGAACGTCCGCGTAATTCGATAGCGTGTTTCGCGCGATGATCTGAAGGTTGCGCAACGACGAGCCGTCGTTCAGCTCGATGAATGAAAAATCTTTGGAATCGCGTCGTGTCCGCACCCAGCCCTGCACAAGAACTGCATCGATTGGCGCATTACGTCGCAATGCGTCTTTTATTGGAATTGGAGAAAGATGCGTCATCTTGGCATCGAGAGATTGACTCGTTCGTCTCCCGACTCTCTCGCTGCTACCTTCGCGGCGCAACCGTCTATGTCGCTCGTCGCACTCGCTCCATTCCCCGACTTCGCTCGGAATGACAAGTTCCACGAAACGTTTGCTTCCCACGCGCCCGAAACGTCGGCGACTGCATAACTTAACTCAATGGCAGCCAGTTGCCCGGTTGCGGTGGTGGTCTCGTGCCGTTGAGAGTGAGATAGGTGTATTCGTGTAGAAACCGCTCGTAGTCTGAAAGAAGCTTCATTGCATCGTTTGGCTTGAGTCGATCGGTTTTGATAGCGGCATCGATCTGGGCTTTTAGCAGCCGCATTAATTCGACTTTGTCCCACTGCGTCATGGCGAGCACTTCGCCGATGGTGCTGCCCTCGATCACTTCCTCGATGTACCAGCCCGATTCTTCGTCGGGATCAAGGAAGACATGTACCTCGGTGACGCGGCCGAACAAATTGTGAAGATCCCCCATGATATCCTGATACGCGCCCACCATGAACACGCCGATGTAATACATCTCGCCGGGTGGAATGCGATGGAGCGGCAAAGTTTCCCTCACGTCCTGTAGATCGATGAATTTGGAGACTTTGCCGTCGGAATCGCAGGTGATGTCCACGATGGTGCCGTGCCGGTCTGGCGGCGTAGTGAGGCGATGGATCGGCATGATCGGGAATAATTGGCCGAGGGCCCAGTGATCGAGCAGCGATTGGAACACCGAGAAGTTGCAAATGTATTGATCGGCCAGGGTAACCTCGAGGTCCTTCACTTCGTCGGGCACATAGCGCAGGCCACGATGCATGTTCACAATTTGATGCGCGACCTGCCAGTAAACGGTGTCGATCTTCGCTTTCGATTCGAGATCAAGCAGGCCGAGATCGAACGTTTGCTGCGCTTCTTCCTTTACCTGTTGAATATCGTGCAAACTCTCGAGGCGATTTCCGCGCCTTAAGCGCTGTTTCACATCGAGGATGTCGCCAACGAGTTTGTGATCTTTCTCGCCGGCTTCGACCTTGAGTTTCGGCGCAGTTTTTTCGATCGAGCTAAATGCCTCCAACACCAGCACCGAATGGTGCGCGACAATGGCACGACCGCTTTCGCTCACAATAATGGGATGCGCGACTCCTTCGGAATCGCACACGTCCATGATGTTCCAGACAACGTCATTGGCATACTCCTGCAGCGAATAATTGGTCGAGCTATCGAAATCACTGCGTGATCCATCGTAATCCACGCCGAGACCGCCGCCGACGTCGAGGTACCCGAGTTCATGCCCGAGTTTGCAAAGCTTTGCGTAATAGCGCGCCCCTTCGCGCACAGCGCGTTTAATCGTTGAAATGTCCGGCACCTGCGATCCAACGTGGAAATGAAGGAGTTTTAAGCATCGCGTCAGACCAGCCTCTTTCAACATCTGGCTGGCAGCCACGAGATTGGTGGTATCGAGACCGAATTTGGCGTTCTCGCCGCCGCTTGGCGACCATTTGCCAGAGCCTTTGCTATACAAACGAGCGCGAACACCAATGTATGGCTCCACGCCAACCTCTTTTGACGCGCGAATGATCTGCTCCAACTCTTCCGGCTTTTCGGCGACAATGATGACCGATTTGCCAAGTTTGCGGCCAAGTAGCGCGATGCGAATGAAAGCGGGATCTTTGTAGCCGTTGCAGATGATCAAGCTCTCAGGGTCTTTCTGCATGGCAAGCGCGGCAACCAGCTCCGGTTTGCTGCCCGCTTCGAGTCCAAAATGAAATTGTTCGCCTGCATCGACGATTTCCTCGATCACCTCACGCAGCTGATTGACTTTAATAGGAAAAACGCCGCGATACTGATTGCGATAACCGAACTCAGATATCGCACCCTGAAATGCGCGATTAATTGATTCAACGCGGTGCCGAAGCAAATCCTGAAACCGAATCAGCAATGGAAAACCGAGGTTCCGCGCACGCGCTTCATTGACTACTGCCAGGATGTCGATGGAGCCACCATTAGCCTGTAGTGGCCTTGCTTCGACGTTGCCGGCGTTATTGACAGTAAAATAACCCTCGCTCCAGCCCTCCACGTTGTATGTGGCGATCGCGGACTCAAGGTCCCACTCGGTTTTCATTTCGATTCGTTACGCGGCCGCAAAACCGCAAAACGCACATTCAATCAGCGCGTCGAACATTCAAGCCTACGGAGCGAAAATTTTCATGCGGTTCAACTATTCCCGTGTGTCCCATGTGACAAATGGGACGTATGCAGTGCACCGCTTGTTTTTCATTTCGCTGCGGATAACGTTCGCTCGTGAACAAAACGGTGATCGAGGTGCAGGTGCGGGCGGTTTTGCCGACGAGCGGCGGGTGCGCGGTGTTTATTGGCAATGACGAGAAAGTATTCATCATCTACGTCGATCAAACGGTGGGCAGCGCGATCACCATGTTCATGCGTCAGATCACCAAGGAGCGGCCGCTCACGCACGATCTGATGGCGCATTTGATGACCGCTCTCGGCGCAAAAGTTGACCGAGTCATTATCAATGATCTGAAAAATGCCACCTACTACGCGCGGGTCATCATCCGGGTCCAAAACGAATTGCAGCAGAAAAAGATTATCGAGCTCGATGGGCGACCGAGCGATTGCATTGCCATGGCCACTCAGCAGAAGGCGCCCATCTATGTGAGTCAGGATGTTTGGGACGAAGTGGACGATATGAGCGACGTTTTGCGCAAGATGGAGGAAGAAGGACTGAGGCCCGATCCGGAAACGGAAGAATAGGAAGGCTAAAAAAGTTGAAAGCGTTACAAGAGTTACATTGTGAAAACCTCATGAGAAAATTCTCCTCTTGTAACTTTGTAACGTTGTATTTTTTCTTTGACGCTGAGTTCAGCCGAGTAAATCCCCGTAGCGCTTGTCCGCTAATTCGAGGCAACGCGCCAGAATTTCCGAGGCGGTATTGAGCTTGAACGTTTCCTCTACCAGCTCGCGACATTCAGGAATGGCCAGAGTTTGCACGGCGCGTTTGACTCTTGGGACCAGGATCGCGGCGGTGCTGAGCTCGTCCATGCCGAGACCCAGCAAGAGCGGGACAAGCGCGATATCTCCTGCCATTTCTCCACACACGCCCACCCAGATATTATTGGCGTGGCCCGCATCGGTGATCATCTTGAGCAAACGCAGTACTGCCGGATGAGTCGGCTGGTAAAGATGTGCGATCTTCTCGTTCACGCGATCGACTGCAAGCGCATACTGGATCAGATCGTTTGTCCCAATACTGAAAAAATCGACTTCAGGTGCGAGTACGCTGGCAGAAATGGCTGCGCTCGGGATTTCGATCATCGCGCCAATCTCGACTTTCTCGGCGGTCTCAATTTTTGAGGTGCGCAGCTCTTTTTTACATTCTTCAAGGGCGGCGATGGCGGCGCGCAATTCGTCCAGTCCAGAGATCATGGGAAACATGATTTTTACGTTGCCGACGGCGCTGGCACGCAGGATCGCGCGCAACTGCGTGTTAAAGATGTCCATATTCTCGAGACAGAAACGGATCGCACGCCAGCCAAGGAAGGGGTTTAACTCGTCGGCAATATCTACGGTACCCGGGGCCAACTTATCGCCGCCGAGATCAAATGTTCGAATAATCACCGGATTGGGCCGGACGCGCTCTGCGACTTTTCGATAAGTTTCATATTGTTCGTCCTCTGTTGGCAGAGTAGTTCGGTTCAAATAGAGGAACTCGGTGCGATAAAGTCCGATGCCCTCGGCACCATTGGCGGCCACAGTGTCGACATCTTCCGGGAGCTCAATGTTTGCCGATAAAACAATGTGGCAGCCATCGCGCGTAGTGGAGGTCGTCTCGCGCAGTCCTTTCAGTTGCGCCGTGATTTTCGCTCTTCGTGATTCGATCTCTGCATACTGCGCAAGCGTTTCCGGCGTCGGATCGACGATCAGACAGCCGTCATTTCCATCAAGGAGAACGTGCTGGCCGGTCTCCAGTTTTGCTGTGATATCGTGCAAGCCGACTACGGCCGGGATGTTGAGGGAACGCGCTAAAATCGCCGCATGCGAAGTGCGACTGCCAAGATCTGTCGCAATTCCGAGCACCTTCGCCCGGTTCATGCTTGCGGTATCTGAAGGAGTAAGATTATGCGCAACCAGAATATGCGGCTCGGTCAGGGCAAGAAATGTCTTGGGAGCCTTCCCCTGCAGGTTGTGAATTACCCGTTTTGTTACGTCCTGAATATCCAGCGCGCGTTCTCGCAAATAGGGATCATCGATCTTATTCAACGTATCGGCGTAACGCGTGGCGACCTCCTGGAAAGTCCATTCCACATTGCATAGATCGGTCTCCAGCTTCCGGAGCACTTCATCGATTAAAGTGCGGTCCTCGACTACCAGCAGATGAGCATCGAAAATCGCGGCATCTTTTGCCCCGATCGATTCCGCAATACGCTGCTGCATCTCCAGAATCTGCATGCGCGTTTGGATAAGGGCCGTCTCGAAGCGACTGATTTCATCCGCCACCTGGGAAGGGGCAATGCGATACCGCACAACTTCATCCAACTCATCGCGGACGACATGGACCTGGCCCCGGGCGATTCCGGGCGAGACGCCAGCTGCTTCAAACCGAATTTCTTTTAGCGCGTTGTCGCCGCTCATCCACTTGGGAGAGTAAGGCAGATGTCAAACATTGCGAGTCAGACAGTTGGTCCGCGGTAGGGGACGTCGCGCTGCCCAAAAGCTTTCGGGGGTCGTCGCCCCGCGACGACCCTACCTTCAATCTTCGTTAAAGCGCGCGTTGATCAGTTCTTCGAGTTCCTCCATTGCTTTTTCCGCGTCTGGTCCCTCGCAACGAATACGCAGTTTCGACCCCTGCCCGGCAGCGAGCATCATCAGGCCCATGATGCTTTTGCCGTTTACTTCCTCGCCTTCCTTGGAGACCCAAATTTCCGAGCGGTGACGGCTCGCGACGCGCACAAACATGGCCGCCGGCCTGGCATGCAGTCCGAGCCGGTTCACAATTGTAATTTCTTTGTCGACCTTCTGTTTAGCTGCCGCACGGGTCGCTCTTCGATACAATAAGGCCATTACGTCGCTCCTTTGTGCTCCATCAATCGGAGCAGCTTCGCGTTAAAATCAAGGGCGGCGCTTTGACCCAGTCCTTTCAATTTTTCGTCCATCGCCGCGACCTCGATCAAGCGCGCCATGTCGCGGCCGGGCCTGACTGGAATAGTCACATGTGGAACTTTGAGTCCAAGGATCTCGTAAAATTCGCGGTCGAGTCCGATCCGATCAACTTCTTCGACCTCCTGCCAATCCTTTAGCGTAGCGACGAGGTCGAGGCGCTTTTCGACTCGAATACTGCCAATCCCGAAAACCTTTGCTACATCGATAATGCCGATCCCACGCACTTCCATGTGATTTCGCGTCAGCTCGGGCGCCGTCGCCATGAGCTCGCGTCCCTCCAGCATTTTAAGCCGCGTTACGTCATCAGCCACCAAACTGTAACCACGTTCGATCAATCCAAGTACACACTCGCTCTTTCCAATGCCGCTCGCTCCGCGAATCAAAACGCCGATGCCCAAAATATCCACCATGCTGCCGAATTCGGTCACCGTTGGCGAAAAATCCATCTCCAAAGCGATGGTTGCAGCGTTGATGAACTTCATCGTGATCATTGGGGTGCGGAACACCGCGATCTTTGCCGCCGCCGTGACAGCCACCAGTTCTGGCGCAAGATGAAACCCGCGCGACATCACCAGGCACGGGATCTTGTGCTCGCACATTTTCCGAAATCGCCGGATGCGCAGCGTCGAAGACAAGCTTTTGAGATAGGAATGTTCCGCTGCACCCAATACCTGCACCCGTTTCTCGGCGAAATACGTGTAGAAACCCGAAAGCGCCAGTCCGGGGCGGTTGATGGTTGGCTCGCGAATTTTCCGATGGAACCCCACGCGAGAACCTTCCAATTTCATCTGTAGTTTTTCGGCGTGAGAATTGTAAAAGCTCTCAACCGTGACGACCGGGACGCTTTTCTGCTGATTGCTTGTGGATGTGATCGTTTGAGTCCCGCGTCGTTCTGCCATCAGACATAACTTCTAGCGTGAATACCGCGCAATTTCCAATCTGCATCGAACAGGCGATCGATGCGCTTGCCAAATTTCCTACAGGAGTGTTGTCGCCGCGCGCAGATGTAGGCGTCAGCCGCTCGAAGTTTACGCAACATCCTTCGCTTCGCTCAGGATGACCGTTCGGCTGCGCACGTCACATTTTGAAGCGTTCGCCGAGATACAGCTGGCGGCTAATCGGATCGTTAATGAGGAAATCTTTAGTGCCTTCGCTCTCCACCCGGCCGTCGTAAATCAGATAGGCGCGGTCCACGATTGAGAGAGTCTCCCGCACATTGTGGTCGGTAATCATGATGGCCAGCCCGGATTTCCGGAGGTTCACGATAATTTGCTGCACATCATATACCGCAATCGGATCGACGCCGCTGAATGGCTCGTCCAGCATTAGCAACTTCGGTTGTGTGACCAGCGAACGCGCAATCGTTAAGCGTCGCTTCTCGCCGCCGCTCAATGTGAGCGCGATATTTTTCGCGATCCGCTCAATGCCAAACTGGTGAAGTAGTTGATCGCAACGATTCCGCCGCTCGGCCTTGCTCAACGTGAGCGTTTCCAAAATCGCGAGAATATTTTGTTCCACGGTCATCTTCCGAAAAATCGATTCCTCTTGCGGCAGGTAACCCATCCCGAGCCGCGCCCGTTTGTACATCGGATAATCCGTGACATCGGTGTTCGAAAAAATCACGCGACCGCTGTTGGGCCTAACCAAACCAACGATCATGTAAAAACTGGTGGTCTTGCCGGCGCCGTTCGGCCCGAGGAGTCCGACGATCTCCCCAGCGCGAACATACATGTTGATGCCATCGACGACTGCTCGACCGCCATAAATCTTGACCAGTTCCTCGGTTGTCAGAACAGTTTCCGCCTTCGTTGCGACGGGCGAAGGAATCTTGGCAGTCGAAACCGGCGCAGTTTGGCTAATCATGGTTTCGGCAAAGGCGGCGCTGGCGAAATCTCTGGAGCCTCTGAGGTCTGAGAAGGAGTTGCTTCGCCCTTCTTTTCCTCATTGGGCTGCTGACGAATCTCGGTGCGGCTTGGTCCGTGAGTAGTCAATTGGCTGTTTTGATTGATGATCATAACTGTATCAGCGCTGCTCGCTACGCTTATGTTTAATCCCTCCTGCACGCGCGGCGTTCCTCTCAATTCAACATCGCCAGTTGCCGCCGTGTAAGTGGCTTTGTCCGCGCGGCCAACGGCGCGTGTTGGCGGTCCGCCATTGGGATCAGGCCGGTCGCGCACCAGCCCGACGTTTCCTTCGGCAACCGCTTTCTCCAAGCCCTGGTTTTGTCCTTTGGTAATGAACACTGTCAATTTGTCAGATTGAAGATTGAAACGCGGGTCGGTTACCTTCACCCGGCCGCTAAAGATGCCCATGTTCTTTGTCGAATCAAAAAAAGCCTCATCCGCGTAGATTTCCGTTATGGTCGGTGTGTTCGACTGCGAACCAGTCGCAGTCTGTCCAAATAATTTCGTGGCCGACGATTTATCTTCTTTCTCGGTTGCAGTCTTCTTCGCTTTCTTCTCTGGCACAGCCCGGGAAACTTGCGGCGACTCCGCCGCAATCTGTCCCTCCATCCGAGTCACCATCGCGCAGGCGATTAACAGAATCAATGCCGCCAAGTTTTTCATTCGCTTCTGTTCGGTTTGGCAGTCAGATGCGATTGATCAGTGATCACCATTTTCACATTTCCGATCAATCGCCCAGTCCTCGTGTTCGTATCGAAATACACTGAATCGCCAGCAATGTTGAAATCCGCGCGCTGAATCGTCGTGCGTTCCTGTGAACTGAGGACCCGTGTTTTTAAATCAAGCACCGACGTATGCATGTCGATTTGCAGATCGGGCTGATTCTCAGGGGTGTAGGTCGTAATTTTGAGCTGTTGAAATCCGATGTGTTCCTGATCAATCCGATGCGCCGTTCCCGCTTCAAATCTTCCCCGCAGATGGCCTTCGCCATCGAAATCCGGCAACACAAGGCCCTTGGCTTCATGGCCGATGGGTAATGGAATGTTCGTTAAACTTTGTTCGCCCGGAGATGCACTTGGCGTCGCTGTCGCAAGAGCCTTCTTCCTGTGGCCCTTTGACTGACCGGACAGGTGAGGCGCCCATAGCAAAACGGACAGCACGACTGGTAGTAACCAAACTAGCCAACTCCAGTATCCTGAGCGGCCGCTACGAAACGGCAGCATGAATAGCCTTTAACATGCGCAGGTGCTTCGGCAAATCCTTTAGCGGAATCTGAGTCGGCCCATCCGACAACGCGCGCGCTGGATTTTCGTGCACCTCCATAAAGATTCCGTCGCAGCCTGTAGCCATCGCAGCTCTGGCCAGCGCCGGTGCCAGGACGCCGTCGCCCGACGTCGAGTCTCCTGCTTCTCCCGGCCGCTGCACAGAATGTGTCGCGTCAAAGATCACGCGATATCCCGCTTGGCGCATCCAATAGAGCGAGCGCATGTCGGCTACGAGATTGTTGTAGCCAAAGGTCGTGCCGCGCTCGGTGAAGGAAAATTGCGAGTTGCCAAAGGCAATCAGTTTTTCGGCAATATTGCGTACGTCCCAAGGCGCAAGGAACTGACCTTTTTTCACATTGATTGCGCGACCGGTCTCTGCAGCGGCGCGTAGCAGATCCGTTTGCCGACAGAGAAACGCCGGGATTTGTAGCATATCGATCTTTGCGCCGGCGATCTCCGTTTCCTTCGGGGAATGAACATCGGTTGTCACTGGTATTTTCAAGTCGCGCCCGATGGCTGAAAGAATCTCGCAGCCTTCGCGCACGCCGGTTCCGCGAAACGAACGCACCGACGTCCGATTCGCCTTGTCGTACGAGGCCTTGAAAATGAAATCAACATCTTCGGCCGCGCAGATTGCAGCGATCTTCTTCGCCATGCGCCAGACAAACTTCTCCGACTCAATCACGCACGGCCCGAGAATGAACGCCGGGCGTTTGCCGCCGATAGTGACTTTGCCTATGCGCAATGGCCTTGCTTTCTCACTCATGAGTTATTCAGCATGTCATCCCGAGTCGCGCAGACGGCGAGGGACCTCACACCTGCGCGAAACATTACGCAAATTAGCCAGTGTGACTAATCACGGGCTGTGGGGTCCTCGCTCCGCTCGGAATGACCGCGGTTATACTCAACCGCTATTCGGCCGCGTCGCACAAAATCCGCAACAGCAAACGGCGCATACAATCCGAGAAAGAATAGCAGTGCCACTCCGTGCATTTGCAGAAGATACAGCGGCCGCGAATCAGAAAGAAAACTCAAAATGGAAAACGCCTCCGGTTTATGCAGCAAAAAGCCGTAGTTAAAACCAGTCAGTTCGTCCACAACAAGGGTAACCACAAAATAAAACTCCGACCACAGCCACACGCGCACGATCGACATGGGATATGGCCGGTATCGGCGAGTTAACATCAGGAAAACGACCCCGACAATAATGCCGCAATGCGAGGTGAAAAAACTGATGAAACGCCAATCTGGGAAGCCAAACCGCAGGTTTGGCGTGAGCACAGCCTGCAACGTCCCGCCAATCCCCCAGAAGTACGCCACTTCGAACCAGCGCTGACTTCCAATCCACATCGCCGCGATCACAACGACCATGCCCCAATCGCACATTTGCATCGGCAACATTTGCCGCCAATCGAGGACGCCGTGGCTGCGAATAAAAATAAGATAAGCGACATAATTGAGCACGAGCACTGCAGAGAGAACAGCGACTATCGCGTGTTCAACCCGCGATGATTTTGTGCGCCGCACGATGGCGGCAAGCGCAAATGGAAGCACTATCGTGAGAAAGATGACCGTGAGATGCGACAGGCCGTACGGTTGAAATTCAGGCGCGTCCTGCATCACGATGAACGATGGCTCCAAAACCTAAGCTCCAACATCCAGAGAAATTTCAAGCTATAATATTCAATCGCTGTCGCTGGCACTGGAGCTTGATTGATTGGAGTTTCTCTGAAACTTGGATGTTGGATTTTGGAGCTTCCGCTCAGCGGATCACCCAAAGGTTGCACGGAATAACGTCGGTAATCCAGGCGATGTTGCTGGGAAGCGGCACATTGGCTTCGCTCTTTTTCTGTAGCGGCACCACAAGCAAATCCGCTTCCACCGATTGAACAAAATCCGAGGCTACTAACCCGGTGTTACCGCGGACACATCGGGCCTCGATCGGGACTTCGGTCGCGCCAGCAGATAAAACAAATCTCTCCAGCGCGTCTTCTTCATCATCGTCCAGTCCGGACTTTTCATGTCTTTTTGCATTTGCACGAATGGACGCGCGCGCTTCATCAAACGTGGTAATGATGCGGATAACATAAAGCCGCTCGCATGATTCGCCCGCAGCCAGCGGCAGCGTTCTCTTCAAAGCCTGTAGTCCGTGGTCGGAACAGTCAGCAATGAAAACGATCCGGTTCAGCGGCCTGGGATTCACCATCGGTTTGGTGAAAAGCATCACCGAGCAGGGTGCTTCTCGCACGAGGCGGCGTGCGACATCACCCAGAAACGGATGCAACACCACTTCCTTCTCCAGCGCGCCAGCGACCACCATGTCGATCTTCTCACGAGCGAGCGTGCGCAAAATAGCGTCAGCAGGATCTCCTTCTGCATAATGAATCGCGGAATCGGTCGGAAGCTGGAGCTGCGCGAGCGCATCGTGAAACTTCTTTGCCGTTTCTTCAGTTCGCTTGCCCGCAAAGATCAGATGAAGATCGGCCGAAAAACGTTCTCGGATTCGCTTCGCTTCGGCAAGAACCTGCTTGAAGCGCGGCGAAAACGTCGTCGCCACGGCAATGGTTTTGTATGGCGATGGATCGGGCATCGAAGTGAATGTCAATTTCGTGTTTCATAAGCTTTGGGCAAACCCGACGCAAAAAATGACAATGATGAAGTCCGAAGGGGACGAAACCAGCCTTCAGCGTCTTCGTCATTTGAGCATTCGGGCTTCCTTCGTCATTCGTCATCCGTCATTCGACATTCACTTTCATTTTCCACTTCCTCTGCGAATTTTCGCAGATGCGACGCGCGATTTACCCTGGCAGTTTTGATCCCGTGACGAACGGACACCTCGATGTCATTGAGCGTGCGCGAAAACTTTTCGACGAAGTCATTGTGGCTGTGGCGCACAACGACGAGAAGGAACCGCTCTTTTCACTAAAGGAACGCCTCGAGTTACTGCGAGAAACCGCAGGAAAAATCGGTCATGTGCGAATTGCTAGATTCAAGGGATTACTGGTCGAGTTCGCCAGGGCGGAAGACGCCGGCGCTGTCATCCGCGGTTTGCGCGCGGTCTCCGATTTTGAATTCGAATTTCAAATGGCGCTGATGAACCGGAAACTGAATGCCGGGGTGGAAACGATTTTCTTAATGCCGAAGGAGGAATACACTTATCTCAGTTCTCGCATCGTAAAGGAAATCGCGCGCCTCGGCGGTGATGTATCGAGTTTTGTGCCGGCTTGCGTGGCCAAAGCGCTGAACAGGAAATTTAGCTGAGCAACTCCGAAACTTTCGGGTTCATGAAAGTACACCTGAAACAAGTTCCAGCTCAGGGTCTGCATCTTGAAGGTGAGGAAGATTGCCCAATCCAGGAACTGGAATCAGAAGGAATTCGTTGCGCTGGTCCTCTGCATTACGACATCGAGCTGGGCGTTGCAGGAGGCGCCCTATGGGCGAATGGCTCGCTTTCACAGCCAGTGGAGCTGCGCTGCGTATCGTGCCTGGAAAAATTTGTGCACGAAGTTCGAGTCCCTGCATTCGCCGTGCACATGGAGCTTCACGGCCCGGAGACTGTCGATCTTACCCCCTCTATTCGCGAGGAAATTTTGCTAAGTCTCCCGGCGCATCCACATTGCGACCGGCACGGCGATCGGGTTTGCAAGGCGAAACAGATTGCGACTGCGGCGCAGGATACGAAGCGGAAATCCGATTGGAGCGCACTGGATCAGTTGAAGTTAAAACGTTAAAGCGTTAAGCGCATTGTCATCCTGAGCGAAGCGAAGCGGAGTCGAAGGATCCCGCGAAGTTACGTTTAGGCTAACGCAACGGGATCTCTCGACTTCGCTCGGGATGACGAAAAGCGGGGTCCCGCTCTAGTGCTTCAACGTTGTTTTCTTCTTCAAATGTGCTTCCGTCAATGTTTGCCATGGGAGTCCCAAAACGCAAAACATCCAAGATGCGGTTACGCATGCGCAAAGCAGCGAACCGTTGGCATGCTGCGCATCTGAACAAGTGTCCGCAGTGCGGAAGCAGCGTCCCGTCGCACATCGCTTGCCCATCGTGCGGCTATTACCGCGGGCGACAGGTGTTGACGCTCGAAGGCAAGTAAGATGTAAACTCGTTGAAGCGTTGAACCGTTAAAGCGGGAAAGAACAAAAAGTAGAACTTCAACGCTCAACGCCTTCTGAATTTTCACTTTGCATTCCGCGACTAAAGTTCGCAAAGTTTTGCACTGATGAAGATCGCCCTCGATGCGATGGGCGGTGACTTTGGTCCGCCTAACCTCGTTGCCGGCGCCGTGATGGCGCTGCGTGATTACCGGCAGATCAATAAACTTTTTCTTGTCGGCGACTCGGCACAGATCGAAGCAGAACTCAAGAAGCATGGCTGCAACGATGATCGGATCGAGATCACGCACGCGACGCAGGTGGTGGATATGAGCGACCGCGCATGGTCGGCAGTCAGGCGAAAGAAGGATTCATCAGTAAGCCGCGCAGTCGATCTCGTGAAGCGCGGCCAGGCAGATGCAATCGTGACTGCGGGTCACACCGGCGCGGCCGTCGCAGCGAGCACGATTAAGCTTCGCACGTTGCCAGGAATCGACCGTCCGGGTATCGCGGCCGTGCTTCCGACCGAAACGAATGTCTTCGTTTTAATCGACGCAGGCGCGAACATCGATGCGCGCCCGGAACATCTTCTTCAATATGCGTTCATGGGCGCAGTTTACTCACGTCATGTTCTCCATTACAAGAATCCGACCGTTGGTTTGGTCTCGCTCGGCGACGAGGATGTTAAGGGCACTGAGTTGACCAAGGAAGTGTTCAAGATGTTGAAACCAAGTTCGCTTAACTTCGTTGGCAACATAGAAGGCCGTCATCTCTTTGAAGATCCGGTTGAAGTTGTCGTCTGCGACGGGTTCGTCGGCAACGTGATCTTGAAAACGTGCGAATCGATCGCGGTGGCAATGTTTCAATGGCTCAAGCACGAGCTCATGCGCACGACGATGCGAAAAGCCGGCGGATTCCTCGCGAGGAATGCCATTGGAACCATTAAGGACAAGACGAATTACGAAGAGTACGGCGGCAGTCCGCTTCTCGGCGTGAATGGCATCTGCATTATTGCGCACGGGGCGAGCACGCCGTTAGCGATCAAAAATGCGCTACGAGTGGCGGCCGAGTCTATTGAACAGCAGGTGAACCCGCATATCGTCGAGGAGATTCGCCGTTACCATGAAACGACAGCCCCGCTTGAGCCCGCGCGCCACTAAAGCGCTGCGCACGGTCTCAATCATCGGCACGGGCAGTTATGTGCCGGAGAAAATTCTGACCAATGCGGATCTCTCACGCATGGTCGACACCAGCGATGACTGGATCATTACACGCACTGGCATCAAGGAGCGCCGCATCGCCGCAAAGGAAGAAAACACTAGCGATATGGCGACCAAGGCAGCGCTCAAGGCGATGGAGCAGGCGAAGATTTCACCAAAAGAGGTCGATCTCATTATCGTGGCAACGGCCACTCCCGACATGCTATTCCCGGCCACGGCCTGCTTCGTTCAGAAGAAGATCGGGGCGACGAATGCCGCGTGCCTCGATGTTTCCGCAGCCTGCGCGGGCTTTCTTTTTGGCTTGGAGATTGCGCAACAATTCGTTACCTCACATACCCACAACACTGTTCTTGTGATCGGAGCCGAGAAATTGACATCGATCACGAACTGGACCGATCGCAACTCCTGCGTCCTTTTTGGAGATGGCGCTGGCGCTGCCGTTTTGCGCCACCGGGGCAGCGCTCATGGCGTAATTGCCACCCATATCGGCAGCGACGGCCAGTACAGCGATATTTTGTTCATGCCTGGCGGCGGTTCGCGCTGCCCGATCACGAGGGAAAATGTCGATATGCATTTGGCAACGATCCACATGAGCGGCAAGGAAGTTTACAAACAGGCTGTCACCGCAATGTTGAACGCCGCCAGGAAAGTCCTCGACCAGGCCGGACTCTCCATCGAGGACATTGCCTGCGTTATTCCGCATCAGGCGAATGTCCGTATCATTGAGGCCATCGCCGATCGGCTCGGCATTTCGCGCGACAAGATGTTTGTAAATTTGGATCGCTACGGCAATACGTCCGCTGCGGCCGTAGCCATCGCACTCGACGAAGCCAATCGCAGCGGTCGGATCAAGCGCGGCGATTATGTTCTAATGGTTGTTTTCGGCGGCGGGCTCACCTGGGCGAGCACGATACTGGAATGGTAGTTCTCGTCATTCCGGGCGAAGTCGAGGAATCTCGTGATGAAACCTGTCCGTATTGTCGCGGGATCCTTCGACTTCGCTTCGCTTCGCTCAGGATGACAGAGGTGATAGAATGCTAATCGAAACCCACGCGCATCTCGATTATCCCGAGTTCGCCAATGATTTCGATGACGTGCTTCGCCGCGCAGCCGACGCTGGAGTAACGCGCATCATTACCATCGGCACCTCAATCGAGAGCAGCCGGCGCGCGATCGATCTTGCGGAAAGGTATCCGGCTATTTACGCGAGTGTCGGCGTTCATCCCACTTGTGCTGAAGAAGCGGAGGATGATGTGATTACGCCGCTGCGCGAGCTGGCAAAGAACCCGCGTGTGGTAGCGATTGGCGAGACCGGCCTCGATTATCACCATTTGCCGAGCCAAAAAGTGGCGAAGGAAAAGCAGGTCCAGGTTATGTCTGCGCTGCGAACTGAGACCGATGAAGAAATCGAAGCGCAGATTCGCGACGGAGCTTACAAATCGAAACAAGCGAGTTTATTTCAGCAGCAACTGGACCTCGCGGTGGAGCTGGGGCTCAACGCAGTAATTCATCAACGCGATGCCTGGGAAGGCACTCTCCAAATCATGCGCCCATACACGGGCAAATTGCGCGGCGTTTTTCATTGTTTTGGCGGCTCACTCGATCAGGCGAATGAAGTTCTCGATCTTGATCACCTCATTTCCTTCACTGGAATTGTGACTTTCAAAAACGGCGCAGCCGTGCGAGAAGTCGCCGCACAAACCCCGCTCTGGAAATTCATGGTGGAAACCGATTGCCCCTATCTGGCACCCGTCCCTTTTCGCGGAAAGCGCTGCGAGCCGGCGCATACGCGCATCGTGGCGGAAACGATCGCGGCGGCGCGGCAGGTTCCGTTGGAAGAAATTGCTGAAGCGACAACTGAAACCGCGGAGAAGTTTTTCAGGTTTAATCGCACATGAGAATTCGCGATGCTTCGCAACTTGGTAGGGACATCGCGCTGCGATGTCCGGACGGCGCAGCGCGCCGTCCCTACCGCATTTTTCTCTTACTCGCGCTTTTTATCGCATCCTGCGCAGCGCCCGACACGCGGCATCAAATCGTGATCAGCACACGCGAGCAAAAATTGGCCGTTCTCGACCGCGGCAACCTGATGGCCATTTATCCAGTCTCCACCTCCAAGTTCGGTCTCGGCGATTGGCCCCGCAGCAGATACACACCACTGGGTCAGTTAGAGATCGTGAAGAAAATTGGCGATAATGCGGCCCCGGGCGCGGTATTCAAAGATCGGCGGCGCACTGGTGAAGTTGTCCTGCCGGATTCGCCTGGCCGGGATCCGATCGTGACGCGCATTCTCTGGTTGCGCGGACTCGAGCCGCAAAATGCCAACGCGTTCACCCGGGATATCTACATCCACGGCACGCCGGAGGAACGGCTGATCGGCACGCGTGCCAGTTATGGATGCATCCGAATGCGCTCGACCGACATCATAAATTTATACGACATCGTAGGAGTCGGCGCTGTGGTAATCATCGTTGACACGTCGCTGGCGTCGGCTATCCCGGGCTTTGTTCCCCGCGGCACTCTCGCGATCCGCTAAGCGCTTGCGCCTGATGCAGACAGTCCTGTCTGCAAGCTGCGCATGTCTTATCGCAGACCGCATTGCCTGCGTCACTCACGGCAGTTTGCCGAGATGTTCTCTGGGCACTTCGCGCGAGAGCAGCTTCATGTCCGCGTCCACCATGATTCGCACAAGTTCGTGAAATCGGACTTTTGGCTGCCAGTGGAGAATTTTCTTCGCCTTTGAGGCGTCACCAAGCAGAACGTCCACCTCGGCTGGTCGCTCGTAACGCGGATCGTGTTTTACGAATTGCTTCCAATCAAGATCGGCATGAGCGAAGGCGGCTTCGACAAACTCACTTACGCTGTGGGCTTCGCCGGTAGCCAACACGAAATCGTCTCCTTCGTCGCGCTGCAAAATTCGCCACATGGCCTCCACATACTCAGGCGCATATCCCCAGTCGCGTTTTGCGTCCAAGTTGCCGAGGAACAATTCTTTTTGTAGCCCATGCTTAATCGCGGCGACTGCGCGCGAGATTTTGCGGGTGACGAATGTTTCGCCGCGGCGCGGGCTTTCGTGGTTAAACATGATCCCGTTGCTGGCGCAAAGACCGTAGCTCTCCCGATAATTAACAGTCGCCCAATATGAAAACACCTTTGCCACGCCGTAGGGACTGCGCGGCCAAAAGGGCGTCTTCTCGGTTTGTGGCGTCTGTTGCGCCTTACCAAACATTTCGCTGCTCGACGCCTGAAAAAAACGGGAACGCAAACCGGCCTCGCGGATTGCTTCCAAAATGCGAATCGTACCCACGCCGGTGACGTCTGAAGTGTATTCCGGAATGTCGAAGCTGACGCGCACGTGGCTTTGCGCGCCGAGGTGATAAATTTCGTCCGGCTTCAATTTGTAAAGAAGCTTCACAAGATTCACAGAGTCGCTGAGGTCTCCATAATGCAAAAACATTTGCACGCCGTTCACGTGGGGATCAGCGTAAAGATGATCGATGCGCGAAGTATTAAATGTGCTGGCGCGGCGAATGATCCCGTGGACTTCGTAACCCTTCTCAAGCAGTAGATCCGCCAGATAACTTCCGTCCTGACCGGTAATGCCGGTGATTAGCGCTTTCTTCATTGTGAATTTTTTCGGTTGGTTAGCTCATTGAATCCCACGGAGCAAACGTTCGGAAAACGTCCAACGCCCAACGTCCAACGCCCAACTCTCAACTAAAGCGAGGTGGTCGCGGCAACCGAAGCGTTCCATCGACAATCAACCTGCTTCCGGCGGTGTCACCATGATTCGCGCAAGAACAGCGCGCTGGGCGCCGATGAGCGCGCCGATACCTTTGCGCCCGAGCGCGAGCATTTCATCCAGCTGTGATCCGGCAAACGTCGCTTCTTCACCGGAGCTCTGTACTTCAACGAATTCGCCGTCTTCCGTAGCCACAAGATTAAAATCAACGGTAACAAGCTTGTCCTCCTCGTAATTAAGATCCACTATCGCTTGTCCATCCAGAATGCCGGCGCTCACTGCGGCGACCAATTTTTGCATCGGAGGCGCGTCGAGCTTTTTTTCCCGCACAAATTTTCGGCAGGCTATGGCCAGCGCCAGGCTAGCGCCGGTAATTGCGGCGGTGCGTGTCCCGCCATCGGCTTGCAACACGTCGCAATCGACCCAGATCGTGTGCGGCCCAAGTTTCTCGAGATCCATGACCGCTCGCAAGGAACGGCCGATCAAACGTTGAATCTCCACGCTGCGCCCGTCGATGCGACCTTTCGCAATATCGCGAGCTTTGCGTGGCTGGGTCGAATACGGAAGCATCGAATATTCGGCGGTAAGCCAGCCACCAGTCACTCCCTGCTCTTTCATCCAGCGCGGCACTGATTCTTCGATCGTGACCGCGCAAATCACGCGCGTATTACCCATCGACGCAAGCACGGAGCCGCTGGCGTGCGGCGCCACGTTCAACTCGAAATTGAGTGGACGGATCTCATCGGGCCCGCGGCCCTCATTTCGCTGCATTGGTGGGAAACTTAGATGGAGCTGGGATTTGTGCGACGAAGATTTTACATTGTGCGGAAGAGTCGCGGTAGCAGAACCAGATCACCGATGGGCTGTAGTGACTAATCGGCTTGACGCACTGGGCGGCTCATCGTTGTTTAAGCGTTTTGAGTGAAAAATAGCGCTCACAGCCAGACGGCGGTTTGCATCGCCGGCGCGCATCGCTCAGGCACATCGATGCTCACCAGGCTATTGCACGCCTGCGGGCTCTACCTTGGTCCAGAAAGCGCGTTGATGCCCCCGCAGGCAGATAATCCCGAGGGGTTCTGGGAACATCTAGGGTTCGTGGCGGTAAACGATGAATTGTTGCACGAGCTCGGCGGCGCCTGGGACCTGCCGCCGAAGGCCGACGAGAATTTCAGCGACCCGCGCCTCGATCCGTTGCGCATAAAAGCCCGGCTACTGATCGAAGGATTTGATTCGGCAGGCGTCTGGGGCTGGAAAGATCCGCGCAACAGTTTGACGCTGCCGTTTTGGCACGACGTTTTGCCCGGACTGAAAACGCTCATCGTCGTTCGGAATCCGCTCGAAGTCGCGCACTCGATGCGGGAGCGCAACGGAACGTCTTATTCGTTCGGTTTGCGCCTCTGGGAAATTTATAACCGGCGCGTGATCGAAGCGGTAGGCGAAAAAGACCGGCTCGTTACACATTACGATTCGTTTTTCAAAGATGCGGAATCAGAATTACGCCGAATTGCGCGATTTGCTGGCCTGCCCGATACGGAAATAGGCAACGCCGCTGCGCTCGTGTCGGGGCGAAGACGCCATACCCATTTTACGATTGACGCGCTGATCGATGCCGGCGTATCCGCGGAAATAATCGAGCTGTATCGCGCTTTGATTGCCGAAGCATCGGCAAGGAACAAAGCACAGACGGCAAAGGCTCCGTCCAACCGCCGCGCGAAATCGGACGAGCCCGAGTTGCTTCCCGGATCGGTTAGCCGGGTGAATGCTTTTGTTCCGGAAAGGATCGCGCAGATTGAACATCTCTACCGCGAACTCCTCGCGCAGGCAGAAGCTCGCCACAAAGAGCAAGTCGAGGAACTGGCAGACCATCTTGCGCAAACCGAAGCTCGACACAAATCGCAAGTCGAAGAGCTTACCGCCCACTATAATCGCGAGATCGCCGAATTGCGTGAGCGCGTCACGCAGATGAACCAGCTTCTCCACGAAAAGAGCGTCAGCCTGGCAAAGAGCGAAGCGCAGGGAGAGGAGTTTCAAAGCCGTCTCTGTGAGCAATTGAAGGTCACAAAGAAGCTTTCCCGGATTTTGGATGAGGCCGATCATGCGGCAGCCCGGCTTTGCTCTTCAGCGCGTTGGCAGATGGCAAATCCGATTGCGGCCTTGAAGGCAAAACTTTCTCCGCAGCAGTCGCGGGACTTGTTAGGCTACGGCCATTTGGAAAAAGTCGTCTCGACTTACCAAAAGTGGCGAACCACCCATCCCGAATTTGCGGCGATTGATGAGCAAATCCAAGCCCTGACTTTAGCCCCTGCCCAGAAAGTATTGCCAATCGAACCTCCCGTTCCAACGCGTCCAATTGAATTTCCGGTTCACGAGCAGGTTGAAGTTTCAATTATTATTCCGGTATTCAATCAGTTTCGTTTCACGCAAGCGTGCCTTACTTCGCTCCAGAAACATCACGGAACGGAGCGCTTTGAGGTCATTGTGGTGGATGATGGCTCAACGGATGCTACGGCTGAAGCTGTCCCGCGGATACCGGGGGTTGTTTATCTGCGCAACGAGACGAATTCCGGTTTCATCGCCTCATGCAACCGCGGTGCGGAAAAGGCGCGCGGCAATTACCTGATTTTTTTGAATAACGACACCCTCGTAGGGCCGGGCTGGTTAACCGCCTTGCTTGATACTTTCGCCGAGGAGCCGCGAGCAGGCATTGTCGGCTCAAAACTTGTTTACCCAGATGGCCGATTGCAGGAAGCCGGTGGGATCATTTGGCGAGACGCCTCAGGATGCAACTACGGCAAGTTCGATGATCCGGAAAAACCCGAATACAATTATCTGCGCGAAGTGGATTACTGTTCAGCGGCAGCGTTGATGATTCCCAAATCACTCTTCGCCAGCGTAGGCGGGTTCGACTCGCGCTACGCACCTGCCTACTACGAGGACACTGATCTGGCGTTCAAAGTCCGACAGGCCGGGTACCGCGTATTGTATCAACCGCTAAGCGAGGTCATCCACTACGAGGGCGCAACCGGCGGAACCGATCTCGCAACGGGTACAAAAAAACATCAGGCTATTAATCGCTCGACATTTGCCGAAAGATGGGCGGCTGAACTGATAAGCCAACCAGCCCACGGCGACGTCGCATTTCTGTCGCAAGCGTCGTCCGGCCGCAAAAACATTCTGGTCATCGATCACTATGTTCCCAAACCGGATCAGGATTCGGGATCGCTAAGAATGTTCCAAATCCTCAAGATTCTCCGTCGACTTGGTCATCGCGTGACCTTCATTCCCGACAATCTGGCAAACACTTCTCCTTACACAGGTGAGCTACAGAAACGCGGGATTGAAGTTGTTTATCATCCGTATATCAAGAAAGTGCGCGACTATCTTGTTTCACACGGCGCCCATTTCGACGCCGTCGTGCTGAGCCGATGCGATTTCGCGAGCAAACATATCGCGGATGTTCGACTGCACGCGCCACGGAGTCGCGTCATCTTTGATACGGTTGATCTCCATCACCTCCGCGAAGATGGCGAGGCGCGGTTAACCGGTGACCCGGAAGTGCGTCGCAAAGCGCAGGAGAAACAGCAGTTGGAACATGAATTGATCGAGCAAGCTGATGAAACCTGGGTGGTAAGCCCCGTTGAGCAACGGCTGCTCCAGGAGAAGTGGCCCGGCAAATCCATTCAACTGGTTTCAAATATTGTCGATATCCCCGGTTCAAAGACGCCGTTTGCACTTCGGCGGGACTTTCTTTTTATCGGTGGGTTCCAACACAGACCAAACGCCGATGCGGTCCTGTTTTTTGTGCGGGAGATTTATCCTTTGGTCAGGAAACATCTGCCCGAGGCGAAATTCTACATCATCGGCGACAAGCCGCCGCCGGAAATTGCTGCTCTGGCAACCGAAAGAAACATCGTCGCTGGACTACAGAGAGATGTGCGTCCGTTTTTCGATAGCGTGAAACTGTCTGTTGCGCCGCTGCGATTTGGTGCAGGCGTGAAAGGCAAGATTAACCAAAGCATGGCCTTTGGCGTGCCGGTAGTAGCGACATCTCTGGCGGTGGAGGGTATGGAACTAAAGGACCGCGAGGACATTTTGGTAGCCGACGAGCCGGAGGATTTTGCAGAGGCACTCATCGAACTCTACGAATCCGAAGAACTTTGGAACCGGATTTCAGAAAACGGGATCGAGAAAACTCGCTCTCTGTACTCCGCTGAGGTTGCCCGCGAGAGGTTGGAGCGCCTGTTCAATAATCAACACGCCCAGCCTGCCGAAGTGCTCTCTCAAAGCTTGAAACAACATGAACCTACTGTTGGGATCACTGCGTGAAACGCACGAGGCTTTCGGTTTTCAAACGAGTGATTAAGGCTCCTCGGTTAAAGACGATCACGGGCAAGATCGCGGCCACGCCGAACCCGGTGCCTTCTGAAGAGGCTGCGCCCGTCGTGGTTTCGTGGGAAACAAACGATCCCAGTGGCGGCGAGATTCGTGTTGCGACCTCTGCCCCTGAAGAAAAGCTCGTGACGCGGGGAGGAAAATCTGGGCAGGTTGAAATTCACTGGATCGCGAACTCAACAGAATACGAGTTTCGCCTTTATCCGGCTAGCCAACCTGACAGACACCTTGATTCGGTAAAAGTGAGGCGCGACAGCAACTCGTTACACCCGCTTCTGGGCGAAGTCGCGCTCGAGGTGAGACGCGGAAACATCGGCGTGACCCTGCTCTCACGCTTTCTCGCCAAAGTCCTTCCGCGTTGTCTCCACAGCGCAAAGTTTCGCGAGATCTTCAGGTTGTGGGAGCGACACGGCTTTCATGTCACACCGGTGCATTTCTACCAGCCGATTCCTGATACGCGGTCCTTGCCTGAGACTCTGTGGGATCGGCCGAGCGAATTGGTTGGCATTGATATGAATGACGCAATGCAACTCGATCTACTGCGGAATCAGTTTCCAAAATTTCGCTACGAATATGACCAGTTCCCCCCCGAGCCAACCGGCGAACCGGGCCGTTTTTATTTTAATAACGGGCTCTACGACGGCACCGACGCACTGGTCGCTTATTGTATGATCCGGCACTTTCAACCACGGTTAATCATCGAGGTGGGCAGCGGGTTTTCGTCTCTCGTCACAGCCGAGGCCATTGCAAAGAACAAAAACTCAGCGCTGATCTGTATTGAGCCGTTTCCACTTGATTTTCTCAGGCTGGGATTTCCGGGACTGCATTCCTTGATAGAGAAAAAGGTGGAAGACATCGACCTACAATTTTTCTCGCAACTCGAGTCGGGCGACATTCTGTTCATCGACAGTTCTCACACGGTGAAAATTGGTGGAGACGTGAATTATCTTTTCCTGGAAGTACTGCCTCGCCTTAAGCCAGGCGTGATCGTGCACGTCCACGATATCTTTTTGCCTTTTGATTACCGGCGCGATTGGGTCATGGATGAACTTCGCTTTTGGACCGAGCAATACCTTCTCCAAGCATTTCTGAGCTTTAATTCCAAGTTCGAAGTGTTGATGGCCAATGCATACTTGGCTCATCGCTATCTGGAAGAACTCAAGGCCACCTTTACCAATTCACCCTGGTGGGGCGGCGGCAGCTTTTGGATGCGCAGGCGACTAGAGAAGGCAAATTGACATAAACAAAATGCAGGAGCAGGTAAACAAACCAGTCTTTGTGGTGGGCTCGCCCCGCTCGGGAACCAGCATTCTCACCTGGTGCCTGGGTCAGCATCCGAATATGTTTCCTGTGCCAGAGTCAAGTTGGATGGGGGACTTCGCGGTCAGTATCGCTATTGGATACCAAATTGGCGCGGCGCGCGGTAATCGCTCCATCTTAAGCGGAATGGACATTAGGGAGAACGAATTGTTCGCAGCCGTCGGGGAGAGCATCAACGAGTTAATCCTGCGTCATCGCAAGGATCTGGAAAGAAAACGCAAAGAAAAGCGCGGCCCTTATCCGGAAGCCTCAGGAGTTGCCAGTGCAACGTCGGAAGCTAAGAGACGTTGGGTAGATGGAACGCCAGAATATTCCCTGTTCATTTGTGGTTTGCGTAAGCTGTTTCCCGACGCTCTTTTCGTCCACATCTTCCGGGACGTCCGCGCTGTGGTGCGCTCGATGCTCAACTTCCATCGCATAGCGGGGACCCACCTGGTTCCTAATGAAGAAGAGGCTTACAGGTACTGGCTTCGAACGGTTCGCGCGTGCATCAAAGCCGAGCAGGCGTATGGCTCAGGTGTAGTGTATCGCATCCGGTACGCGGATTTGATCGATAATCCCGAACCAGCGATGCGTTCGTTACTTAATTTCCTCGGAGAGCCCTATACAGCCAAATGCCTCGAGCCGCTTGCGCAACGCATCAATAGTTCCAATGTGCCGCCCGATTTTAAAGCTGACGACGCGGCTACTGATCCAGCGGTCGTCAAAAAGGCGACGCGGCTTTGTGCCGAAATAGAAGAAACCCCGCAGCCCGCCAGGGCTTCGCGCACGACGGCCGATGAAATGGAGGCTGCATTTGCAGAACGGGTCAGGTATGTCGGGACCACGTATGACGCCTATCAAGAAGCCCGACGAATAATTGAGAAGCAGAATCACTCGGCGCTGCCCTCTATGTAATGGCTCCAGCAACGCCCTTCAAAAAAGGCGCCATCTAAACGTGCGCTGATCGATATCGCCGAGCACTCACGTAGGATTTAGTCCGACACGAATATTAGGCGGCGTCCGCCTATCATCACCTGTCTTTCTAGAGGATCATTGGACAGCCGGAACTTCGGGAGAGAACAAGGCCCACCGCGGTCCCGACTATGCGGCTGGAATGCAAGACGGTACAAACAAGCCGATTTTTGTAGTTGGGTCGCCCCGATCCGGAACAAGCATTCTTACTTGGTGCCTGGGTCAGCACCCGAACGTTATTCCGCTGGAGGAATCTGGCTGGATGGGAAATTTGGCCATTGATCTCGCCGTGTACTATCAAACTGGAACCGCCCGTGGTGACCACTCCCTGTTGAGTTCGATGGACGTGAAGGAAACCGAATTTTTCGCCGTCTTTGGCAAGAGCATTAACGACCTGATACTGCGCCGCCGTCTTGATCTTGATAAAAAACGGTGGAGGCGCGCTGCCGCCCCAACGATTCCAAGCCATTGTTTCGTTCCGCGCTATGACGCGAAAACGCGATGGGTGGACGGCACGCCGGAGTATTCCTTCCATATTTGCGGCCTGCGCAAGCTCTTTCCTGAAGCGCTGTTCATCCACATCTTCCGGGATGTGACTTCAGTAGTTCGATCGATGTTACATTTTCACCATATCAGCGGAAGGAGCCTGGTGGCGAATCAGACAGAGGCTTACAGTTATTGGTTGAGGACAGTGAGCAACTGTCTTTTAGCGGAACGCGCCTATGGACCTAGCGTGATCTTTCGCCTGCAGTATTCCCATCTCCTAGATACACCGGAAGCTGCCTTTCGATCCGTGTTTGGCTTTCTCGGCGAACCCTACACGCCCGAGTGTCTGAAGCCGCTCGCGCAACGAATCAACAGTTCCAATGTTCCCGCTGATTTTAGAATTAACACCCACGAAACGGATCCGAGCCTGGTAGAACAAGCCACGAAGCTTTGCCGCGAAGTCGAAGAAAGTTCACGACCACTCGAGGTCTCCCCTGCAGCTATCGAAGAAATAGAAACTGCGTTTAATGAACGGGTCCGGCTCAAAATCAACGAATCATCGCGAGCTCAGAGAGACTTGATCGATAAAGATCAAACGGGAGAAGGCGACTAGTAGGCAGTTTCGCGCTCGACACCAACAATCCAAATGGCTCTCTTCATGATTGACGAATGAATATTCGATGCCAACAAGCCCAAATGTCGCCTTGGATTTTCCGCTTTGCTGCCGATTTTATAAGGACCCCATGGAAATACACTTCGACACGGCCTGGCGTCGAGCCAAGTTCGACGGGATCGTAGTTGATCTGCGCGGTTCTCGCTTCACAGTTTCTCGCAAGACTACGCTCGCCGTGTGCCTCTTTCTCGTCGGCGTCATAGGCTACATCGATTATTTGACTGGATACGAGCGTCCGCTGCTTCTTTTTTATCTTCTCCCCATTTCTTTGGCCGCCTGGTTTGGCAGCCTGCTTAGCGCTCTCGGAATCGCCGTTGTCAGTATTGCCGTATCACTGCTGTCAGACGTTGCAGCTGGAATCCCTGCTCTCGGTTTTTGGAATGCCGGGATGGCTTTTATCTCTTATGCGCTCTTTGCCGGTTTGTTATCCAAACTGCGGACACTCGTAGGTGAACTCGATCGACGCGTTCAGGAACGGACAGCAGCTCTGCACCGCGAAGTGGCCGAGCGGCAGCGGCTCGATCGCGAGATCGCACAAGTGGCGGATCGTGAACGACGACGCTTGGGACAGGATCTCCACGACAGCCTCGGCCAACACCTGACAGGCACCGCTCTCGCGGCCCAAGTGTTGAAAGAGAAGCTCGCCGCGAAATCGGCGCCAGAGGTAACAGAGGCAGAAAAACTCGTGCACTACGTCGAAGAAGGGATCGATCTCACGCGTAATTTGGCGCGCGGTTTCTTTTCGCCGGAGCTGGAAGCAGACGGCTTAAGCGTAGCCTTGCAGGTCCTTGCCGAGAACATAAATGAGCGATTTGCCGCCACCTGCATTTTTCACGGACAAGAATCGATTCCCGTGCGCGATTCTGCGGTTGCAACGCAGCTCTACAGAATTGCTCAAGAGGCGGCCATCAATGCCGCGAAACACGCGGCCGCCGAGCGAATCGACATTCGCGTAACTGTGGATGGCTCCGAACTTACCCTGGCAATCGAAGATGATGGAATCGGATTTCCAGATAAGGTATCAGATTCAAAAGGACTTGGGCTTCGCTTGATGCGCCATGGCGCGGCGTTAATTGGCGCAACATTGAGCGTCCAGCGGCATGGCCGCAGCGGAACAGTTGCGACATGTAAGCTAAGGATTCCAAATCACAGCGAATCAAATTTCGCAATATGAACGCAAATGCTCCTATCACGACTACGCGTAGGCGTCGGATTTTTCTTGTGGATGATCATCCGCTTGTCCGTGAGGGACTCACGAATCTTATCAATGGACAGAGTGACCTCATAGTCTGCGGCGACGCGGAAGACTCGGCCAGCGCCATCGCTGGCATTGCAAAAGCGCGGCCAGATGTGGCGCTTATCGATATCTCTCTCAAGAATGAATCGGGATTGGAACTAATCAAAAACCTGGAGAGTCAGTGCCCGCTAGTTGCACTAGTCGTCCTCTCGATGCACGACGAAGCATTGTATGCCGAGCGCGCCCTGCGGGCTGGCGCGCGTGGCTATGTTATGAAACGCGAGACCACCAAGAGCGTCCTCACTTGCATCCGCCGTGTGCTTGAGGGCGGTGTTTACGTAAGCGAAAGGGTCGTCAACAGCATGGCGCGCCGGTTCAGCGCCTCGCCTAAAACCGCACAGGCCTCTCCGGTGGAACGCTTAAGCGATCGCGAACTGGAAATATTCCGGCTTCTCGGCCAAGGGCGGACGACTTCGGAGATCGCTGAGGATCTGCACCTGAGTCTGAAAACCGTGCAAGCTTACTGCGCGCGCGCAAAGGAAAAATTTGGCGTGAGTTCCCTCGGCGAGCTGCTCCGCGCGGCCATCCGCTGGGAAGACGCCACCAATGTAAAGTGACCCGTTTACTCTCCTGTGCGTGTGGGGCTTGGTACTACAAAAACATTCGGCTTCGTCCATCTTTTGCGGACCGTCTGCTGCGCCAGATTATGGCGTGGCACTAAAACGCCTTCTCACGGTCGGGAACGGCAACGTCTCAAGAACAACGTTATCGAAGGCGCTGCGCGAATTTTCTGGCTGCCTTTCGCACACATTCTGCAACAGCACACAAGACAGCAATGCCGTTTTCTCTCCAAGCAGAACAGCAACGAAAAACTTCTGAACGTACCAAATCTCCACTTCGCCAGCTGGCGATGACGAGTGAGCGTAATCTTTGGGAAATCAAATTGGCGCACCGGCCCAAGTCATTTTGGTATCCTTACCACACTATGGGAAATATCGGCGTCTTGGAGCGGCTTTTGGCAAGCACCGGACTTGATTTAGTGCAGTTATGTCGAGGTCCACATAGGAAAATCGCAGACATTGGAGCCGCCGACGGCGACGTCGCATTTCTTTTGGAGAAAATGGGACTGGCCGTGGATCTGATCGACAACGAACGCACCAACTTCAATCACCTGGAGGGAGCGCGGATTCTGAAAAAAGCGCTACGCTCAAATGTTATAATCCAAACAGTTAATTTGGACTCGCAGTTCACTCTCTCTGGCAAGAAATATGACGCCATCTTTTTTCTTGGAGTTCTCTATCATTTGAAAAATCCGTTCTTCGTCTTGGAAAGGCTGGCTGCAATCGCGAGGTACTGCTTTCTAAGCACGCGCATAGCTCGGCAAACAGGCAACGGCCAATCTATTACACAAGAGCCTATTGCATATTTGCTCGGTCCACAGGAATGCAACAACGACAGCACGAACTTCTGGATTTTCTCAGAAGAAGGGCTGAAGAGGCTGATCGATCGCACGGGGTGGGAGCTTCTATCGTGCCTGAACATCGGCGTTACGGAAAACTCCACATCAGCTGATCCGGACCGTGATGAGCGAGCCTTCTGCCTTCTGCGAAGCAAGATTATGCCAATGGTCACTGCGTCGCCAAATCCAGTGCCTACTCACAAAGACACCGCTAGGACAATAATTTCGTGGAACACAGGTACGGCCACTCTCGGCAAGGTTTATGTTTCAATGGATGGCCAGCAAGAATCCTTGTTTGCAACCTCGCCTCAGGGTTCTGCTCCTGCAAATTGGATCCGAACAGGCTCCACATACGAGTTCCGCCTTTATGATTCGAATCACGCTCGGCTTCTTGACAAAGTGGTAGTTGCTACGGCGATAGAATAATCGCGAGCCCCCCAAAACCGCGCCTTATAACGTTCCCGGCCGTGAACACGGCTCTCTGTTGACTCGACTGATCTGTCGTATGATGTGCTGCGTGTAAGCCGCTGGTTCCAAGGTTGTTGTGACACAACATAATTTTGCGAAAATCCTGGCGGTTTAGATTGACGCCCACAGAATTTCGAGTAATTTAGAAGTCCCGCAGGAAGCGGACTCCTCACTTTGGAGTGCGTTCTATGTACATTTTGGGACTGCAAATTGGGCTCAATTTTGTCCCGGCAACGAAAAACGGAAACGTGATTTTTGTCGGTCTCAAGATTGAGTTTTTTTGTCGCCTGAACTGTACATGAATGCTGGTTCTTTGACATCTACATACAGGGTAGTAAGAAAGTACAACTTTAAGAGCTGAGTCTGAAATCAAAGCGGCTGAAGGTTAAGATCTTCAGCCGGAGAGTTTCAGTTATCAAAGAATCTCGGTCCCGCGCATGCGGGGCTGAACAGATTGATCAAGCTACAAAGAGCGCATCATGGATGCCTTGGTGCCAATAGGCGATGAAGGACGTGGTAAGCTGCGATAAGCTACGGACAGCGGCAAACACGCTTTGACCCGTAGATTTCCGAATGGGATAACCTGAGCAGGGTAACACCTGCTCGAGTTCCTGTGAATTCATAGCAGGAACATCGCGACACCCGGTGAAGTGAAACATCTCAGTAACCGGAGGAAAAGAAAT
>Ga0137373_10000792_pt1 | contig 32766 bp, 29 predicted proteins | sample SagtaG_5_FD_104912 | JGI IMG/M metagenome (GOLD analysis project Ga0137373, IMG submission 104912) | Vadose zone soil microbial communities from Sagehorn Ranch, Mendocino, California, USA - Sage1_R_80_16 metaG | ecosystem: Environmental > Terrestrial > Soil > Vadose zone | place: USA... | reverse complement strand
TGGAGGCATCGGTCAGATCGGGGTGATCGGGGAAGGGCTGCAGGGGGACCGCTGGGGCGTGCACAGCGGGAATCTCAATCCACGTGTCACCGTTGGAGCTGAATATGCCGAGCGCCTCGAAGAGGGCGAAGCGGGCAGCAACATTCTCGGATCACCGCGAGTCCTCACCGATAGCACCGGGCGTCTTATTGCAGGCTACGGGATCGTACACCCGTTCGCAGCGGGAAACCCGCTCGCGCCACTCGGGGTTCTCGGCCGATACGATCGAGTAACACAGAACGCCGATCGAGGATCGAAGTATGACGTTGTCATCGCCGGCTTGCTCTGGGATGTCAACAAGCGAGTGTCGTTGACCGCCGACTACCAGGAGAACACCCCGCGCGAGCTGTCGACGGTTGCTGCGACGCGCACCTGGTTTCTGCACGCCGTTGCACGCTTCTAAATCACCTCATCGATCTATCCCAACCTGGAGCAATCCGTGAAACGCCTCACTCTAGTTCCTCTCCTCCTCATCGCAATTGCTTGCGGCGGCGACAAGCAGAAAGCCGGTTCGCCTGCCAATGCATCGACTCGCTCGGGATCAGTGGATCTCACGGGCGCCGGCGCGACGTTCCCGTACCCTCTCTATTCCAAGTGGTTTGCCGACTACGCGAACGCTACGGGCATTCGCATCAACTATCAGTCGATCGGTTCCGGTGGCGGAATACGGCAGATCTCGGAGGGCACCGTCGACTTCGGCGCAACCGACGGCCCAATGAGGGATGACGAGCTTGCGAAGGCGAAAGGTCCGATCCTTCACATCCCGACGGTGCTCGGCGCGGATGTAGTGACGTATAACGTTCCCGGTCTGACGAAGCCACTGAACATTACGGGGGACGTCATCGCTGACATCTTCGAGGGCAAGATCAAGAAGTGGAACGACCCGCGAATCGTCGCGCTGAATCCGGGAGCCAAGCTTCCGTCGCAGGATATCCTCGTCGTGCATCGCAGCGACGGGAGCGGCACCACCTACGTTTTCACCGATTATCTGACGGCAGTGAGTCCGAGCTGGAAAGCTGGACCTGGCAAGGGCAAGGAAGTGAGCTGGCCGGTAGGACTCGGCGGCAAGGGCAATGAAGGTGTCTCCGGACAGGTGAAGCAGACGCCTGGCGCCATCGGCTACATCGAGCTGGCGTACGCGAAGCAGAACAACCTTCCTTTTGCTGCAATCAAAAATGCATCGGGAAAGTTCGTCCTTCCATCAGTTGACGCCGTCACGGCGGCCGCAGCAGCCACAGCCGCGAACCTTCCTCCAAATACGGATTACCGCATATCGATTGTGAATGCGCCCGGTGAGAATGCATATCCCATCTCATCGTTCACCTGGCTCCTCGTTTACCAGCAGCAGGCAGACTCGGTGAAAGGGCGCAAGCTCGTAGACTTTCTTCGGTGGGCGTTAACCAATGGAGAGAAGCAAGCGTCCGCACTCGATTACGCACCGCTGCCTGAGAGTATGGTAGCTCGCCTCAAGCAGCGGATCGACTCGATCAAGGTCGGCTCGAGCAGTTGACGGAAGCGACGGCGAAAGAGGTCGGCAGCCGGAGCACCAAGCCGGCTGCCGAGATTCCGCGTCTCGATCTGCGGGCGCTTGGCGATCGTGCCTACCAGATCGCGATAACAGCATTTGCGGCAGCGATACCGCTGCTGCTCATTCTCATCGCGGTTTCGATTCTGGCGGCAGCGTGGCCCGCTCTCACTCGGTCGGGTCTGTCATTTCTGACGCAGAGCAGATGGGATGTGGCCTCCGGAGAGTTCGGAGCCGCGCCCGCTATCTTCGGCACTGTTGTGTCGTCGGCGATCGCACTCGTCATTGCGACGCCGCTTGCTCTCGGTGCTTCGATCTTCCTTTCCGAGATCGCCCCGTCGTGGTTGCGCCAGCCCGTCGCGTTCCTTGTCGATCTGCTTGCAGCAGTGCCAAGCGTAGTGTATGGGCTGTGGGGAATCTTCGTTCTGATTCCCATCCTGCGTGACCCGGTGGGGCCGTTCATCCGCGACACGCTGCATCTGGGTGGTATTCCTCTCTTCGCCGGCCCCAACTACGGCTATAGCATGCTGGCTGCTGGAGTCATACTCGCGATAATGATTCTGCCGTACATCGCCGCGGTGACGCGCGAAGTCCTGCGCGCTGTGCCGCGATCGCAGCGAGAAGCGGCACTCGCGCTCGGTGCGACGAGGTGGGAAACGATCCGTGACGCGGTGATCCCGTATGCCAAATCGGGAATTGTCGGCGGAATAATCCTCGGTCTCGGTCGAGCGCTCGGGGAGACCATGGCTGTCACTATGGTCATCGGCAACCGGCCCGAGATCTCCGCGTCGCTCTTCGCGCCCGGATACACTATGGCTTCGCTCATCGCCAACGAATTCAGTGAAGCGACGAACGACCTGCATCTCTCGGCGTTGATGGCGGTGGGGGCGGTTCTCTTTCTCGTCACGCTCATCGTGAACGCGATCGCCCGGTGGCTCGTATGGCAGGTCGCGCGAGGTCCGTCTCGGTGAGCCGGCGCAGCCGCAGACACCGGACGAGCTTCATCATGCTCGCGCTGACCTATGTTGCGGCTGCGGTCGCAACTCTGCCGCTCGTGCTGATCCTTTTCCATTTGCTGAAGCAGGGCGCGGCCTTCATAACACCGGCGTTCTTTACGGAAATGCCGAAGCCCGTCGGCGAGCCAGGTGGTGGGATGTCCAACGCCATCGTCGGCACGCTGATCCTCGTCGGCGTCGCATCCGCCTTTGGCCCCCTGTCGGAATCGGCGCCGGCCTCTACCTGGCAGAGAAGCGCGGTCTGTGGTTCGCTAATGTGGTGAGATTCCTGTCCGACGTACTGAACGGACTTCCATCGATCGTGCTCGGCATCTTCGCCTGGGAGCTTCTCGTTCGACCCTTCGGAGGATTCTCGGCTCTCGCCGGCGGTATTGCCCTTGGAGCGATGATGATTCCGCTGGTGACGCGCACCACGGAGGAGATGGTGCGGCTGGTTCCGGTATCATTGCGAGAAGCGGCCCTCGCCCTTGGGTACACTCGCTGGCGCACGTCGGTTGCGGTGGTGTTGCGGACGGCGCTTCCGGGAATCGTCACAGGTGCGCTCGTAGCCATAGCGCGGATTGCGGGCGAGACAGCGCCGCTTCTCTTCACCGCCCTCGGCAACCAGTTCTGGTCAACGAATCTCAACGAGCCAATCGCTGCGCTTCCGCTCCAGATCTTCGCCTACGCAATCAGTGCGTACGACACTGCCCATGCGCAGGCATGGGCCGGAGCACTGGTGCTGATTGCGATCGTACTTGTCATCAGCGTCGCTGCGCGCTACGTAACGCGAGCGCGCTTCGGCGCCGCCGCGGACTGAATCGATGACGTCGCCCGCAGTGCGCCTTCCCGACCCCGATCGTAGTCCGCGGCTCATCACCCAAAGGTTGAATGCGTACTTCGGCGACCGACGTGCGGTGCGCAACGTCTCGCTCGAGATCTTCGACCGCGAAGTAACGGCGATCATCGGGCCGTCGGGCTGCGGCAAGTCGACTTTTCTGCGTTGCCTCAATCGTCTTCACGAGACGGTACCCGGCGCAACCGTCGCCGGGAACATCACACTCGACGGGGCCGACATCTACGCCAAGGGCACAAACCCGATCGCGGTACGCCGGCAGATCGGCATGGTATTTCAGAAGCCGACGCCATTTCCGACGATGAGCATTCGCGACAACGTTGCCTCGGGCCTGCGTGTTCTCTCGGAGAAGCAGCCGCGACGGGCTGAGGTTGGAAACGTTGTGGAGGATTCGCTGCGTAGGGCGGGACTGTGGGAGGAGGTCAAGGATCGTCTGCGGGAGAGCGCGATCGCCTTGTCGGGCGGGCAGCAACAGCGCCTCTGCATCGCGAGGGCGTTGGCGACGAATCCCCGAGTGCTTCTGCTCGATGAGCCGACTGCATCGCTGGATCCGCTGAGCACACAGACTGTGGAGGAGCTGGTGTATCATCTTCGCCAATCCATCACCGTCGTGATCGTCACGCACAATATGCAGCAGGCCGCACGCGTCTCGAATCGGACGGCATTTCTCCTCGCCGGCGAGCTCGTGGAAGCGGCTCCGACTTCCGTAATGTTCACCGCCCCGAAAGACGCCCGCACCGAAGCATACGTGACCGGCAGATTCGGATGACCGGCGCTCCGCCAATTCGCCTCTCCGCGATCTCAGTCAACGAATCGGCTGCTCCTCGCCCCAATGACAGCGCTGCCACCGCTATCGCCGCGCGTGATTTCTCCTTCTGGTACGGCCCGAAGCAGGCACTCGACAGCATCACACTGGATGTACGAGAGCGCTCCATCACCGCCCTCATCGGTCCATCGGGTTGCGGAAAATCAACTTTCGTCCGGTCGATCAACAGAATCAACGAGACGCTGGTCGGAGTCCGTCACAGTGGAACGATTCTGCTCGACGGGCAAGACATCTATGAGCGGGGGGTCGACGTGGTGGACTTGCGGACGCGCATTGGAATGGTTTTCCAGCGGTCCAATCCGTTTCCGAAGTCCATCTACGACAACGTTGCTTATGGTCCACGTGTCGGCAGCGGTTTAGCCAGGACCGAGCTGGATGAGCTCGTCGAGGGCTCGCTCCGCCGTGCAGCTCTTTGGGATGAGGTCAAGGATCGTCTCGGCCAAAACGCACTAAGTCTTTCCGGCGGACAACAGCAGCGGCTTTGCATCGCGCGCGCTCTCGCCAACGAGCCTAACGTGCTTCTTCTCGACGAGCCCGCCAGCGCACTCGACCCTTCTGCCACTCAGAAGATCGAGGAGCTGCTGTTCGATTTGCGGAACGATCTCACCATCATCATCGTGACGCACAACCTGCAGCAAGCGGCTCGCGTCTCAGATGTCACCGCATTCTTCTACCTCGGTCGTCTTGTGGAAACGGGGCCGACCAGTCAGATATTCACGAGCCCGCGCGAAGAGCGCACCGAGGCGTACGTCACCGGGAGGTTTGGATGACCGCAGCACAATCGCCGACGGGATTTCGTCACTTCCACGACCAGCTCGCCGAGCTGAAGCAGCTGCTGCTCGACATGTCGTATCAGGCCGAGCAGCTCGTGGATCGCGCAATCGCCGCCCTGATGAATCGTGACAGAAACGTCGCCGAGGAAGTGCTCGCCGGCGACAAGTCGATAAATGGGCTCGAGGTGGACGTCGAGCGCCGCGCCATCGCTCTTCTCGCTCTACAGCAGCCGATGGCCCGCGATCTCCGATTTCTGGTTGGAGCGATAAAAGTCTCCAGCGATCTCGAGCGTGTCGGCGACCACGCGGTCAACATCGCCGAATCGGCGATCCGCCTCATCGAGTTGGAGGTCGCTCCGACTCCGGGACCGGAGATCGAGGACATGGCCCGCCGCGCGAGAGAGATGCTCGCCCAATCACTCGATGCATTCACCCGTGCGGACGGCGCGCTCGGCCGCGAAGTGTGCAAGGCTGACGACGCGGTCGACGCTCTCCACGACTCGGTGTTCCGGATACTCCTCACGCATATGATGGCGGATGCGCGGACGATCACTCCTTCACTGGAGCTGCTGCTCGTGAGCCGCAATCTCGAGCGGGTCGCGGATCTCGCAACCAACATCAGCGAGGACGCCATCTACCTTGCCGAGGGCAAACAGATCAAGCATCACTACGAGGACTGAATCTCGTGGCGTCGCCATTCCCGCTGTGAACCCATCCGTTCCGGCCGTCAGGCTCAACCTTTCTTCCGGCGGCGCCAAGCCCAGCGCGTCGGAAGAAGACATTCGAATTGCGGCGATCGACATCGGGTCCAACTCGATCCGTCAGATCATCGCCGACGTCTCTCCCGGCGGATACATCCGCGTCGTCAATGAAATGAAGGCTGCGCCAAGACTCGGCCAGGCTGTCGAGCGAACGGGAGAGCTGACGGCAACCTCGATGCTGGCCGCCGTAGCGACGCTCAACCGGATGGCCGCACTCGCGCGACAGCTTGGTGCCAAGCGTATCGAGGCGGTCGCCACCAGTGCCGTGCGCGAAGCAGCGAATGGGCGAGCTTTTCTGGAGCTCGTAAAAGCGGAAACCGGCCTGCGTGTAAAGGTGATAAGCGGCGACGACGAAGCTCGCCTCAGCTTTCGAAGTGCGCTCGCCCATTTCGACCTCGCGCGCGGACGTGCTGTCGTGATGGATATTGGCGGCGGCTCGCTCGAGCTGGCGCTCAGCGCCGACGGTCTGGTCGAACATCTTTTTTCGCTGCCGTTCGGCGCCATCCGTCTGACCGAAGATTTTCTGTCGCAGGCCAGCCCGCGTCGAGGGATGAAAAAACTGCGCAAGCATGTTCGGCGCGAGCTGGAGAACAGGATCTCCGCTCGCGACTGGAGGGGCGCGCAGGTTATCGGCTCCGGCGGTACGTTCACGAATCTCGCGGGCATCCACCTCGCCCGGCAGGAGCTGCGCAGCACACAAACCGTCCACGGTACGGTCGTGCCACGTGTCGAGCTGGAGCACATCCTCGACATGCTGCATGCGATGTCAGCCGCGGAGCGGGCGATGGTACCCGGGCTCAACGCCGCGCGCGCGGACATCATCGTTGCCGGCCTGGCTGTCGCCGCAGAGGTGCTTGCTCGGCTCGAAGCGCGCGACCTCGTGGTTTCGAGCTACGGCATTCGTGAAGGTCTGCTCCTCGAGGCCGCTCGCGTTCAGGCAGTTCCGGCGGATCCTGGGGAAGCGCGCGAGCGGTCGGTGCGAGAGCTGGCGGAGCGGTCGCGCTACGAGAAGCCGCACGCAGTCCACGTTCGAAAACTCGCGCTCCGTCTATTCGACTCGATTGGTCATCGGCTGGGGTGCGAACCGTACGAGCGTCAGATCCTGTCAGACGCTGCCCTGCTGCACGACATCGGCTATCACATCAACTACGACAAGCATCACAAGCACGCCTACCATCTGATCCAGCATGCGGAACTGCTCGGAATGACACCGGCCGAACAGATCGCAGTCGCTAACGTCGCGCGGTATCATCGCGGCGCGCCGCCGAAGAGAAAGCACGTGAACTTCGCCGCCCTCGACGAGCAATGGCGGGAGGTCGTCGTAAGGCTGGCCGCGATCCTTCGCGTCGCGGACGGGTTCGATCGCGGCCATGACTCCGCCGTCGAATCGGTGAAGGTGAGATGGACACAGCGCGCCCTCCGCATAACCGCAGTGCCGCACCCGAAGGCCGTTGGCATGCGCCTGGGATTGTGGGGTGCGAGCAGGAAATCGCGTCTATTATCGAAGGTCGCGGATACTATCGTCGAGATAGTCGGACCCGATGGAGCCGTGCTGACCTACGAAAGCGGAGACACCTCCGCGGGCTGAGCGGTCCTTTCGACGACCGACTGCTCTCGTAGCTCCGGTTCGGCGAGAACTCCGACGCCCCATGAATCCTTGAGGAGAAGCTTGTGCGTCGCGATTTCGCGCTCCCCGTCCTGCGGCCGGCGCCGCGTGTACTTTCCATCGGCGGCGAGATCCCATGCCTGCCGGTTGTCAGCCAGGCACAGCTCGAGCAGGGCATGTAATCGCGGGTGCAACGTTTTGTCCTCGAGCGGAGCGATCGCTTCGACGCGCCTGTCGAAGTTGCGCGGCATCCAGTCCGACGATCCGAAGTAGAACTCCTCAGCACCGCCGTTCCCGAAATAGAACAACCGCGAATGCTCGAGGAACCGACCGACGATGCTGATAACCCGAATCCTGTCGCTCACTCCAGGAACTCCGGGCCGCAGGCAGCAGATGCCCCTCACGATCAGATCTATCTCCACGCCCGCCTGCGACGCTGCGTAGAGCGCCTGGATCAGGTCGGCGTCAGCGAGTGAGTTCATCTTGGCGATGATACGGCCGCCCCGTCCTTCCCGAGCCAGCGCCGCTTCGCGCGCGATCAGTTCCAGAAAGCGCTGGCGCATATTCGACGGCGCGACGATCAGCTTTCGATAGAGAGTCTGGCGTGAAAAACCGGTGAGGGCATTGAAAAGGTCGGATAGATCGGCGCCCAGTGACGGACTCGCCGTGAACAGTCCGATGTCGGTATACAGCCGCCCCGTCTTCGAATTGTAGTTCCCGGAGCCGATGTGGGCGTACCGGCGTATACCGTCCGCTTCCCTCCGCACCACGAGCGTCGTTTTGGCGTGCGTCTTCAGCCCGGCCAGACCGTACGCGACGTGAACGCCGTAGCTCTCGAGGGTGCGCGCCCAGGTGATGTTGTTCGCCTCCTCGAATCGTGCCTGGAGCTCGATCAGCACAGCTACCTGCTTTCCCTCTTCGGCAGCCTCGGTCAGGGCGCGCACGATCGCCGTGTCACCGGATGTGCGATACAGCGTCATCTTGATCGCCAGAACGTTCTCGTCGGTGGCGGCGGCGTTCACGAAATGCTCCACCGTGGTGGCAAACGCGTCGAACGGATGATTCACGAGCACATCCCGCTGGCGGATCACGTCGAAGATGGACTGCGATGGGTCGCGCAGCTCCGGTGGAGTAACCGGGATGAGTGGCGGATCACGAAGCTCCGGAATTTCCAGCTCCGCGATCGACATCAGATCGCCATGATCCACAAGGCGACCCGTCTCTACCACATCGCCCTCTCCGAGCGGCGGGATCTCGGGTGGCTGATCCGCCATCAACTCCTGCACCACGAGACGGCGCAGGAATTCCGGCATGCCTGATTCGACTTCAATTCGGACTACCTCGGCGAAGCGCCGCTGGAAGACCTGTTCCTCGATCACAGCGAGCAGATCGTCCTTGTCTTCCGAGTGGGCGAGCTCGAGGTCGGAGTACCGCGTAACCCGGAACGCGCTGAAGCCTTTCACCTCCATGCCGGGAAAGAGCGCGCCGAGATTCGCGCCGATCACCAGCTCGAGAGGCACAAACTCATTCCGCCTGCCGAACGAAACCCAACGGGGCAGGCTCTTCGGCACCTTCACTCTCGCAAAGCGCGCCGCTCCGGTGGCGGGGTCGTTGATATCGACTGCCAGTGAGAGCGAAAGATTGGAGATGTAGGGGAAGGGGTGACTGGGGTCCACGCCGAGCGGCGTGAGCACCGGGAATAGCTGTCGCTCGAAGAAAGTGTCGACAGTCTGCCATTCACCCTTATCGAGCTGATCCATTCCCACGAGGCGAACTCCGCGAGAGTGCAGCTCAGGCAGAACGAGATCGTAGAGACAGCGGTGCTGTTGTTGGAGGAGCTCGGAGACGCGCGTCTGAATCGCGGCGAGCTGCTCCGCGGGCGACATGCCATCAGGCGGCAGTTGATGCACTCCGGTCGCGAGCTGACGCCGCAGCCCCGCGACCCGCACCATGTAGAACTCATCGAGGTTGGTGCTGAAGATCGACAGGAATTTGAGCCGCTCGAGAAGCCTGTTCCGCTCGTCGAACGCCTCGTCGAGAACACGGGCGTTGAAATCGAGCCAGCTTAGCTCGCGGTTGAAAAAAAGTGAGTGATCCACGGTCATCCTTCCTTGCAAACCCGCGGCCGTGCTATCTGAGCGGAATCACGGCTGCGAGCAGCCAGTATGACAGTGCGGCCATGGCGGCGGATGCCGGAATGGTGATGATCCATGCCCAGACGATCCTCCGTGCGATGCCCCAACGCACCGCTGACAACCGGTTGGTTGCTCCTACCCCGACGATGGCTCCGGTGATCGTGTGAGTGGTGCTCACGGGAATGCCCATGCTTGTCGCCAGCGAGATTGCAATCGCACCTGCCGTCTCCGCGCAGAATCCGCTCACCGGCCGCAGCTTCGTGATTCGCGACCCCATTGTATGGACGATTCGCCACCCGCCAAAGAGCGTTCCCAACGAGATCGCGGTATACGCGCCGATCTCGACCCACAACGGAATCTGGTCCGGGTCACTTAATCGCAGGTGCGACCAGAATCCGGTCGCGTGGGCCACCAGCGGTTGCGCGGAGATGAGCAGCCCGACGATGATGCCCATCGTTTTCTGCGCGTCGTTCCCGCCGTGCGCCAGGGAAAGCGATGCCGAGCTCAGGAGCTGCGCGATACGGAAGACGCGATCCACTCGGTGCGGTGAGGTGCGCTGGAAGATCCAATAGACCATCACCATCAGCGTGAAGCCGGCGAGCAATCCAACCATCGGTGATATCGCGATGAAGGAAAGCGTCTGAATCCACTTCTGACCCCATTGCACCGCCGCCCATCCCGCCTTGGCCACCGCGGCGCCTGCATAACCGCCAATGATGGCGTGAGAGGAGCTCGACGGGATCCCATAGAACCAGGTGATCAGATTCCAGGTGATCGCGCCGATCAAGCCGCCGAGGACGACGTTCGGCGTGACGATGTTGATGTCGATCATTCCTTTTCCGACCGTCTTCGCGACCGCGGTGCCAACCGTGAACAGAGCCGCGAAGTTGAAAAAAGCCGCCCACAGGACGGCGGCAAGCGGATTCAGTACACGCGTGCCAACGATCGTAGCGATCGAGTTCGCCGAATCGTGGAAGCCGTTGATGAAATCGAAGACGAACGCGATTAGAACGATCGCCGCGATGTAGTAGAGCACGCTCTAGGCGTTTTTCAGTGAGATGCTCTGGAGAACGTTTCCAACGTCCTCACACTGGTCGAGCGCGTCCTCCGTTTTGTCGTACAGCTCCTTCCACTTGATCACTTCCAGCACCTGCGGCTGGGTCCGGAACAGCTCCTCCATCGCGGCGTGGTACACAGCGTCTCCCTCTTCCTCGAGGTGACGCAGCTGCTGGTTCCCGTCGTGAACCGCTTTGGGATCCTTCATCTGGTTGACGGTGTCTTCGATGCATTTTGCGGCGCGGCACAGCACCTCCGACAGGACAACGCTTTGCCGGTTGGGTTGAGTTATATGGAAGATGGCGGCCCGTCGTGCGGTTCCATCTATGAGATCGATAACGTCGTCCAGCGCGCCGGCGAGCTCATGAATGTCTTCGCGGTCGAATGGAGTGACGAACGTTCGGTCGATGCGGTTGATGACGTCGTGCGTGATCTGATCCGCTTCGTGCTCGAGCGACTTGATCTGCGTGACTCGCTGGTCGAGGGATGCGGGATCCTTGAACAGCTCATGGAGGAGAGCCGCTGATCCACTCAGCCGGCGTGCGATCTCGGCGAACATGTCGTAGAACTGGCTGTCGCGTGGAATGAGCTTCACGGTGTGGCGCTCCGGTGAATCGTACGGTTGCACCCGTACCTGATAGTCGAGGACGGCATGCCGAATTTACGACTAACAGCCTGGGGACGCGATTCGACCACGCATCGAATATGTTTCTGTGAATGGACAACGCGCGGTCTGGCGGCGAAAGCGTGCTCGTGGTCGACGACGAGCCTGAGATTGTCTCTCTCGTGGCCTATTATCTGGAAGAGGCGGGATATTCCGTCTCTACCGCTCATGATGGAGCGGAAGCGTTGGCGCAGGCGAAGATCGAGCGGCCCGACCTCGTGGTTCTCGACCTGATGCTTCCGGGAATGTCGGGATTTGACGTCCTCGAGCGCATTCGGGCAGACGAGAGCGTTGGCGACCCTGCGATTCTGATGCTCACCGCGCGGCGCGAAGACGCCGATCGGATTGGCGGGCTCAAGCTGGGTGCCGACGACTACGTAACCAAGCCCTTCAATCCGGAAGAGCTCGTTCTCCGAGTTGGAGCGATCCTCCGCCGGAAGGCCGCCGACCCCGGCGCCCGCGGCATGCTGAGCGCCGGTCCTATATCCGCCAACCTCCTCACTCAGCGCGCATCGGTGGACGGCGTGGACGTGGATCTTACTCAGACGGAATACCGCCTCCTTCTTCTTCTGATGCAGCATGCCGGCGAGGTGCTTTCACGAACACGACTTCTCGAAGAGGTATGGGAAGCACACCCGCAAATGCAGACCCGCACCGTTGACGTTCACATTCAGCGGCTCCGATCCAAGCTGGGCGATGCGGGCGACATGATCGAAACCGTCCGCGGGTCCGGATACACGCTGATCGCGTAGAAGGCGAATGAAGCTGGCCAACCGTCTTCTGCTCTTCTCGGTGGGACTGATCGGCGTGCTGATGGTCGTCATCGTCTACCTCGTCGAGGTTCGGTTGTATCATAGAATCCGCGACGAGCGGATTGCCGAGCTGAGCCGGGAAGCGCGTCTCGTCGCCGCTCAGTGGAGTGGAGGGAGCGACCCGGAAGCCCTGGTACGCGTTGCGAGTGCGACTCTCGACGGCAGGGTAACTTTGATAGACGCCACCGGTACGATCGTCGCCGACGCGGAGCTGGGGGGAATACCGTCCGGTCGTGTTGGAACGCGGGCCCGTCGACCCGAGGTTGCCAGGGCGCGCGAGGCGTCGGTTGGAGTTGGGGTCGGTGAAACCTCGTCGGGTTCGGGCGAAGAGCTCTACGTCGCCGTCCGCGAGCCGGTTGGAATTGCGCGTGTTGCTGTGAACACCGGGTCCCTCAGTCACATCTTCAAGCAAGGCCGCAACGACGTTCTCATTGCGGGCGTCATCGCGCTGATTCTCGCCAGCCTCCTGGCCAGCCTCTACGCTCGATATGTCAGTAAGCCCATCATCGAGCTTCGTGACATGGCCCGCTCTCTGGCTGAAAAAGACTACAAGCTGAAAATGCCGGCCTACGCTCCCGGGGAGATCGGCGAGCTGGCGGAATCCCTGGAAGAGCTCTCGGTGAGGCTCGAAGCGCTGGAGCGAGTGCAGCGCGAGTTCGTAGCCAACGTTTCCCACGAGCTCCGGACTCCTCTCACGATTGCGGGCGGCTTTGCCCTGACCCTTTCCAAGGGCGACCCTCCACTCGAGAAAAGACAGGCGTTCGCCAAGTCGATTCTCGCCAACACTCGCCGGATGCAAAGAATCGTCGAAGCGCTGCTGGATCTTTCCAAAGTGGAATCAGGCGGCTGGGCTCCGCGGCTGGAGCAGATCGAGCTTTCATCGGTCGTGTCCGAAGTGCTCGAGGATCTTCAGGACACCTACAACGACAAGTACGTCGAGGTCGTTGAGGAGATCGCACCCGATGCTTCCGTGATAAGTGCGGATCGAATCGCTGCACGGCAGATTCTCGGGAATCTCGTCCAGAACGCGCTACGCCATACCTCGTCGGGACGGATCACCATTTTTTCCGAGGCGGCGGAGATGGGCACTTGGGTTGGAGTCAGCGACACAGGCGAGGGCATCTCGCCGGAGCACTTGCCGCGAATCTTCGACAGGTTTTACCGAGTCGATTCTGCGCGCTCGCGCGAATCGGGCGGCACGGGTCTGGGACTCGCCGTCGTCAAGCACATGATCGAAGCCCACGGCGGAAGGGCGACTGCAGAGAGCTCACCGGGGCGCGGCACGACCATGCGCGTGTTCTTCCCGGCGAGAGCCGCGCGGCTGCGGCTGACGCCGGCTCACGGAGCCGCGGTTGCGACCTGAAGTGCGCGGAACCCGCTGCGCAATTCTGTCACGCTGGAACAACCCTTTGCGCAACCAGTCGCCGATCCTCGAACAGTTTCACCAGAACCACGCCGGTGATGAATCCGCCGATATGGGCCCAGACGGCAACGCCGCTCGATACCTCAGGCCGCATCGACGTCAACGCAGGAAGTCCGCCTATCACCTGCCAGGCGAACCACCAAAGGAGCACCGCCCATGCGGGGATCGGGATCACTCTGATGAAGAAGATGAAGAAGAAAAGCATCCTCACCCGCACGCGCGGATAGAGCACGAGATAGGCGCCAAGCACGCCCGATATCGCGCCGGATGCGCCAACGGTCGGTACAGGAGAGCCGGGTTGGACGAGCACGTGAGTTGCCGCCGCCGCAAGACCGCACAGGAGGTAGAACACGAGGAAGCGAAGCCGCCCCATGCTGTCCTCGACGTTGTTCCCGAAGACCCAGAAGAAGAGGCAGTTGCCGAGCAGGTGTCCCCAGCTGCCATGGAGGAACATCGAGGTGAGCGGAGTGAGCCTGTTGATGGGCTCGTTGTCGATCACACACGCCCATCCGTCGCCCAGAGGAACGCCGGTCCCGATGCGAGCCAGGTGGGTAAGCTCGCCCGGCACGAGCCCGAGGTTGCAGATGCTCGCCGCCAGACGGAACTCGTTGAATCCCGCACCCTGAACGAACAACCAGACCGCTATGATCGCCGCCAGGATGAGGTAGGTCATTACCGGCGTACGAAGTGTGGGATGCTCGTCGCTTAGAGGGATCATTCGTTGCTTTCGAACGTTCTAGAGGACCCTGGCATGAAGACGGCAGTAGCCTAATCGCAACTCTCTTTCCACTGCGCCGTTTTGGCAGAATTTCACGGCCTCACCCTTGCCTTAGTACAGCCCGATATCGAAAGCATAATTAATCCAGAGGCATAAAATGGCAGATAAGGTTATCGGCATCGACCTCGGAACCACGAACTCCGTTGTTGCAGTGATGGAGGGTGGAGACCCGGTTGTCATTCCCAACGCCGAGGGCGGTCGGACAACTCCGTCGGTTGTCGGATTCACGAAGGACGGCGAGCGGCTCGTCGGCCAGATCGCCAAGCGCCAGGCCGTCACCAATCCCCAGAACACGGTCTTCTCGATCAAGCGGTTCATGGGGCGGAAGATGAACGAGGTGCGTGAGGAAGCGGCCCGCGTTCCCTACAAAGTCGTCCCCGGCCCGAACGACGTCGCGACCGTGGAGGTTCAGGGCAAGCGTTACACGCCCCCCGAGATCTCGGCGATGATCCTCCAGAAGATGAAGCAGACCGCCGAGGACTACCTCGGCTACAGGGTCGAGAAGGCGGTGGTCACGGTTCCCGCGTACTTCAACGACTCGCAGCGGCAGGCGACGAAGGATGCCGGCAAGATCGCAGGCCTCGATGTCCTCCGCATCATCAACGAGCCGACGGCGGCCGCACTCGCCTACGGACTCGACAAGAAGAAGGACGAGAAGGTCGCAGTGTTCGACCTTGGCGGCGGCACCTACGACATCTCGGTTCTCGAGCTGTACGACGTCGAGGGATCGCGGCAGTTCGAGGTGAAGTCCACGAACGGTGATACTCACTTGGGCGGCGACGACTTCGACCAGCGAGTCATAGACTGGCTCGTCACCGAGTTCAAGCGTGATCAGGCAATCGACCTGTCGAAAGACCCGATGGCGCTTCAGCGTCTGAAGGAAGCAGCGGAAAAGGCGAAGATGGAGCTGAGCACGACTCAGTCCACCGACATAAATCTTCCGTTCATCACCGCCGACCAGAGCGGCCCGAAGCATCTGAACTACTCGCTCACGCGGGCGAAGTTCGAGCAACTCGTTGACGATCTCATTCAGCGCACGATCCCGCCGATGGAGCAGGCGCTCAAGGACGCCAATCTCAAGCCCAATGAGATCGATGAAGTGATTCTCGTCGGTGGGTCGACGCGTATTCCGAAGATTCAGGAGATCGTCAAGCGATTCTTCGGGAAGGAGCCCAACAAGGGCGTCAATCCCGATGAAGTGGTCGCGATCGGTGCAGCGATTCAGGGCGCGGTACTCACCGGCGAGCAGAAGGACGTTCTCCTGCTCGACGTGACGCCGCTGTCGCTGGGAATCGAGACGCTCGGAGGCGTGACGACCGTGCTCATTCCGCGAAATACCACGATTCCGACGAAGAAGAGCGAGACGTTCTCGACGGCGGACGACAACCAGACCACAGTCGAGATTCACGTTCTTCAGGGCGAGCGCGAGCTGGCGACGTACAACAAGACGATCGGCAAATTCCAGCTCACTGGAATTCCGCCCGCTCCGCGCGGCATGCCGCAGGTCGAGGTCACGTTCGACATCGATGCGAACGGCATTCTTCACGTGACAGCGAAGGACAAGGCCACCGCCAAGGAGCAGAAGATCCGCATCGAGGCGTCGAGTGGTCTAACCGACGCTGAGATCGACCGGATGGTCAAGGACGCGGAAAAGAACGCGGCCGAGGACCGGAAGGCACGCGAGGCGATCGACGCCCGGAACCGTCTCGACTCGATGACGTACGAGGTCGAGAAGAACGTCAAGGAATGGGGCGACAAGGTCAGCCCCGATGTGAAAACGAAGGTCGACGCGGCGATCGAGCGGTCGCGGAAAGCGCTTCGCGGCGACGACGTGAACGAGATCCGCTCGGCTCAGGAAGAACTGTCGCGGGTGTTCAGCGAGGCCGGACAGGCGTTCTACCAGCAGCAGGCGCAGCAGCCCGAGGAAGGCGCGCCAACTCCTGAGGGTGCGGGGGCCACCACCGGCGATGGCGCGGCAAAACCCGCCGATGACGTCGTCGAGGCGGATTACGAGATCGTAGACGAAAAGAAGTAAGAATTTCGAAAAGCACCGGCCGCAACCTCAGGGGGGCGGTCGGTGTCTTATAGATTTAGACTAATCCACTACAGGCAGGTTGTTGCTCATATGTCTTCTCTCTCCTCTCGCGCTCGCCTTACGGTAGCAGTCGCCGCCGCCTTCCTCGGCGGACTCGTCGTCGCCTCGGGCGGACTGAACTGGACACACGCCGGCTTCGCCCAGGGGAAACCCGACGCGAGCGCCGTTGCGACGGTATCCAACGCCAGCAACGCATTCGTCGAGCTGGCCGATCACGTAACCCCGGCTGTGGTCTCTATCTCTACTGCGAGCCGTCCCTCGCAGGCGAACAGCCAGCGCCGCCGGTTGAATGTTCCTCCGGGAATGGAGGACTTCTTCGACCAGTTCGGTCAGCAGGCGCCGCAGGTCGAAGGTGGCTCCGGCTCGGGATTCATAGTGAGCAAGGACGGCTACATCCTCACCAACAACCACGTCGTCACGCTAAACGATCGCACGACGGTGGCAGACCAGGTGACTGTGTCGCTGCTCGATCATCGGACCTTCAGGGCGAAGGTCATCGGCAACGATCCCACAACCGACGTTGCGGTGATCAAGATCGAGGGAAAGGACTTTCCCGTTCTCCCTCTCGGAAACGACGTCAACAGTCGCGTTGGGGAGTGGGTGCTGGCGATCGGGAACCCGCTGGGCTTCGACTTCACAGTCACCGCCGGAATCATCAGCGCCAAGGGAAGAAGTCTTCCCGGATTGCTGAATCGCCGCAACGGACCGAACTATTCGATCAGCGACCTCATCCAGACTGACGCTGCAATCAATCCCGGAAATTCCGGCGGACCGCTCGTCAACGCTCGCGGCGAGGTAATCGGCATCACGAGCGCGATTGCCAGTCAAACCGGATTCAATGCCGGCTATGGTTTCGCGATTCCGATCAGTCTCGCGAAGAAGGTGATGGATGACATCATTGCCCACGGTAAGGTTCGTGTGGGCGTGCTCGGGATTCAGATCAACGAGGTAACGCCAGAGGATGCCGCTGTCGCCGGGATGAAGGAAATTCGCGGCGCGAAGGTCGAGGGATTCAATCCCCCAACGGGCAGCGCTGCCGAGAGGGCTGGGCTTCAGCCGGGTGATGTCATCGTCGGCGCGGACGGGCAGCCGGTGGATCGCGTGAGCACGCTCCAGAGAATCGTGCGTAACCACGCTCCCGGTGAGAACGTCGAGATCGACGTAATGCGCTACGGTCAGAAGAAGTCGTTCCGCGTACGGCTTCAGGAACTCGAGGAAGCTCCACGTGTGGCGGCCGCCGGGCTGAATCCGACGAGCGGCGCCCCTGCGACACCGACTGGTTCGACCAACGCGACGTTGGGAATCACGACTCAGGTTCTCCCCGCAGACATCGCGGCGCAGGCGAATCTCGAGGCGAACCGGCGCGGTCTCCTCGTGACGGACGTGGTGCCACTCGGTCCCGCGTACGGGAAGCTCTATCCACGGGACCTGATCTTCGAGGTGCTGTATCCCGCTCCGCGGAGAGCGATTCGCACACCCGCTGATCTGGCGCAGGTTCTCGGCCGTTTGCACAACGGGGATTACCTCAGCTTGAACGTTCGTCCTCTCGGACAGGGCGGCGCAGATAGAGTGGTGAATATTCGCATTGGGGATTAAACACCACTACGAACTGCGAACTAACTACGAACTGCGAACTGACTGCGAACTGCGAACTACTTCGAACTAGTTCGCAGTTCGCAGTTGTAGTTCCATCTCCCTCTCGGTCGTGAGGTTCTCGAGGTCTCGTCCGATCGTGGCAATCGCCACGGTCTTCCCGCCGACCTGATAGCGAACCGCGCAATCTCCCGCGTCCGGATCTCCATCGACTTCGACGTGATCCCACTTCTCGGCGTAGCCCGAGTATCCGATCGGAACGTCGTAATGATTGCTCCAGAAGAACGGCACGTGATCGAACGGGATTTGCTGGCCCAGCATGTTACGGGCGGCAACCTGCCCTTGCCGCTCCGCAACGACCCAGTGCTCGACGCGGATCGCGTGTCCTGAATGCGGATCGGGCCAGCGGGCAATGTCTCCCGCCGCGAAGATGTCTGCGACGCTCGTCTCCAGATAGCGATTCACCGCCACACCGCGGTCGAGAGTCAGTCCCGCCTTTTCCGCGAGCTGGAGATTCGGACGCACTCCGACGCCCGCGACGACGAGATCGGCGGCGATCTGTTCGCCATTTGCGAGAGTCGCATCGACGCCCGCGACGCTTGTAACCGTCTGTCCGAGGTGGAAATGCACTCCCTTTCCTTCGTGCACGCGCTTGATGAATTCTCCGAGTGGACGACCGAGCACCCGTTCGAGCGGCAGGTTCTCCGGCGCGACCACGTGCACGTCGAGCCCTCTGTTTCGGAGCGAGGCCGCTGTCTCGAGGCCAATGAAGCTGGCTCCGATCACCACTGCACGGCTCTTTCCCTCCGAAGCAGCGATGATCGCGCGGCTGTCGGCGAGTGATCGCAGGTAATGAACCTTCGCGCCTTCCGTGAGCGGCATGTCGAGATGGATCGGTGTGGATCCCGTGGCGAGCAGCAGCGCGTCGTATTCGATCGTCTCACCAGTCGCAAGGCGAAGTCGGCGCGCGCTGGCATCGATTGAATCCACCGTCTCACCCAGGCGAAGACGAATCTCCTGCCCTGCGTAGAACTCCCGCGGATGCAGCGGAATCCATTCTTCCGGCGCGTTTCCCGCGAGGTAATCCTTTGACAGATTGGGTCTGTCGTAGGGAGCGTCGCGATCCGAGTCGACAACAGTGATGGACCCGGTGAATCCTTCGCGCCGCAGCATCTCTGCCGCTGCGTTCCCAGCGGCGCCGGCGCCGATGATCGCGACTTTGCCGATCGGAGTGAGCGCGCGCGTGATATGGCTCGCAGGCGCCGGCTTCCCCGGATCCCTCTTCCCGGTAACGAAGACCATTCCATTGCGACGCTCTACGATCCAGCATGGAAGATCCTTCAGCGGCGGAGCTCCGATGGCAGCTCCAGTGCGAAGGTCGAACCGGCCATGATGCCAGGGACACCGGACAGTGTCACCCAGCAGTAGACCCTCTCCCAGCGGTCCACCGTAGTGTGTGCAGCCGGAGCTCACTGCGAGGAATTCATCACCGGTTCGTACCAGAAGTACTGACTCGCCGGAGGCGTGCCCCGTAATTGACTTTCCCGGAGCGAGCGATTCCTCTGCGATTCCGGCGGCGAAGTCCGGTCCCGACAGCTCTTTCTCTTCCGACACATTGCCCTCCGTTTTGGATCCTCATCCGCGGGGTCTAATGGGTGCAATGCAATCGTTACACCCGGGACTTGCTATCTTGTGGGTCGAGCGGAAGTGGCGGAACTGGTAGACGCGCTGGACTTAGGATCCAGTGGAGAAATCCGTGGGGGTTCGAGTCCCCCCTTTCGCATCTTATTCAGGCAGTGCCACGGCACTTCGAGTGCTCGGTTCTGGTCTGCTCGAAAACGACAGCAAAGACATTAGGTCTCTTCGGCCTGCCTGCCTGAGCTCGTTGGTCCTCACTCAGCAGGTCATTCTTGCTGCGGATGCGACTCAGCATCTATGATTTTCGCCAAATGTCGGCGCTTCGTGGTGTACTGCATGAGCGGCCTGCCGGGCGCAACGTCCAGGCTCATCGGGATCAAGCCGACGCGGGATTTTTTGAAATGGCGTCGGTGGCGGTCGGGTTGCTGGCCGTCATCGTTTCTGGCATAACTGCCGTTGGCGGCAAGATACTCTTCGCCCAGCCTCTGTCGCTCGACGAGTACCACACATGGTTTCTTGTCACTCAGGGATCATGGTTACGCAGCATTGCTGATCTCGCCAACGGCGCGGACTTCAACCCGCCCACTTTGTTCCTGCTGGAGAGGTTGTCAGCAACGCTGTATGGGCAGGCAGATTCCGTCTTCCTTCGGCTCTTTTCGCTTGCGTCGGTCTTTATTGCGCTGTTGGCCGCGTACGCGATCCTCCGGATGGAATTTGGCCGCCTCCCGTCTCTTGCTGGATGCCTGGCTCTCTGGTCGCACCAGTTTGTTGTGTATCAAGCGTTCGGCGCCCGTTTTTACGGCCCATGGCTGTTGTTTTGTACACTGTTCATCTATTCGGTCAGTCGTTGCGCGCGCGGCGACTCATGCTCCTGGCGGGGACGCCTGGCAGTTCTAGTTAGCGCAGTGCTGCTCTGCACGATTCACTACTTCGGAGTGTTTTCGTGGTCGCTCGTGGTTGGGACGGCGGCATGGTACTACTACCGGCGCGGGAGATTTCGAATTGGAGAGCTAGCACCAATGCTTGCGGGGCCCATTGCCCTGCTGCTGTGCTCACCAATCTTCGTAGGACAGCGAAATGCTCTGCAGGTCGACACCTGGATTCCTCCAGTGAATTTTTGGCAGATCAGCCAGGTTTTCCGAAGCCTGTTGATTGTGCCAATCCTTGTTCTTGTGCTGTTTGCGGGTACAGCCATCGTAGTCCTGACGCGGAACGGCGAGATCATCGACCGGCGGGAAGTCCCAGCCGGAAGGTCTCCAGGTGTAACAGCGATGATCGTCCTGGGTGGAATGCCGCTGATTGTTTTGTTGTTTTCCGTGATGGTCCAGCCTGCAATGCTTCCCCGATACGCTATTGTCGCGGCTCTTGCATGGTGCCCGATTATCGCATGGGTCATTGCGGGACTCTCAAAACCGCTGCAGGTGAGCGCCTGCGCATTCTTGCTAGCCGGAAGCTTGATGCCGCTCAAAGCCGCGGCAGACGGTGCACTCGCGAATGCGGCGCTCGTCAACTCTGATTATGCGGCCGTTGGTCCCATACTTCAGCAAGGAAGCACAGTACTTCTCAGCTCGCGAAGAACTCTATACCCGCTGCTGAGCCGCGTGTCACCCGGGGCGAAGTTAGCCTATCTGGATCTCACCGCGTCTGACGCGATTCCAAAATCAAAATTTGCCACGGTCGAAAGAAACGCCGCGGCAATACATCACCGCCTCTACGGAGTTCCAGCAGTGGCTACGCCCAAAGAGCTCGAAAGTGTTCCCGAGTTCTACTACTACCGGGATTCAAGAGAAACTGCGGAAAGCGCTCAGCAAGTACTCTCTCGAGCCTTTCCTGAAAGATCGATAGCGACAGTTACACCGCAGGTGTATCGGTTGAGGAGTCGCCCCGCACAGCGGAGAGTCGAAGCGCGACTGTGATGGATGAAGGTCTCAACGGGCGAAACGATACGAGCGCCCACCCCATGACCGAAGGTCCAAATGGGGCAACCCGTGCGGGTTCGAGCCCCCCTTTCGCACTCGCATCGACCGTCCTGCCACGCTTCACGCAGCGGAAAAAATCGAGCCATTGGTTCGCTCCCGAACTGACGGCGCACGGCGCAGGTGGCATTGCGTTTGCCGCTTTTTCTCCGGTGACATCGATTCACAGCCAACCGGAAGGGAGACGCGATATATGGAAATGGAAACGCTGCGTGACCTCTACATCGAACAACTGAAAGACCTCTACAGCGCCGAGAACATGATCATCAAGGCGCTCCCGCGAATGATAAAAGCTGCGTCCCACGCTGAGCTGAAGCAGGCATTCAGCAATCACCTGAAGGAGACGGAGCGTCACGCCCGCCGCATCGAGGAGGTCTGCGACGAGCTGGGCGTCAGCCCGCGGGGCAAGAAGTGCGTCGGAATGGAAGGTCTTCTAGAGGAGGGCAAGGAGCTGATGAAGGAGAAGCCCGGGCCCGACCTTCTCGACGCGGGACTGATCGCATCAGCGCAACACGTCGAGCATTATGAGATGGCGGGCTACGGATGCGTTCGCACCTACGCGCGCCAGCTCGGATACGAAGGGCAGGCGGAGATTCTCCAGGCCAGCCTCGACGAAGAGGGCAACGCCGACAAGCTGCTCACGCAAATCGCCGAGAGCACGATCAACATTGAGGCTGAAATAAGCTCTCCGGCTTGACGAAGGAAAAGACCGGCCGCTTGAGGCCGGTTTTTTTTACGTCCGTGAGATGCAGTCGGGCATATCGTACGCGGGGTTGTTCACCGCGGGCGCGACGTCGTACAGCTCGAGGTCATCGTCTTCATATGGCGAAAGCATCGCCATCACTTCTGCTGCACGGGACTCGCGCGCGATCCAGCGCTTGGCTACTTCGGGCGGAAAAATCACCGGCATACGGTCGTGCACTTCAGCCGCTCGACCGCGCGCCGCGGTGGTGATGATGACGCAGGTGTCCAGTGGCTGAGGTCCGCGTCTCCATCTCTCCCATAATCCCGCTATCGTAAACGGGCGATGACCGGACAGGTGAAAAAAAACGGGTATCTTCCGACCGCCTTCTTTCCTCCATTCGTAATAACCATCGGCGACGATCAGACACCTTTGCTTTCGAAGCGGTGCGCGGAATGACGGCTTCTGAGTAAGCGTTTCGGCGCGCGCATTGACCATTCGGTGACCGATGGATTCGTCAGCCGCCCATGGTGGCACCAATCCCCATCTGCGATGCCTGGCCTCCACGAATCCGGTCGCGGTGAGGGAGATCGTGAGCTGCTCCTGGGACGGCGCGATGTTGTAGCGCGGCCGGAATCCCCGGACTATGGGAGGGAGACCGAAGCTCTCCAGGACAGATACCGGTGCATCGTGAAGAGAGGATCGCCCACACATTGCAAGCGAAGATAACGCCGATGCTACGTCCGCGCCGCCACGACGAACGGCACGCGATGTGCCGCGTGCCGCGCTGGGACCCCTATCCACGAGCAAGGATGACGAGCTGACCCTCACCGAACCACCGGGGAAGACAATGGCCAAGTGCGAGGTGTGCGGGAACGATTACGACAAGTCGTTTACCGTCACGATGGGAGATGCGAGCCATACCTTCGACTCCTTCGAGTGCGCCATCCACGCGCTCGCCCCCGAATGCGCCCACTGCGGGTGCCGAATCATCGGCCACGGAATGGAAAGTGACGGCACCTATTACTGCTGCGCGAACTGCGCCGCTATGGCTGGTGTCAGCGGCCTCGACGATCGCGTCTGAGGAGGGCATGATGGCAAATAATTGGTCAGGGAGCTTGAACGATGACTGACGTCGCTCGTTCGGACGCGATACACTGCGAGCGTATCGCGCGCCGCAGAGCTCGAACGTTCGCGCTCGCCAGCTATTTCCTCCCCGCGCCGAAACGTCGCGCCGCGTTTGCCTTCTACGCATTCAGTCGCGTCGCCCGAGATATCGGCGAGAACGGATTGGCGGGTGACGAGCGAGCCGTCGCGTGGAGGCTGCGGACCTATCGCCGGCAGCTGGCGGAGGCAATAGCGGGAAGACCGGCCGGTCCGGTTTTTCGTGAGCTACGCTGGGCGATCCGTCATTTCAACGTTCCCGAGCACGTCGGATTTGATCTGCTGGACTGGGTGGAGCGTGATCGCGCGCCCTCGACTTATCCCACATGGCTTGACCTGCGCCATCACTGTGAAGGCGTGGCCTCCACGGTGGGGGAAGTGTGTCTCGAGGTCTTCGGTCTTGAGGGCGACGTGCAGCAGCGGCCTCAGGCCCTCGCCCACGCACGCACCCTAGGCGTTGCTGTCCAGCTCACCAACATTCTGCGTGATGTGGGGAAGGATGCGCGCGCGGGTCGCTGCAAGTTTCCACTATCCGACCTGGCGCGCTTCAACATCTCGCCCGAAGAGGTGACTGGGGGAGCACCGGTCGCCCGCGAGGAGCGTTGGCGGAGGCTGATGCGGTGGGAAATCGCCCGTGCCCGCGAGCTTTATCGCCAGGCGATGCCGGGTATCGCGCTTCTCTCTCGCGATTCGCGTCGCTGTGCAGCTGCCTGCGCCATCGGCTATTCAGCGATTCTCGGGGCTTTGGAACGAATTCAATACGATTCGGTCGCAGCGCACGCGTCGGTTGGAGCCTGGACGCGCCTCGGCGTTCTCTGGGATGCCTGGCGGTACGAATCACCACGCGCGATCGCATAACAGCAACGGCAACGGATAAAATCGCAGGTGGCAACTCTCACCTATGATTTTCTCGGTTGCAGTTTCGCCGCTCTAGCTGCGCGAGCCGACTTATATTGAATCATGAACATCCAGATAACGCCGAAGGAAAGCTCCGGCGTCGATAGGCATGTCCAAGTCTCCGTGCCCGTCGAGGCAGTGCGCGAAGCCGAGGATCGCGCCGCGCGACGGTACGCCAGCTCGGTTCGGCTTCCCGGATTCCGTCCCGGAAAAGCCCCGCCGGCAATGGTCCGGAAGAAATACGGGGAGGCTATTCGGCAGGAAGCACTCGAAGCGATTCTCCGCGACGCCTACAAGGAAGTCATCGAGAAGCAGGAACTGCAGGTCGCCTCGCAGCCGCACGTCCACGACCTGAGCTTCGAGGAGGGCAAACCCCTCACGTTCGAGCTCCACCTCGAGCTGCGGCCGACAATCGAGCTGGCACGGACCTCCGGCTTTCGGGTTACCCGTAAGAATCCCGTCGTGACCGACGACCATGTCCGCGAGCAGATCGAGCAGATCCGCGATCAGCGAGCAGCGTGGGCTCCCGTCGATGACAAGCCTCTGCCCGGCGATATGGTGAACGTCCAGATCTCCACCGGCGACACGGCAGAAGGTGCCGAACGCTCCTATCCCCTGGTACTGGGCGCTGGTCAGGCCATACCGGGGATCGAGGAGCTGATCATGGAGGCCAAGCCGGGCGAGACCATCGAGCGCCCGGTCCGATGGCCCGACGATTTCCCCGACGAAGCACAACGGGGACAGACGAAGACGGTTCGGATCAGTCTCAACGACGTCAAGCGGAAGTCGACGCCTCCATTGGACGACGCGTTTGCCCGGGAAGTGGGGGACTTCGAGTCGCTCGACGCCCTCAAGGCCGCAGTACGCGCCGACCTGGAGCGGCACGCTGAGCGGGAAGCCGACGCGGATGTCAGACAGCGTCTGCTGGATGATCTCATCGGCGCCAACTCGTTCGACGTTCCAAAGAGCTGGGTGCAGCAGTTCATTCAGAACTACGCCGAGATGTACAAGATTCCGGAGGAAGAGCGAGAGCGATTTGCGGGCGAGTTTCGCCAAGTCGCCGAACGGCAGATACGTCGCGACCTGGTCATCGAAACGCTGGCTGAGCGCGAGAAGCTGACAGCGACGGAGAAGGAGCTCGACGACCGGATCTCGGAGCAGGCGGAAAAGCGGAACCTCAACCCGGGCCAGCTCTATGCACAGTTCGAAAAGAGCGGCCGGCTCAAGGAGATCGAGCGCAGCATCACCGAGGAGAAGGTGTTCACATGGTTAACGGAAAGAAACGAGATTCAGAACCAGTCCTGAGATACAGGCAGGACGACGACGAGGAAGAGGCAATGCCGACACTGTACACCCCCTATGTAATCGAGCGGTCCAGCCGCGGAGAACGGACATACGACGTTTTCTCGAGGCTTCTCATGGATCGTATCATCTTCCTCGGCACGCCAATCAACGACGACGTCGCGAACGTAGTGATTGCGCAGCTCCTGTTCCTCGAAGCGGACAATCCGGAGCGGGATATCCATATCTACATCAACTCTCCGGGCGGCAGCGTGTCCGCCGGCATGGCTATCTATGACACGATCCAGTTCCTGAAGTCCCCTGTGAACACCAACTGCATGGGACTGGCGGCGAGCATGGGGGCGTTCCTGCTGGCGTCCGGACGCAAGGGCAAGCGATCAGCGCTGCCCCACTCTCGCGTCATGATCCACCAGCCGAGCGGCGGAACACAGGGCTCAGCAGCGGACATCGAGATCCAGGCGAGGGAGATTCTCTTTCTCCGCTCGAAGATGAACGAGCTGTTCTCTAAACATACGGGTAGGCCTATCGAGCAGATCGAGCGGGACATGGACCGTGACCGCTTCATGTCGGCCGAGGAAGCACGAGACTACGGGTTGATCGACAATGTCCTCAACTACCGCGGTCAGATGGAGGAAGCACTTAAACACTAATAACAGGGCTTAAATGATTGCGGGGGGCGTTTCGTGCTTGACCGCGTCTGAAAGCACTGTTAGTTGTTCAGTAGCGTCTGTTTGTGGCCACTCAGTTGTGGCCGCTGAAAATCAGCCCGGGTCGCGGGCCGGCTAGCCGCGAGGCGTCCGGTGGCAGATCCGGGCGCTGCCCTTAGCCGATGTCGCAAGACAAGCATCTCCGCTGTTCCTTCTGCGGCAAATCAAAGGACTCAGTCCGGAAATTTATCTCCGGTCCCTCCGTGTACATCTGCAATGAGTGCATTGCGCTGTGCAATGAGATTCTTGCCGAGGACGAAGAACGAGAAGTCTCCGATGCCATCACTCAGGTCCCGTCCCCGCAGGAGATAAAGGACGTTCTCGACCAGTACGTGATCGGGCAGGAGCAGGCGAAGAAGGCGCTGTCGGTCTCGGTCTACAACCACTACAAGCGAATCAACTCGACGTCACTCAAGGACGACGAGGTGGAGCTCGACAAGTCGAACATCCTCCTCATCGGACCAACCGGTGTCGGCAAGACTCTTCTGGCGCGGACGCTCGCGCGAATACTCGACGTGCCGTTCACGATCGCCGACGCGACGACGCTCACCGAAGCGGGCTATGTCGGCGAGGATGTCGAGAACATTCTGGTGCGACTGCTTCAGGCGGGCGATTTCAACATCGCCGAGTGCGAACGCGGAATCGTCTATATCGACGAGATCGACAAGATCGCCCGCAAGTCGGAGAACCCGAGCATCACCCGCGACGTATCGGGCGAGGGAGTTCAGCAGGCGCTGCTCAAGATCATCGAAGGAACGGTCGCATCGGTTCCCCCGCAGGGTGGCCGCAAGCATCCGCAGCAGGAGTACATCCAGCTCAACACCAAGGACATCCTGTTCATCTGCGGCGGCGCGTTCGACGGATTGGAGAAGATCATCGAGGCGCGTACGGGCCGCCGTCAGATCGGATTCAACAATCTGGGTGGTCGCCGCGAACAGGATAAGAACAATCCGTTTGGGGAAGTCGAGCCCGACGATCTGCTGCGCTACGGAATGATTCCCGAGCTCGTGGGTCGACTGCCGGTAACCGTGGCGCTCGACGCGCTGGACGAAGGTTCGCTGGTGCGGATTCTCAAGGAGCCGAAGAACGCGCTCACCAAGCAGTACGCGAAGCTGTTCGGCCTCGAGGAGGTCAAAATCACCTTCGAGGAAGGCGCGCTCGTCGCGATCGCTCAGAAAGCCCTCAAGCGCGGCACCGGCGCGCGCGGATTGCGAGCGATACTCGAGGAAGTGCTAATGGACTGCATGTTCGACCTGCCGAGCCGCGAGGACGTGGTCGAGGTCAAGGTGACCGAGGCGTGCATCACGAACGGCACGCAGCCGCTCCTCGAAATCTCGCCGATGCGGCGCAAGAAGGAAGCGTAGCAGCCTGACGCAGCGATACCAGCGCGAGGGCGAGGCGCTCGAAGCGCCCGACCGGGTTCCGGTCCTGCCCCTTCGCGACGTTGTCGTCTTTCCATACGTCGTAATACCGCTCCTTGTCGGTCGGCCCGCGTCACTCGCGGCCATCGAAGCGGCAGTCGAGTCCGACAAGGTGATACTGCTCGTCGCGCAGCGGGACGGAGAGACGCAGGAGCCGGTAGCCGCGGATCTCCATCGCGTCGGAGTGTTGGGCCGCGTCCTCCAGGTTGCCCGTCTCCCCAACGGCAGCACACGCGTGCTCGTCGAGGGATTCGCGCGCGCCAGAATCACGCGCTACACCACCGCTGGGGGATACCTGCGCGCGAACGCTTCGCCACTCGAGTGGCCGGAAGGCGCGGCCCCAGGCGAGACTCGCGCAGCGGCAAACCGTGTGATGTCACTGTTCGAGGAGTACGTCGCCCTACATCGGAGGATCCCCTCGGAGATCGTCGGACTGATCCAGAGCACCGAATCCGAGGAGCGGCAGGCGTGGGGAGTCGCCGCGCACATCGCAGTGAGATTCGACGTCAGGCAGAAGCTGCTCGAGTCGCGCACGCTCGAGGCGCTGCTCGATTCGCTGATGCAGACGCTCACGTCCGAGAGCGAGCTGCTCAAGCTGGAGCGGAAGATCGACGAAGACGTACGCGGAGCGATGTTCCAGAATCAGCGAGAGTTCTATCTCCAGGAACAGCTTCGCGCGATTCACAAGGAGCTGGGAGAAGAGGACGGCGACGATTTCTCCGACCTCGAGGCGCAGCTCGAGAGGAAGGCATTACCCGAGCTGGTGAAGTCCCGCGCCAAGCGTGAGTTGAGGAAGTTGCGCAGGATGTCGCCGATGTCGCCGGAGTTCACCGTGTCCAGGAACTTCATCGACTGGATTGTGGCATTGCCGTGGGAAGAGCGGAGCGACGACGTACTCGACGTTGCTCACGCGCGCAGGATTCTCGACGAGGATCACTACGGGCTCGAGGAAGTGAAGGAGCGTATCCTCGACTTCATCGCCGTCCTCTCTCTCGTCGGTCACATCGAGGGACAGATCCTCTGCCTCGTCGGCCCGCCGGGTGTCGGGAAGACGTCCCTTGGCCGCTCGATCGCCCGCGCGCTCGGAAGGCGCTTCATCAGGATGGCGCTGGGTGGCGTGCGCGACGAAGCCGAGATTCGTGGTCACCGGCGGACATATATCGGATCGATGCCGGGCCGAATAATTCAGGCCATGCGACGGGCCGAAGTGGTCAATCCGGTGATCCTCCTCGATGAGGTAGACAAGCTCGGACAGGATTACCGCGGCGATCCGGCTGCGGCGTTACTCGAAGTGCTGGATCCCGAGCAGAACATGACGTTCAACGACAACTATCTCGAGGTCGACTACGACCTGTCGCAGGTGTTGTTCATCACCACCGCGAATACGCTGGCGGGGATTCCGGAGCCGCTGCGCGATCGAATGGAGATCATCCGCCTCGCCGGCTATCTGGATCACGAGAAGATGGCGATCGCAAGACAATTCCTGATTCCTCGGCAAATGCGGGCGAGTGGTCTCGATCCAGCTAACGTCACGCTCGAGCCGGACGTGCTGTCGGCGATTCTCCGGGGTTACACACGCGAAGCCGGGGTCCGCGAGCTCGAGCGCCGAATCGCCCGAGTGGCTCGCAAGCTCGCGCGCCGGCAGGCGGAGCAGGTGCCGCAGGTCGCGAAGCAGACGGTTGCGACGAGTGATCTCAAGGATCTTCTCGGTACTCCTCCATACGATCCTGACGACACGTCTCTCGAGGACAAAGTCGGTGTGGCGGCGGGATTGGCGTACACATCGGTTGGCGGTGAAGTTCTGGAGATCGAGGTATCTGTCGTCCGCGGCCGCGGGAAGGTGCAGCTCACGGGAACTCTCGGGGATGTCATGAAGGAGTCGGCGAGCGCGGCACTCAGCTACGCCAGAACCAGAGCGCGCGCATTGGGACTCGACGGCGACTTCTATCGCAATCGTGACATCCACATCCACATGCCGGCTGGCGCGACCCCGAAGGACGGGCCATCTGCGGGAATCGCGATCGCAACGGGCGTGATCAGTGCGCTTACCGGGGTGCCGGTTCGCGGCGACGTGGCGATGACTGGTGAGATCACCCTTCGAGGGCGAGTCCTTCCGATCGGCGGGCTCAAGGAGAAATCGGTCGCCGCGCATAGAAACAAGATCGCCGACGTGATCATTCCCTACGGAAACGCTCGCGATCTGGACGAGCTTCCGGAGGAAGTGCGCGCGTCAGTCCGGTTCCATCCGGTGAAGACAATGGACGAGGTGTTGTCGGTCGCGCTTCGCGGTGACGTGCTCACTGCGGGCCGGCGCCGCGCCACGGACCGCGAAGAGGCCGCAGTAGCCGCAGAGCAGGGCTCGCTCACGACTCATTGATGTCGCAGGACGCCGGAACCGATCCGCTGATCATCCGGCGACTCGAGTTCATCGGCGGAATGAAGGAAGCTTTAGGATGGCGTCCGCCGAGCGAGCTTCCCGAGATCGCGTTCTCAGGGCGTTCCAATGTCGGCAAGTCGGCGCTGCTCAATCGCCTCGTCAGGCGCAGGGCAATTGCCCGAGTGAGCAGAACGCCCGGCCGCACCCGCGAGATCAATTTTTTTCGCGTGAACGATCAATTCGTGCTCGCCGACCTTCCCGGATACGGCTACGCGCGGATCTCGCGTGAGAGAAAGGCCGACTGGCGGCCGCTGATCGAAGGTTACCTCGGTCGCACGCCGCGACTTGCTGGAGTCGTCCAGCTGCTGGACATCAGGCGCGAGCCGAACGAAGATGACGTTTCGATGCTCGACTTCCTTTCCGCGCTTGAGCTTCCCACCATCGTCGTCCTCACCAAGGCCGACAAGATTTCGCGCGCGCAGGCCGAAGCGCGCACGGCTGCTCTCGCCTCAGGTCTTGGGGTGGACGTGGATCAGACGATTCGCTTCAGCGCCGCGACGGGAGAGGGTCGTGATGAGCTCGCCGCGGCCGTTAGCGATCTCGTGAACAAAGCGTCATGATATCGCGCGGCCGTTGGGTCCTCGGGACAGTTGCCGCCATTTCCGCAGCCGCGTGCACCGCACCGCCAGGTTCGACGGCGACACGCACTCCTGCGCCAATCGTCGAGGACACCACTTCACGCTCGATGGTACCTGCCGGATTCGGCTCTCTACGGCAGGACGACATTGCGATCCGGCTTCAGCCCCAGGGTCTAATACTCCGGGCCATTCCACTACAGGAAAGCGTCATCCGGCTACTCACTCCCGATTCGTATCGCGCACTTCGCGATCTCCAGGAGAGCAACTCACAGATAATCGCCAATCACACCCGGCGGTCTGGCGGCCGCGCGCCGACTCTCTGGTACGTTTCGTTCTATGGGCTACAGCCCGACGCGCGATTCATCGCGATGGATCTGATAATCAACAGCGCGGGTCAGGACTTCCGGCCGCTCGAGGTCATTCCACTCACTACCGGCTTCGGAGAGCAACGCCTTCAACAGCGGGAGACCCAGAGCGCGGTTTACGTATTCCCCGGCGACGTGGATGTGAATCACCCGCTAACTCTCACCTTTCAGGGGGAGCGGAACACCGGCTGGGAGCAGATTCTCCAGCGAATCGAGCGCGAGCGCGCGCTCGTGCGGGCGCGGTCCGGACGCGGCGGGTCAATCTGACAGCCAACGCACAACCTTCAATCTCATCGCAAATGGCAATGCTACCGCTGAGAAAGCTGCCCGAACGGCAAACCTCGGGTCTCGCGCGCGAGTGGCTCGACTCGATATCGAGTGAGCTTGCCAATCCGGACACTGACCGCGCGCTACTCTGCCGCCGCACGCTGTGCGACATCGCGTATCCCGATTACGCGGCCAACTGGGACACGGCAATCGAGGACAGGTCGCTTTCCATGGCGACTCGACTCGCTCTCTCAGCGCTCGACTCGCGAAACGTGACGCTAGAGCCCGAGTATTACGCAGAGTGCGACGACGCGCGCTTCCAGCGCGTAAAGCCGCTGCTGTGGCTCTGGTATTCATTCGATCGTACCGCGCTTGGCGGACAGAATGTGTGGCTCGGCGTCGAGCTCCGACGGATTCTTGCGCCGCACATCTTCAAGCGTTGCGGTCGGAACTTCAAGGCGTTCCACAACGTCGAGTTCTCTTTCGGGTACAACATGGAGGTTGGCGACGACGTGGTGGTGCACCGCCATGTGCTGCTCGACGACCGAGGGGGAATCATCCTCGGCAACCGCGTGTCGGTGAGCGATTACGCGAACATTTACAGCCACACGCACAGCATCCTCGATCAGAAGGACGTCACCGATGCCGTGACGCGCCTCGATGACGGCGTAAGGATCACCTACCATGCGACTGTGCTGGCGGGAGTTCACGTTGGGGAGGAAGCGATGGTCGGCGCGGTGGCTGTCGCGACCAAGGACGTGCGGCCTTATCACGTCAATGTCGGCATTCCGGCCAAGAGTGTGCGGGTGAAGCCGAACGCGCCTGCCGCGCCCGAGAGCCTTACGACGGTGAAGAAGAGATAGCGCTGACTAATCAGTAGACTCGAAGCACGTCCTCCACCGGACCCGCATCGCCGGCCGACAGAAGCTGCCGGATGTGTTGCAGCGCTTCCCGCTCACGCGGCCAGACGAACCTACCAGCCGCGTCTTCGAACGAAAGCCACTCATACCGCGTGTGTTCGTCTCCCAGCTGCACCTGAGCGGGCTCGTCAACGAATGCCGCGAAGACGACAGCGAGCTGCACAGCTCCGAATGTGTGCAGGTAAAACGGCGTCACTGTCACGTTGTAAAGGCGCGACAGCTCGAGGCCGGTTTCTTCGCGCAGCTCCCGGCGTGCCCCTTCTTCAGGCCGCTCAGATGCGCCGAGATGTCCGTGGATCGTCTCCCACGACAATGGACATCGCGTATCCTCCGCCCGCTGGAGAACGAGAATCTTCCAACCTCCGGGGAGCGGACGAATGACATAGACGTCAACCACCTCGGCGGCGATCTCCGTCACGCGGCGTCCTGGCAAGAGCTCGGTGGCATGTTCTACTGAATCAACTCCGCTGGAAGC
>Ga0137373_10000780_pt1 | contig 32987 bp, 23 predicted proteins | sample SagtaG_5_FD_104912 | JGI IMG/M metagenome (GOLD analysis project Ga0137373, IMG submission 104912) | Vadose zone soil microbial communities from Sagehorn Ranch, Mendocino, California, USA - Sage1_R_80_16 metaG | ecosystem: Environmental > Terrestrial > Soil > Vadose zone | place: USA... | reverse complement strand
TCGATATACCTACCGAAGAACTCGTCAGGGTTTGAGGCATCGTGGCCGAACACCAAACGGTACCTGCCCCCGACACGAACATCCATCTCGCAGGAACGCAGGAACATGCCCATCGACTTCGGCGCCCACCACTGCTTGAACAGCTCGGGCTTGGTCCACGCCTCGAACACGATGCGCGCCGGACCGTTGAAAGTTCGCGTGACGACGAGCTCACGCTCGGACTTCCGTTCCACAGTCGTGCGGTTCTTCATCGGTGTCGCCTCACTCTCTCTTCTTGCGTCCATCGACCTTCTCCTTCCGTTTCAATTCCTCGACAACCTTGTCCAACTCGTCGAAGCGCGCGTCCCAGAGCTGGCGGTACCTCTCGATCCATGCCGCCTCTTCCTCCAGTCTGCGCAGGCCGAGCTTGCAGGTCCGCACGCGCCCGACCTTCTCGGTGGTGACGAGCCCCGCCTGCTCCAACACACCGACGTGTTTCTTCATGCCCGTGAGGGTCATGTCGAACTTCACGGCAAGCTCCGTGATCGAAGCGTCAGCACGTCCGAGCTGCTCCAGAACGCCGCGTCGGGTGGCGTCCGAGAGCGCGGCGAACGAGGCATCGAGACGGAACCCTGAATACTGAACCATGTGGTTCAGTATAGTAACGCACTGATTGGCCGCATGCAAGGGGAGGCCGTGCGCCGCTGCGTTGCCGGCCGTCTTCACCCCCAAATCGTCCGCACTTCGATGCAGCTTCGATCGACGTCGGCGATCCCCAGGGCCTTAGCGTGGCAACAAAGCGAGAGAGCTCCTGCGGGAGTTCTCGACGCGAACGAACCATGCAACCATGCCGTTATTTTGCACGGTATAATGACTACATGGTCGCAAAGCGCCGATACCGACGGCTTCTAACCCAGCCCCGGGGAAGCTTCTTCCTGTATGGCGTGCGCGGTGTTGGTAAGAGCACGTGGGCCCTGCAGACCTTCCCCGATGCCCACCTCATCGACCTGCTCGACGAGAGCCGGTATCAATCGTTCGCGGCCAACCCCGCACTGCTCGGGCTGGAGCTGCGGACGCTCCCGGCCAATCGAGTCGTCGTGCTCGATGAGGTGCAGCGCGTCCCTGCGCTCCTGAATGAGGTCCACCGCGCGATCGAAGGCACTCGCCGGCGGTTCGTGCTCTTGGGATCGAGCGCGCGCCGGCTGAAGACCGCCGATACGAACCTGCTAGCCGGGCGCGCGGCGCTCCGGACGATGTATCCGCTCGTGCCGGCTGAATTGGGTGCGGACTTCGATCTTGGTCGCGTGTTGCGATTCGGTAGCATTCCCGTCGTCTGGCAGGCTGACGATCCGCGCGCGGCGCTCGAAGCCTACGTGCAGTTGTACGTGCGCGAGGAGATTCGGATCGAAGCGCTCGTCCGCAATCTTCCTGCGTTCTTGCGGTTTCTTCCCGTGGCTGCGCTGTTCCACGGCCAGGTGATCAACATTGCGGGTCTGGCGCGCGATGCCGCCACGGCCCGGACCACCGTCGAGGGATACCTCGGCATTCTGCAGGACACGCTCGTCGCGACACTGCTGCCCGCATTCGAGGCGAAGCTGCGCGTGCGCGAACGGCAGCACCCGAAACTCTATTGGGTCGACCCAGGGCTGGCTCGTGCCGCGAAGCAACAATTGGGGCCGGTCGCGGCTGAGGAACGCGGGCCGCTTCTCGAAGGCCTCGTTCTGACGATACTGCGCGCGCACAACGGTGACTCGGAGCTGTTCGAGGAAGCCTCGTACTGGGCGCCTGCCCAGGCGCGGCAAACTGAAGTCGACTTCCTGTTGCGGCGCGGTCGCGAGTTTCTCGCGGTCGAAGTCAAGGCGCAACCGCGATTCTCGACGCCGCAATTGGCGGGACTGCGGGCGATCGCCGAACTGCCGCGGCTCGCGCGACGAATCCTCGTGTACCTCGGGGAGCGTCAGCTGAGAACGGAAGACGGGATCGATGTCTGGCCGCTCGATCGTTTCACGGCGGCCGCAGCAGATGGTTCACTTTGGCCCTGAGTGACGACCGCCCATGCGGCCTCGCCGTAAGTCTCTCGTGACCCGCAAGAAGTGGTGAAGCACGGTCGGCCGATTGGAACTCAGGGCGCACGCCACTGAAACGCGCGCGACGTCTTTGAAGCGCCGATGGTCGTTGGCAAGAATAGACGACGATCTTGTAGAGTGCATCCATGGCGCTTAAACGGATGGACAACGTAGGCATTGTCGTCGACGATCTCACACCGACGATCGATTTCTTTCTCGAGCTCGGCCTCTGAGCTCGAAGGGCGAGCCATGGTCGAAGGAGAATGGGCGGGACGTGTCACTGGATTAGGCGACCAGCGCGTAGAGATTGCCATGATGCGCACGCCGGACGGCCACAGCCGCCTCGAGCTCTCGCGCTTTCTTACGCCGCCTGCGGTGGCAGATCACCGGAATGCTCCGGTGAACGCTCTGGGCTACCTACGCGCCATGTTCGCAGTAGACGATCTCGATGAGACGCTCGAGAGGCTCCGCACGCGCGGCGCGCAGCTCGTGGGCGAAGTGGTTCAATATAAGAACGCGTATCGGCTCTGCTACATCCGCGGGCCGGAAGGGCTTCTCATCGGACTCGCCCAAGAGCTCAGCTGAGTGCAGGTCACTGGGCACCACTACGCGAGTGTCCGCGCTGTTCCTTGCCAAAACATCATGCGTGCCGACCTTGCTCACTTCGTCAGTGGGAGCATCGTAGTACGAGCCGCTCATCGCGTGGCTGTTACTGTTTCAGCAGCCTGTTAGACCTTCAGCGCGCCACGGAACGCCCTTGCGGCGTAGTAGGACTCCGCACCGTTGTGATACGTGAAGACGTGGTCGTAACGGCGATCGCAAAAAATCGCGCCGCCGCGTTCTCGGATATCAGGAGGTGTCTTCACCCAACTCGACGTCTTCGTATCGAAATCGCCCAGCGTCTGCAACTCTCGATACTGCGCTTCCGTGAGGATCTCAATCCCCATGGCGGCCGCCATATCTGTCGCGCTGTTCTTCGGCTTGTGTTCCTTTCTTGCCTCCAGCGCTTCCCGGTCGTAACACACACTGCGGCGGCCTTTGGGGCTTTCCGCTGAACAGTCGTAGAAGACGTACTCGCCTGTCTTCTTGTCGTGACCAACGACGTCAGGTTCGCCACCCGTCCGTTCCATCTCATTGAGTGAGTAAAGTCTTTCAGGATTGGCTTCCAGCCTTGCCTGAACTGCCGTCCATTGAAGACTTTGATGACGGTTCATTTGCTTCTCGAAACGAGCTTTCAACGTTCTGAGTAGTGCTCCCCGTTGTTCTGGTGGCAGCTGCTGTCGCGTCTCAACGCCACGCTTCTGTGCTTTTCGTGTCGGCATGCTCTTCACACCTTGCTGATCATTCACGGTGCCAGGCCGATATATTCAGAGCTCCCTTTCAGCCAGGCGTCGGAACTCGTCAGGGACGGAGCTCCCGACCCGCGATGCCGACCCATAATCCACCGCTTGTGCTCCGAAGCGCTTGCGGATCGCATCGAGGGCCCGGTCTGCGCGCGATCGCGCCAGGCCTTGCTTGCTGCCAGGGCGGCGTCCTTCGTCGGCAAGGCCCAGCGGCAGCTCGAGTTGCACGATCGCATGCGCTTCGAGATGTGAGACGGAGATCGCCAGCAGCGAGATCGTCTTTTCGTCACGGTGATCCGCAAGGGCACCGCGCACCAAGTCCTCGGCGATCTCGGCGAGCGCCCTCGTTGCAGAAATCGGTGCTGACAGCGTGCGCGAGCGCGTGACCGAGCGCAAATCGGCGAAGCGCACGCGGACCGTGATCGTCCGGCCCGCCAGCGATTTGGCGCGGAGCCGCGCGCCGATGCGGTCGGCGAGGTGATGGAGCGTCGGTTTGAAGACGCGCTCGATCGCAGGCTGTCGTCCGAGCGCCGATTGTGCGCCGGCAGAGCGCGCGCGCCGGCGCGTCTGGATTTGCCGCGGATCGCGGTTCCACGCGAGTGCCGCCAACTTTCTTCCCGCCGCGTGCCCAAGCAATCGCTCCACGGATTGAGGAGAGCTCTCGGCCAATTGACCGATGGTGGTGACGCCGATCTTCGCGAGCCGCGCCTCGGTGGCGGGGCCCACGCCCCACATTAGTGCCACGGGCAGTTTGTGAAGGAACTCGAGTTCTGTATCTGGATCGACGACGACCAATCCATCCGGCTTCGCGACCTGCGATGCGATCTTCGCCAAGTGCTTGGTACGCGCCACGCCGATTGACATCGGCAAGCCCAGTTCGGCGCGCACGCGAGCCCGAACCGTCCTTGCGATCTCTGCCGGCGAACCGAAGAGATGCGTGCACCCTGCCACGTCGGCAAAGGCCTCGTCGATGGAGATGCGCTCTATGGAAGGCGTGAAATCGCTTAGGACTCCGATGGCGGCGTCGCCGAGCCGTTGGTATTCGTCGAAATGGCCGCCGACAAAGACGAGGTCGGGACAGAGTTGCCGCGCGCGCCGTCCGGGCATGCCGCTTCGCACGCCGAAGGCTCGCGCTTCGTAGGAGGCCGCGAGAACGACGCCGCCGCCGACCGCAATCGGCTTGCCGCGCAGGCGAGGGTCAAGCAGCTGTTCGACCGACGCATAAAAGGCGTCGAGGTCCGCGTGGAGAATGGTGGCTGCCGAACCCATCTCGTTGACTCCTCGCCGCGGACCCTCATACCCACCACAGCGCAGACGCGAGTCGCGACTCGTCGAGTGCCGGTCCGGCGCCCAGGCGCAGCGCCACTGGAGCGCCAGCGGCGATCAAACGTTTCAGCTCCGTCGTCAATACCCGCAAGCGATCGAAGGAGGCGACGGTGAAGTCCTCACGACGTGCGGCGACTGGACGACCGTAACCTGGTGGAATCGGTGGTGGTGCGTTTGCGTCCACTGCCGCGCTCAACGCGACCTCGCTCTTCTCGATCACGATGAGCCGCGTACAACTGTCTCCGGGCTCGCGCCACACCACGCTCGAATCGACCAACCGCGTCAACCAGATCGCGCGGCGTCGGGCGAGCGCCGCCCGCAACGCCAGCCACTCGAGCGACACTTGCACGAACTCCGGGGTCCATACCGTCAATCCACGACCCGTTTCGTTGAGGTCTTCTTCATCAACGTCGCGGTCTCGCCGACCTTCTCGCCACAGCCGCGTGCCAAGCCGCAGCAGCTTCGCGTGCGCCGAGAGGTCGACGCGCGACAGTTCGGAATGCGTGGTGCACAGCCGGTTGTAACCTGCGGTGAACGTGCCGTCGTCGGGACCCCATGGACCGGAAGTCAGCGCAGCGCGGTCTCCCCGAGCGAGCGCCACAAATCGATCGAGCGTTTCGGCCGAAGGGAATGGTCCGAGCGGGCAATGCGGTGACGGCTCTGGGCTACGCGCACTGAGATCTGGCGACGTGAACCACAACGCCCGGTCGTGATTCGTGAGCGCGACGTTGTAGGGCGGTCGGTGTCGCTTGATTTCGTCCGGCTCGAGCAGCGCGGCCTCAAGCGGACTGGGTGTGACGTCGAACGAGATCGCGCGTGCCTGCGACAGCATCTCGATCAATTGCTCGGGCACGCCGTTCTGCTTCCGAAAGTAGCTATTGACGCGATGATGGAGCGACGCCGCCTTGCCGACATACAGAACGCTGCCGTCTGTCCGAAGCATGCGATAGATGCCAGGCGCATCCGGCAGTGAAAGCCGCACGTCGCGCGGCATCGGCCATACGCGCCGTCGCGAGCGGGTCGGCTCGGCGTGTGCGGCGAGCCACTCGTGGAGCGCGCCCCACGTGGACACGCCCTTCGTCTCGAGCAGGCGGACCAGCTCTTGCCAGACGAACGCCGTCGCTTCGACGTGATCGGCGCTGCGGCGCAGCGCGCCAACTGCGCGACCGAAATATCCAGCGAGGGCGCGCAGGCTGCAGCGAGGCAGATTAGGCAGAAGGCGCCTGGCGATATCCCGTGTGCAGACCACGTCAAGCGGAAACACGCCGGCGGCCAACGTGCGAAGGAACGGCTGCTCGAATTGAGCGAAGTGGATGACCGTCGGCGCGGGCTGCTGCGTGAGACTCGCGGCCTGGTCGGACAGCGCGCGCCAGGCGAGCTGTCGGTCGACAGCGGCCCGCATCATGTGCTCGGAGATGCCAGTAATGCGCGAAACGGCTGGCGGAATCTGCTCGCCATCGGGAAGCGCGATCAGGCACGCATGCGGGTGCGTGACGGTGTTGCGGACTTGGGCCCAGCCGATTTCAAGGAGATGCCCTCGCGGCGCTGCGGCCGTGGCCTGGCAGTCGATCACCAGGACCTCCAGATGCGAGAGCGGCTCCGAACGACTGCCTAGCACCATGTACCACGACCGGATTACATGACCGCCGCTCGATGCGACCGTACTCGCCTAAGCGAGCAGTTGTTTCAGCCGTCGCTTCTTTAGCGTGTCGTCAGGGCTGACCGCGACGCCATCGCACCAGCGACGAATCTGCTGCACCGTGAGCCGATGACAAGTGGCCGGCTCGCGCACCTGGATCTTGAGTTCGGTTCCTTGGCGCGATCGCGTCGGTCCACCCACTGTTCTTCAGCGCCGAGACGCCAAGAGCTGCGGCTTCGTAGATCGATTCCGCGGTCACCTCAACTGAGTGCCGAACGCCGGACGGACCGGTAAAGCTGACCGTGCACGTCCGGAACGCCACGGCCCGTCGGCGTATTATATTCGCTTTTTCTTCGCCAATCGTCGCGGGCATGGGCCGTTCCAGCGGGCGGCGAAATGGCGTGAGGGCAGCGGGTGAAACGGACCGACAATGCGAGGCCGACCAGCTTCCCCCCGCTCTGTCGGTGTTCACGGCAGCGCGCAATCGAGAGTATAAGCACGAATCTGTCGAACACCCTCTTGCGTGAGCTGTGCCGCCTGAGTCTCAAGCTCGGTCCGGGCCTCTTCGATCGTCCCCCACGGATTCTGTCGTTGTCGCGGGTCGGCCGCATCCCAGCCGGGAGATTGAAACCAGCCGACAAGATACAAGCCAGTCTGGCACCGATTCTCGAGCAGGTAGCGATCGACGAGTTGTGTCTGCATGGCGGTCTGCACTTCTCGGTGCCAAGAGCCTTTCACTTCCACGATCGCCGTCAAGATGTCGGCATCTCGCCTGCCAGCCGGCGGTGCAGCCGCGTCAACCCGGATGTCAGTCCTCTCGCCGGCCTGACCGCCGGCAGCGCCGGGAACAATTCCTCGTCGTATCTGTACTTCTCGGTTCGCGACGATGCCTCGTTCACGTAGCTCCTCACGAAGATGTCGAGCAACCGTATCGGACAGATGCTCCTCATCTCGTGGCCGGAACACACCCGGATTGGGTTCGTTCCAGAGATTCACGCGCGCCGGCAGTTCGCCGTGCAGTTGTCCGGCGAGATGATCGAGCGATTCGCAGATGACGTCCAACAGCTGCGTCGAACTAGTCACGAATCGTGCACGTCGGTCATCAAAGATCTTCCGCAAGACGGCCGGCGCTGGTGGATTCCAGGCAGAACGGCGTTCTGCCGCCTGCGCCTGCAACACAACGTCGTCCAACCGAGGGTATTCAGGGTGAGAGTCGCGCACCGCGCGGAGCGCGTTGCACGCCTCGCGGGTACCCGCTTGACGCAAGCGGCTGACCAGGGCGTTCGTGAAGAACCGCGCGTGGTCGCGTGGTCCCATAAATCCGCCGCCGCCGAGATCATCAATCGGTGGGTACTCCGTAAGCAGCCAATCCAACAGGCGCCCCCCTTCTGTGAAGGAGAGCGCAGGCAGCAAACTACCACCCTCGTCGGTGAAGGTCATTACTTGCTCGATCAACGATCGACCAAAGTCGCGATCCGCTTCGACCAGCGGCCAAATCATCGGCCAGAATTGCGCCGGCCGATTGCGAGCGGCGACCACCGCCGCGACGAGTCGACGTGGACTTGGCGGGTCGGCGAGGACGTCAATCAAGTGTTGGCGGATGGCAACGTGTTCGTGATTCAGCAACCAACCCACCAGCGCACGGTAGACCGGTTCGGTAAGTTGGCGATCACGCACGCGCTCGAATAGAGCATCGGCGAGCATCGCATCGAGACGGGGCTCCCACACTCTGACGGCGGAGGACACTTGATCGGCCAGTGACTCGTCGTCGATTATGGCGAGCACGAGAGCTCGACAGGGTTCGGGTGAATGAGCCTGGAGAGCTGCGGTCATATTGTCGCGCTGCGCATCGTCGAGTTCGAAGAATCCAATCAGTCGAGCCAGAACATGTGCCGCATGCTGCCGCCACGCCCGATCAGGGAGTGCTTCGACGGCGGCCGGTCTCCCATGCAGCAAGAGCAGAAGTGCCAACGCGGGTGTCTGATCTTCAAGCGACCATGTCCGAAGTCTCTCGGTCGGTTGCGACGATGGGCCGGAGCCCGGGGTCAAGTAGCGCTCTGCCGCGTCCATGATTCGAATGCGCAATTCAGCGCCGCTATCCTGCCAACCACCCGTGGATCGAATATCCGAAGGAACGATGGGAATTCGGCCAGATTGGAGATCTCTGGCCAGCTCGGCAACGACGTTCACGAAACCGTCCGCTCGGTCGACCGTGCCAACCAATGCAGCGTCGACGGGCGCAATTCTCTCCTGGGGCAAGAGCCGTGGAGGCTCCGGACCGCGGTCGTAACGGTGTAGTTGGTTGTACTCCTCTCTCATCTGGCGCGCTTCGTCGGAGTCCAGCGCGACAAAGTGCGGCATTGCCAATGCGGCGGCCACGGCCGGGCAGTGTTCGCGACGAAGCCACTCGTCGAGGTGATCGACACGCGACCAGTTCATTACTCGCTTCGCCAATTGCGCCCACACGGCCGCCCGGTCGCCCCGCACACGACAGGCCTTCTCTAGCAACCAGACGAAATCCTGTTCCTGCACGAGTGGGCACTCGGAGTGCGCGAGGAGGTAAAAGGGAGTGTTGAGCGGCATGCCATTCACGATCGTGGCGATGACATGCCGCCTCATTTCGACACAATCGCTCAGCATCGCATTCACACCGACGGTATCGTTCGAGTTCGCAAGGGAGTCCGTCTGCGGTGCGACGAAGAACGGACAGCGAAAATCGTGGTATGCGCGATACAGAATGGGCACCAGTGCAGGAACGAGGTCGTGTCTATTGTCCCGGAACGGTCGGGTGATGATCGCGCCAGCGATTCGCGTAATCGAATCGGAATAAGACCGATCGAGTGGTTGCCGTGCGGTCCAGGCCACGGCGACGCCGAGATCCGCTCCATTGACCTGATCAACTACCGGCGTAGAGAACAGGAAATGCGAGTAGCTGCCGCCAAAATTTCTTCGGCGTGGCGGCTGCAATACGTCAAAGAATTCGGCTGCGGTCATGTGACGCGGCCAACACGCGCGAAGAGCTAGGCCACGCAGTTCGTCCATTGGATCGTGTTGCGCGTCGAGGTGTGCGAGCGGCCTCAGCCGTGCCGATTCACGATCCACGTCGAGTCGACACACTGCATAACCCGCATCAATGCGAAGACGGAGTGACTCGCGATCATCGACTGTGACATCCGCTGCGGCGGCTGCAGCTCCGGTTACGCGGCACTGCTCCGCAATCGTTAACGCCATCTCGCGCGTAGCGTCGTTCAGTGCGCGATTGGAAATCGCGGTCGTCAGTTGCGCCGCCAAGCCCGGGTGACTAAGCCGGCTAAGCCGAGGCGCCAGCTCTCGCCGACGGTCGTACGAAAGGGCCCCCGCTTGGGTCCGGGCGAGGATCGCGGCGACGACGCGTTCCCGCGTCTCGGCGTTCTCCGCTGCCAAATCCGCCGTCAACAAGATGTCGGGTTCCGTATCGATCAAGCGATCTATCAAGCGCCGGTCGAGCGAAGCGAGCCACGCGGCGACTTCATGGAGTTGCGGGACGAATTCGGGTGGTGTCCGATCCGTCAGGCACAGGATGCTCTCCATCTGCCGGGCGGGCATGTTTACTCTTGCCAGATAACGAGCGGTCAGATACTCGCCGTACGTCTTGTGAGCGAACCCGAAGCGCTCAGGGCCGCGGGCGCTGAACAACCCCGTCTGCAGCGCGGCGCGCGCCGCCGAATCATCGACGACGACGCGATCAGCGCCACTACCTTCTTCGCCACCCAGACAGTCGGCTAATGGCACGCCGATCCGGGGGTGTCCGTCGTCAACTGCCCTATCGATGGTGGGCCGGCCGCTCAGGATCGAAACGGCCGCGAGTCTCGACGCAACAGCGAGCAACTGAGCGGCGGTAAAGGGCGCCGCGTTGCCATGATCCCGTTGCGCCTGAGTCGTTTCGCACAAGGCGAGCAATCCGCGTTCGAGCAATTCGAGATTTGACGCTGGGAAGCCGCCGATCTGGAAGATGTTCAGCAGGAGCTGCAGAGTGAGAGGATTGCAGGCAAGTGATTGTGCGTCGTGTCGATCGACGTCTGCGATGAATGCGTCTGGATCGAATCCAGAGAGCCGAGCGGCGAGCGCGACATCGGCGCGCAACAGTGGCACGAGCTGGAAAATGCCGACGGCCTCAGCGCTGCCAAACGAATCTGTCAGGTGTTTCGTCAGAATCTCCGGCCACGCTGTCGTGCGGCAGGAGATGTACAGACGTAAGCGATTAAACGGCAGGTTGCGCAACCGTCGTTGCAGAAGGCCGACGATGTTCTTCACGCCGGCGATTCCCTCGTCCAGCGAATCGAGAAAGATCCATATCGGATCGCCGCCACCGTACCAGTCTTGGAATAGGCGCGTGTCGAAAAGGTCCGTCGCCAGATCCTGCGGGTCAGCGTACATTCCGAGGTCCAGCTTAACGAGCCTGTTGCTGCCTCCACGCACGCGCGCTTCGAGTTGGTCCATCGCCTCCGATTTGCCGATGCCGGCCTCCCCGAGGAGGATTCTGCACTGGGCATCGAGAATTCGTTCCAACCGTACGCAATCCGGCTGTACGACAGGGCCGTAGCGACCGCCAGGATCCTCTGGGTACCCGTCATCGTCGAATCTGATCGGCTTGTCACGAGGGGACAGCCAACGGTTCCAATCGAAACGCTGTGGCATAGGGGTGTCGGGCTGAGCCGAGCAGCGGAATCGTACACCGGTCAATGAACGCCCAGAGCTCGGAACGCGCTCTTCCAGTCGTTGCGGCACGCTTTGATCCAGTGCGAGTCGTACGTGTCAGTGATCCGCACGGTCTTGTGGCCTGCAGCACTGAGACATTCCTCGAGGCGGGAACACCTGAGAATCGGCCAACACGAGTCTGTCGCAAACCTTCGCGAATGAGCCGAGGTGGACCGGCACGCTCATCGACGCGATGGTCCGTGCCCGCGGGGCGGCCGCGATTGCTCGCGAGGGCGCCGAACCGTTCGGCGAACAGGGACTCGTAAGCGGATGTGACCTATCGAACCGGGGGTGAACCCGGAGCTGGAAAAGTGGTCGGCGACTGCGCTGAAACGAGGGAGACGACTGGCCGGAGGCCGAAGCCACGGCGGCCGTTACCCCGGTGTTACCCCGGAACTCGAAAAGTGGTCGGGGCGACTGGATTCGAACCAGCGACCCCCTGCGCCCAAGGCAGGTGCGCTACCAAGCTGCGCTACGCCCCGACTGCCCGCGATTATCTCACGGTTAACGGATGAACCCCCGCAACGTGGCGCCGATTCCCTGGAAGTAACTCGCGCACAGCTTCCATTCGGACTGCTCGTACACTGCCGTGACGAAATCGACTCCATCTGCCTTGCCCGCGACGCACGCCGGGTCGGACGTCACGCAGACCGAATTCCAGGTCGCCGGTATGGTCGCGCATGCGTCGCCGTTTCGCGGCTCGTACGTGCACGGGCGACTCGCGAACTGAACGTTGACGGTGGCGGGCCCGACCGACGATGACGTGATCTTGTACAAGCGTCGGTTATCGTCGATCTGGGTGAACTCGGCATCGCGCTCCGCCTCGCAGCGCAGGCTCTTGCTGAAGTTGCGGACGACAAACGCCGCCGGCTTCGACGAGTCGGAGAAGTCGAGCAGGAACTCGCGCGAGAGGTCCCCCACCTCCTTGACCGAGTTGTGGAGGCTGACGGTCGTCGTCGACTTCGCACTGCCGGCATTGTCCGCCACCGTCAACGTCAGCGTGACCGCGCGCGGCGTCGGCGCGTCCGCCGGCGCACGCCAGGTGACGCTCGCGCCGCTGCCGCTGAACGTGCCGAGATCCGCCGTCCATTGAAACTGCAGCTGCTCGATCGGCGTGTCGGCATCGGTCACGGTCGCGGTGACGACGATGGCCTCGCCGATGTCGGCAAAGCCCGCCGGCTCGTTCGGCCTCGATCCACGCGCGGTGATGCCGTCGATCACCGGCGCTATCGGATCCGGTTGGTAAGTGAATGCGGCGGCGAGTGTGCCCACCTTGCCCGCGACGGTGACGGTCACATCCGCGGGACCGGTGGATGGACGCGCAGGTGTTTTCGCGCTGATGCTCGTCGCCGAATTCACGATGACGTCGGTCGCGGGGACACCGCCGATGGTGACCTCCGCGCCCGCCGCGAAGTTGTTGCCGCTGATCTGAACGGGAGTCCCGCCGGACACCGGGCCGTTCGGGGGCACGATTGCAAACACTGCCGGCGGGTTGTCCCCCGGATGCATCGGCGATCCGCCGCAGCGGACTGCCAGCACCGCAACGAGCGCGACGAAACACGACCCGAGACGCCGGGCACAGGAACGAGGGGATGCCACTGGTTGTTCGCGCAGTATAGCCGTCGAGGATGCGCTTCAAAAGCCGAACACAGGTGCGGTGAACGGATTCCGCAAGTCGGAGAAGGCTGGCCTGCCTTCGACTGCGCTCAGGCCAGGAAAGGCCAGCGCCACCGAGATCACGTGCACATGTATCTGCGCCTCGCGGATGGCGCCGGACGGGCCGCGCGACGCCCGAGCCGTCTCCCGTGATCGGCGCTCTTCGGCTCGGGAGCGCGTGGGCTGTCCGGCGACAGGACCCGCGGGTCCGCGAAGGCTGGCCTAAAGGCCAGCACCACCGACGTGACGCCCGCATGTATCTGCGCCTCGCGGGTGGTGCCGGACGGGCGCCGGACGGGCCGCCCCGCGCAACGCCCGAGCCGTCTCCCCCATGATCGGCGCTCTTCGGCTCGGGATCGCGTGGGGCTGTCCGGCGACAGGACGGGGCGGGTCGGTAGAGGGCTGGCGTGAAGCCGCTTTGAATTATCCAAGTAGACGCTCGACGATGACCGTGTCGCGCCAGGTGCCTCGGAGTTTCGCGTGGCGCTTGTAGACACCGACCTCGCGGAAGCCCAGGCGCTGCAGCAGTGCACGACTGGCCGCGTTCTCGACGAACACGCGCGAGACCAGCTTCCAGAACCCCGCGTGGCGCGATTCCTCGATCAGCCGCTCCATCGCGAGCCGTCCCGCACCGGCGCGGCGTGCAGGTCGCGCGACGTAGACCGAGAACTCCGCGACGCCTGCGTAGCATTCCCGCGGTCGATACTCGGAGGTCGAGGCAAACGCGATAACCGCACGGCTTCCGTCCTCGACCACCACAATCGGAAATCTGCCGCCAAACCACTTCCGCACATCATCCGCCGTGCGCCGCCGCGTCTCGAAAGTCGCGACGCCGTCCTCGATACCGTCGTTGTAAATCGAGGCGATCGCGTCGGCGTCTGTCGATCGGGCTATCCTCGCGCGCACGTCAGGTCCCGGAGGTGCTGGTCCACGACACCGATTATAGGGGTGCACGTCGTCGGTACTTCCATGATGCCGTTCCCGCGTGCCACACGTCTATACTCTGCGAGCACCCGATCGGTCGCCAGGCAGCGCAGGAGAATCGCCATGGATCTCGGCAGAATTACTCAACTGGCGAAGGACGATTTCGACGCGCATGCGAAATGCGTGTATCACCAGGACCTAACCGGTCCGGTGAATCAGAACCACCTGAAAATCGATGACATCGGTGCGGGAGATCTCATCTTCGTAAACTCGAATGTCAACGGCTCGAATCCGCAGCACTCGTACACGAAGGACGGCCTTCTCCTATCCGTCGATCGACCCGTTCCCGCCGGAAACATGGGTTCATGGGGCGCCGCCAACGTGCAGAATGTCCAGCTACCAGCAGCGTTTCTGCTCGTGGCAGTTTTCGAAAGGCCGAGCCGTGTTCCGCTCAACGCGCAATATGTCGAAGGGGTCTACGCGCCGTCTCTCCTGATGAACACCGCCAGCGCGCTGATGGGCGTCACGTGTCAGTTCAGACCGCAGGGACTGCGCCTGAATCTGCCGGGGACCAACTTGAACCTGAACCGGCCGCCGATCGATCCGGCACTCGAGGCCCGAATCGTCGAGGCGCAGCATCCATCCGATTTCTGCCTCGCCCTGAAACTCGATCGGAGCGTCACACCAGTCGGCGGCAAGGCGTGGCTGTTCGTCGGCAACACGGAGGCTGATTCGGTCGCTTTCAACTTCACCAACCTTCAGGCTTCGACCGCGATCTCCGATCTGCGCGCCGGGATTGGAACCGCAAACGGAATCAATTACAGAGCGTCGGTGAGTGTGCTGCGGTTTCAGGTCTGGGCCTGAATCTCATTATTCCACCCAGTCGGCGATGAAGACGTTCGTCTCCCCTTCCACCTTCGCATGCCGATTCGACGCGAACACGAGTTGTTGGCCGTCGGGCGAGAACATCGGGAACCCGTCGAACGTGGCGTTGTAGGTGATCCGCTGGAGGCCGGTGCCGTCCAGATTGATCATGTAGACGTCGAAGTCCCGTCCCTTCGGATCCGCGACGTTCGACGCAAATACGAGACGCTTGCCGTCCGGATGCCATGACGGCGCGAAGTTCGCGCCGCCAAGCTTCGTGAGTTGACGCTGGCTGCTGCCGTCACGCGCCATGACGAACAGCTCGAGCGACGTGGGGCGCCACAGCCCGTCTTTCAGTAGCGCGCGAAACTCGTCGAGCTCCGCTCCTGCCTGTAGCGGGCGGCCGCGGAATGCCACGAGCTTGCCGTCCCACGAGAAGAACGGGCCGCCATCAGGACCAGGCCGGTTCGTGAGCCGCTTCACATCCGAGCCGTCCCCCTTCATCGAATAGATCTCCATGTCGCCGTCGCGAACGCTCGTGAACACGATGAGGCCGTCGGGGGCGATCGTCGCCTCCGCGTCGTAGCCGGGCGAGCGCGTAAGCGGCTTCAGGTTCGACCCGTCCGCGTTCGCGCGGTAGATGTCGTATGCGGCGTAAATCGGCCACACGTAGCCATGCTCGTAGCTCGGCTTTGGCGGACACTCGCGCGCGGTCTCGTGCGTCGACGCGAACAGGATCTCCTTGTTGCCCGGATAGAAATATCCGCACGTCGTCCGCCCCATACCGGTGCTGACGCGGCGCAGGTCGGTCCCGTCGATCTTCATCGTGTAGATCTGATCGCAGGGATACCCGTCGCGCGTGGACTGGAAGATCAGATGCGTGCCGTCCGGCGAGAAATACGCCTCCGCGTTTTCGCCGCCCTGCGTCAGCTGGCGAATGTTCTTCAGGTGACGCTCCTGCGTCGCGAGCGACGCGGGAGCGGAGGCCTGCTGCCAGCCGAGCGCGACTGAGGCGAGACAGACTGCGGCGATTGCAGATTTCAAGAAGATCTCCATAGGCTGACCTAAAGGTCAGCACCACCGACACCTAAAGGTCAGCACCACCGACACCTAAAGGTCAGCACCACCGACACCTAAAGGTCAGCACCACCGACAATCACGCGGTAAGATTAGCCGAATTCAGCGATGACGCAGCCTGTGCGGGTCTTGTTCGTCTGCCGTCTAAACCGCAATCGCAGCGCGACGGCGGAACGGGTGTTCTGCAAGCGCCAGGACCTTGACGTGCGATCGGCAGGCACGAACGAGGACGCGATGGTGCGCGTGAACGACCGGATGCTCGACTGGGCTGATGTGATCTTCGCGATGGACGACGAGGAGCAAACGAACCTCAAGAGAATGTTCCTCGATCACCCCGCGCTCGAACGCATCGTGTGCCTCGACATTCCCGACAGATTTGCCTTCAACGATCCCGAGCTCGTGCGCCTGCTCGAGGAACGGGTGCCCAGGCACCTGTCTAAAGGTCCGCACGGCGTAAACGCAGCGCGTTCAGGATCACCGACACAGAACTGAACGTCATCGCCGCGCTCGCCCAGATTGGCGCGATCAGGATCCCGGTAAACGGATAGAGCACACCCGCGGCAACCGGCACTCCCAGCATGTTGTAAGCAAACGCCAGGAACAGGTTCTGCCGGATGTTTCTCATCGTCGCGCGGCTCAGACGACGCGCGCGCGCGATGGCGCGGAGGTCGCCTTTGACGAGCGTGATCCCGGCGCTCTGCATGGCGACGTCGGTGCCCGTCCCCATCGCGATGCCCACGGATGCCGCGGCAAGCGCAGGCGCGTCGTTGACGCCGTCCCCCGCCATCGCGACCACGCGTCCCTCGTTTTCGAGGCGATTGACGATGTCGCGCTTGTCGCCCGGAAGCACTTCCGCGTGGACGTCGGCTGCAGGAATGCCGAGCTTCTGCGCAACAGCCGAGGCGGTCGCGCGATTGTCGCCCGTCAGCATGACAACGTGGATGCCTTCGCGCTTCAGCAGCGCCAGCGCTTCAGGTGTGGAGCTCTTGATCCCATCAGCGATCCCGAACAGTCCTGCCGCACGTCCATCGATCGCGGCAAACACGATGGTCTGACCTTCGCTCGCGAGCGTTGCGGCGTCGCGTTCGAGTGGCGACAGATCAATGCCGCGGCTCGACAGGAATCCGCGGGTGCCGGCGATGACTTTGCGGCGCTCGATCTCGCCGACGACTCCTTGTCCCGTGACGGACTCGAATTGCGCAACCTGCGGCAGCGCTATCCCGCGATCCCGCGCCGCGCGCACAATTGCCGCGCCGAGAGGATGCTCACTCCCCTGTTCCAGCGCGGCGACCAGCCGGACGAGGGCCGGCTCATCACTTCCGACGGCAATGGCAACGCGAGTAACGGCGGGCGCTCCTTCCGTGAGCGTGCCGGTCTTGTCGACGACGAGCGTGTCGACGCGCTCGAGCCGCTCCAGCGCCTCCGCGTTGCGGATCAGGACGCCCGCGGCCGCCCCACGGCCGGTCCCGACCATGATCGCCATCGGCGTCGCAAGTCCCAGCGCGCATGGACACGCGATGATCAGCACGGCGACGGCATTCACCAGTCCAAGAGCGAGCCGCGGCGATGGCCCCCAGAGGCTCCAGACGATGAAGGAAATGATCGCGACGAGCACGACCGCCGGCACAAAATACTCCGCAATGCGATCGGCAAGCCGCTGAATCGGCGCCCGGGTGCGCTGCGCTTCCGCGACCATCCTGACGATCTGTGCGAGCAGCGTTGCCTCGCCGACGCGCTCCGCGCGCATCACGACGGAGCCGGTGCCGTTCACGGTGCCTCCGGTGACCGCGGCACCCTGGGTCTTCTCGACCGGCGCGGATTCACCGGTCACCATCGATTCGTCGACGAACGTCTGTCCCTCGACGACGACGCCGTCCACGGGGACCTTCTCGCCGGGACGCACGCGCAGCAGATCCCCCTGGTGCACCGACGCCAGCGGGACGTCGTGCTCGCCGTCAGCCTCAATGCGGCGCGCGTTGGCGGGCGCGAGGCCAAGGAGGCTCTTCAGCGCGCTGCTCGTCTGCGATCGTGCGCGCAGCTCGAGCACCTGTCCGAGAAGGACCAGCGCCGTAACGACGACCGCGGTGTCGAAATAGGGCTCGACACGCCCGTGCATGCGGAACCCTTCGGGGAACAAGCCGGGCGTGATCGTCGCGGCAAGGCTGTAGACAAACGCGGCGCCTACGCCGAGCGCGATCAGCGTGAACATGTTCGGACTGCGATGGACGATCGACGCCCAGCCGCGCTCGAACAGCGGGAATCCGGCCCAGATCACGACGGGAACGGAGAACAGGAGCTGAATCCAGTTCGCGAGCGACGGTGCGATCAGCCGGTGCGCAAACGCCGGCGCCAGCATCTCAGCCATCGCGAAGAGCATCACCGGGAGGCCGAGCGCGGCGGCACTCCAGAACCGCCGCGTCATGTCGATCAGCTCGGGATTGGGGTCTTCATCGAGGGTCACGCGCTCGGGCTCGAGCGCCATCCCGCACTTCGGACACGTGCCGGGCCCGACCTGCCGCACTTCCGGGTGCATGGGGCAGGTGTAGATCGCCCCCGGCAGCACGGGCTCAGGCTCGCGGTCCTTCAGGAATGATTCAGGATCGGCGGTGAACCGCTCGAGGCAAGAAGGGTTGCAGAAGTAGTAAGTCTGGCCCTTGTACTCCGTGCGGAGATCGGTCGCGGGATCGACTTCCATCCCGCACACCGGATCGATCGGAAGCGTATCAACTTCAGTCGGGTGAGTATGCATTGGAGACGGGGCGGGTGTGCCGCCCCGCCTCCATTATGACTGTGCTCAGCGCTTGCTGGATCCGCCTTTGCGACCGCCGCGGGATCGCGATGATTTGCGCGATGCACCGGACGACTTGCGCGATCCGCCCGACGACTTGCGCGATCCAGCGGACTTGCGCGAACCGGCGGAAGACTTGCGCGCGCCGCCCGTCGTCTTTCGCGATCCGGCGGACGATTTGCGCGAACCGCCAGACGACTTGCGCGAGCCACCGCGGGATCCGCCGCCGGAGGACTTGCGGGAACCGCCGCCCGCGGACTTCCGCGATCCGCCGCGCGACGTCCGTCCGCGGCCACCAGCGCCACCGGGTTCGCCGCCGCCGCCCGATTCAGGCTCCATCCCGGCATCGGCTCCCGTGTCGCTCCCGCCTGCGCCGCCTGCGCCCATGTCTTCGTCCTGCATGTCGTCGTTGTCGCGTGCCATGAAGTGAGTTACCTCCGGCACGCAGGCTTCGCAACAACCGTGCCTTGGAGAGAACGGAGGGGACGGAGGACACGGAGAAAAGCTAACCACGGAGTAACGGAGTTAACGGAGGATCAAGTTTTCGGAGGGGCCGCTCAAACAAACCTGGGAGCCGACAAGAGACCAGTGTTCGATGGCCGACCTCCCTGAAAACAAACCTCCGTTCTCTCCGTTTCTCCGTGGTTCAATTCCCCCGTTTCCTCCGAATCCCTCCGTTAACTCCCCGCGCGGAACGATCAGCGCGCGATCTCGTAGCATTACGCAGTCCTTTCGTACTTCCGCGGCCCGGGAGGCTCCATGCTCGAAAACAGCGTGCAGGATGTCCGCTACGCGTTGCGGGTGCTGCGGCGAAGCCCGCTCTTCACGATCACCGCGGCGCTGTCGCTGGCGATTGGAATCGGCGCGAACACCACGATCTTCTCCGTCGTGAGCGCGATGCTGCTTCGGCCGCTCCCCGGGCTGACGCGTCCGGATCGGCTCGTAGACGTCGGCCGGACGCAGAACGGACGCGGCTTCGACACCGTTTCCTATCCGAATTACGAGGAGCTGCGCGCGCGCAGCACCACGCTGCAGGACATCTACGCGTATCGCGTGGAGCCGGAGGCGATGAGCCTCACGGCGGGCAGCGGCGCCGAACGCGTCTACGGCATGGTCGTGACCGCGAATTACTTCAACGTGCTTGGTGTCCGACCGGCGCTCGGACGGCTGCTCCAGGATTCAGACGACCGCGCTGACGCCGCGCATGCGGTAGCCGTGCTCAGCTACGACACGTGGAAGCGCAGGTTCGGCGCCGATCCCGCCATTGCGGGACAGGTGATCACGATCAACAGCCGTCCGTTCATGGTTGCCGGCGTCGCGCCTGCCGGGTTCCAGGGAACAACGATGATGAAGGCCGACCTGTGGGTGCCGATGTCGGCGCTCGCGGCCGCGGTGCCGCGGATGAATCCCGACATCTTCAAGTCACGACGCTCGGTGTGGCTGGCGATGGGCGCGCGATTGAAAGACGGCGTGTCCGTGCGACAGGCGGACGCCGAAGTGCGCACCATCGGGCGCGCGCTCGAACAGGAACATCCCGACGACAACCGTGGCAAGGGCTTCGCCGTGGAAACGTCGGCTCTGATTCCCGGGCAGATGAACATGGTCGCCGGTTTCATGGGACTGCTGATGGTGATCGTCGGGCTGGTGCTGCTGATTGCGTGCGTCAACGTCGCGGGGATGCTCCTCGCGCGCGGCGTGGCGCGACGACGCGAGATTGCCGTGCGCGTCGCAATCGGCGCCCGTCCCGGGCGGCTGATCCGGCAGCTGCTTACCGAGACAGCGATCCTTTTCATCGTCGCCGGCGCAATCGGTGTGGTGCTCACGAGCTGGCTGACGTCGCTGTTGCTCGCGCTCATCCCCAGTCTGCCGGTGCCGGTCGGCCTGGATATCCGCGTGGACTGGCGCGTGTCGGCGTTTGCGATCGTCCTCTCGCTCGCCGCTGCGCTGCTCTCCGGTCTTGTGCCGGCGCTGCAGGCGTCGCGATCCGACCTCGTCCCCGCTCTCAAGACCGAAGGCCTTGGATCCGGACCGTCATCGCGGCTGCGGCTGCGGAACGCGTTCGTCGTCGGGCAGGTCACGATGTCCTTGATGCTCGTCATCGTTGCGGGCCTGTTCCTCCGCGCGCTGCAGCATGCCTCGGAGATCCAGCCCGGGTTCGACGAGCAGCGCGTCGACGTTGTGCAGCTCGACCTTTCACTTGCCGGCTACAAACAGGCGACCGGTCAGCCATTCGTGCGCGATTTCATCGAGCGCACGCGCGCGCTTCCGGGAGTGGAATCCGCCACAACGACTGTCGATCTGCCGCTCGACGGCGGACGCATGGGCTTTGGGCCAATCAAGGTGCCGGGCAAAACGCCGCCGCGGGGTGATGCATTCTGGGCCGACTGGAACGTCGTCGAGCCAGGGTTCTTCCGGACACTGAAACTGCCGCTCCTGAGAGGGCGCGACTTCAGCGACGGCGACACGTCGACGTCACAGCCGGTCGCGATCGTCAACGAGGCGTTCACGCGGATGATCTGGCCGGGTGAAGAGGCGCTCGGCAGGCAAATCGTCGTCGAGGGGGACAACGGTCCGCGGACGGTGACGATTGTCGGCGTCGCGTCCGACGCGAGGCTGATTTGGCTGACCGGTAACGTTGAGCCCTACATCTACGTCCCGTTCGCGCAGCGATACAGCGCGCGCGTCGCGCTGCTCGTCAGGACCGTCGACGGGCACAACGTCATCCCCGAGATCCGGCAGCTGCTGCGATCGATGAATCCGAACCTGCCGATCACCGAAGCGATGCCGCTCAGCAGCGTCACCGCGATCGGCCTTGTGCCGCAGCGGATCGCCGCGTCCGTCGCGGGCAGCCTCGGCCTCGTCGGACTGCTGCTCGCCGCGATCGGAATCTACGGCGTCACCGCATATGCCGTCAGCCGCCGCACGCGCGAGATTGGCATCCGGATCGCGCTGGGCGCCGACTCGCGGGCGGTGATGCGGCTGATCCTGCGGCAGGGTCTCGTCCTCGCAGCGATCGGTGTCGCGATCGGGATCGCGATCGCGGCAGCGGGATCGAAGCTCCTGGAGAGCCTGCTGTTCGGCGTCCGCGGCTTGGATCCGCTGACGTTCGGCGGCGCGTGCCTGCTCTTCGCGGCCGTCACGCTCGTCGCGAGCTACGTCCCGGCCCGCCGCGCGATGTCCGTCGACCCGATGATCGCCCTGCGCACCGAATAGGTGGCTGGCACCAAAGGTGGCTGGCACCAAAGGTGCCTGGCACCTATCGTGACGGAATCTGCGGCAGCCGCCACACAAATGCTCTGAAATCTGCGGTTTACGCCAAAAGGTGGCTGGCACCTTTTCGTCACGCCGTTCGCGGCAGAATTCGCCGGTACCCTGGGACCAAAACTACGAAAACTGTGTGCGCCGCCGCACACTGCTGGGCTTAGAATTATCGCCTCGTCCGGCGGCGTTAACCCGACACGCAACCACGCATAAGGAGCCTGGAAACGTATGAAGAGGATCATCCTCGCGATGATCGTGTTCTGCTCGGCCGTGGGCGCCGCACCGGCGTTCGCGCAGCAGACCACGGGAAACATCAACGGCCGAATAGTCGACGCGCAGGGCGCGGCGGTGCCGGGCGTCACTGTGACGGGCCGCAGCGCACAGACCGGGTTCGTCCGCACGGATGTGTCCGACGGCGAAGGGCTGTACCGCCTGACGGCGCTCCCCGTCGGCAATTACGAAGTCAACGCGGAGCTTTCGGGCTTCGCGACCTGGGCCCGCAAGGACGTGACCGTCAACGTCGCGCAGACGACCGACCTGAACATCGATTTGAAGCTCGCGGGCATAAGCGAGGCTGTCACTGTCGTCGCCGACGTCCCGCTCGTCAAGACGACCGACTCGTCGGTCGGCGGCGTCGTGGACGTGACGAAGATCGAGAGCATGCCGCTCAACGGCCGCCAGTTCGCGAACCTCGCGATCACGATTCCAGGCGTCGGGCTCGGGTTCCACTCCGATCCGACGAAGTCGTCGCAGTACTCGCCGCAGATTGCAGGCGGAAACGGCCGCAACGTCAACTACCAGATCGATGGCGGCGATAACAACGACGACACTGTCGGCGGCCTGCTGCAGCTCTATCCGCTCGAAGCGATCCAGGAATTCAACTTCATCACCCAGCGGTACAAGGCGGAGTACGGCCGCAGCAACGGCGGCGTGATGAACATCGTCACGAAGAGCGGCACGAACCAGATGAAAGGCAGCTGGTTCACGTCCCTGCGCGACAAGAGCCTGAACGCGAAGACCGAGTCGGAAAAGCTGAGCAACGTCGGGAAGCAGGATTACCGCCGCTACCAGTACGGCGGATCATTCGGCGGGCCCATCATCCAGAACAAGGCCCACTTCTTCACGGCGTACGAGCGGACGCAGCAGGAGACGAAGCAGGTCGTCAACCTGCTGGGCCTGTTTCCGAATCTTAACGGCGTCTACGCCACGCCGAGCAGCGAAAACCTGTTCACCATCAAGGGTTCGTCGAACCTCACGACGACCCAATACGCGTCCCTGCGGTTCGGCCGCAACACGAACCGCCAGGTGTACAGCGCCGACCAGCGCAGGGCGCCGGATAACTGGGGCGACAGCACCAACGAGTTCAACTCGATCAACCTCAATCACAACTGGGTGCTGAAGGGATCCCGGCTGAACGAGGTGATCATCCAGTACGCGGATTTCGAGAACGAGATCCTCGCCCGCTCGAATACGCCGCAGCAGACGTTCGCGAACGGTGTCGTCGTCGGTTACAACAACAACACGCCGCAGACGACGCAGCAGCACAAGTACCAGTTCCGCGACGACTTTTCATGGCACACGACGGGTAATGGCGGAATCGGCGGACTGGGCCACGATTTCAAGGCCGGGTTCAACTTCATCAACGAGCCCTACCTCCGGTTGACGTTCGATTCCGGGAGCGCGGATTACGCGTACACGCACCTGACGGATGACATCAACGGGCCCATCAGCGCGGTCTCGCGGAGCAAGGCGGGAGCCGCGGCGAACCTTCCAATGAAGCAGTACGGGCTCTACTTCCAGGATGACTGGCGCGTCACCGACAGGCTGACGGTCAACGCGGGAATTCGGTACGACCTCACGACAGGGTTCCTGATCGATCAGTCGAAGATCCCGAACTACATCGCGTTGACGACCGCGGCGGCAGCCGGCCGGTTCCAGGGCGTTCCGGGCTTCGACGAGTTCGGCAAGAAAGCGCAGGAAGACAAGAACAACATCCAGCCACGCGTCGGTGCGGTCTACACGTTCGGCAAGAACGTGGTCCGCGCCGGCTGGGGAATCTACTACGACTTCGGCTTCACGAACGCGACTATCCTGTTCCCCGGTCTCAGCGCGCAGGGCGGGTCGGGCGTCGTGTTCAGCGTGAACAATACCGCGGGGATCAAGAACCCCGATGGCTCCTTCTTCACGGTCGGACAGCCTATCTCGAACATCGCATCGTTGAACGAAGTGAACCCGAACGGGCCGTTTTTCAGCACGCAGGTTGCGGCCCCGTACATCCGGCAGCCCTGGACGAGCCAGACATCGGTCGGATGGTCACGCGAGTTCGACAAGGCGACCGCATTCGATGTCGACTACGTCCACACTGATAACCACGACCTGGGCGTCCGGTGGGCGCTGAACACACGTGTGAACGGCGGAGCGCGGCGCTACGCGGACCTGAACCTGAACCCGGCGAATCCGACCTTGAACATGAGCATCGGAGCCGGCCGGTACGACGGCGTGAATTTCGGCTTGCGCCGGCGGATGGATCACGGCGTGCAGGTGAATGCGTGGTACTCGCTCTCGAAGGCGGTGGGGCGCGGCGGCCTCGGCATCGACGAGCTCACGCAGAACCTGGTGCAGGATTCCACGAAGCCGCTCGCGGATGTGCAGCTCGGACCGACCGCGCGCACCGATGCGCGTCACAAGGTCACGATCAGCGCGATTATCCAGGCGCCCTGGGGTATCTCGGTTGCGCCGATCTTCCGCTACCGTTCGGCGCTGCCACTGCACATCTGGTACGGCTACGACGCCAATCTGGACGGCCTCAACAACGACCTCTATCCGACGGCGTACAAATTCACGGGCATCGACGACGCCGGCGTGCCGTCCTATAAGGAGATGGGCGCGTGCACGAGGGTCAACTGCGGCCGCGGCGCGCCGCTCTCGCAGCTGAACCTGCGCATCGCCAAGAGCATGCGCTTCGGCCGCTACACGGCGGAAGCGATCGGCGAGGTGTTCAACCTGTTCAACGCGATCAACCCTGCGTTCAACATCGGCGCGGCGGCGGCGGGCGCGTTCTACACAGGGACGGTGGCGAACCACACGGCGAACAAGGTCTTCATGAAGCCGAACGCCTATGCGGGAGACTCCGGTCAGCCCGAGCAGCGCGTCGGGCAGGTGGGATTTAGGATCACATTCTAAAAGCCGAATCCCTAATCCCTAATCGGGAATCCCTAATCGGGAATCGTCGAATCTGCGAATCCGGGAATCGGGAATCGCCGGATCCCGGATCCCGATCGCGGATCCCGGCTGCGGAATCAGCGGTTCGTTGAGGAACCTCACCATAGGCATCAGCGCACGGAACGTGCGCAGGACGGTCGGATAGAACTCGTCGCTGACCGCGAAGTCCGCGGGGAATTCGCGGCCGGCGACGAAGCGTTGGTGTTTCAGATACTCCGCTGCGGGATGGTCGCGCGGGAATCCGCGCGGCACTCGCGTCAATCGATCCCCTTCCAGTGAACCGAGCATCCGCTTGAACGCCGCCGCGCGGCGGAGCCGATCGATCTCGGGATACGTGTCCGCGATGTGCTCGCGCACGCGGTGGAGCTGCACCGGCTGCGGCCTCCACATGCCGCCGCCGACCCACGCCCACCCGCCGCCGACCTCGAAGTAGAGCCCCGCGCCTTCGTGCCTGGGCAGCCCGCGCCAGGGGAACCCCGCCGCGACGTGCGTCTTGAGCGGTGCCTTGTTGTCGGTGAAGCGCGTGTCGCGGTAGATGCGATAGAGCGACAGCTTCGGCGCGGCGACGAGCTCGGGAGCAAACGCGCGGAAGTCGCGCGCGAGCTGCTCGACGAGCGCGATCATCGGCGCGCGGACGACGGCGTCGTAGCGGTCGCGCCGCGCGCGGAACCAGTCGCGATTGTTGTTCCGCTTCAGCGCGCGCAGGAACCGGAGCGTGTCAATGGTGAACGGCGACTTCAGCGCGCGACCTCCACGAGCGCGACCTTGTTGACTCCGCTCTCTGCGATCACCAGGTTACCCTCTTTCGTCGCCATCATGTTGCGCACGACGCCGCCGCCCGAGGGAATCGTCCACGTCTGGAACTTCTCGGTCTTCGGGTCGAACCTCACGAGCGTATTCGGCCGCACGAACGATTCGCTGTACCACATGACGTCGTTGTACGCGGTGATGCCGTACGGCTGCGACCTCGGGCCGCCTGGCGACGGCCATTCCTTTGCCTGACCCGTCTTCGGATCGAACCGCCCGAGATACCCTCGCGAGTAGTCCGCGTACCACAGCACGTCGTCACTCGTGATCGCCACTCGCCGTGGACGCGTCGCTTCATTCGGCAGCACGTATTCCGTGATCGCCATCGTCTGCGGATCGATGCTGCCGATCTTGTTGGTGCCGAACTCGACGAAGAACGGCACGCCTTTCGAGCTGACGACGATGCCGTAAGGATTCGAGCGCGGCGTCGGCGACGTCGCCACCTTGATCTCCCCGGTCTTCGGATCCAGCCGGCCGACCATGTTCGAGCCCTGCGCGGTGAACCAGAGGATGCCCTTCTGGTCGAAGATCGGCGTGTGCGGATCGCGGCAGCCTTCCGGCAGCTTGTATTCGGTGACCTGGCCGGTCGCGGGATTCAGCTTGCCGATATAACCCTTGAAGTTGCCGGTGAACCAGATGTTCCCGTCCTTGTCGCCGACGAGCCCATGCGGTCCCGACTGCTCCATGGGAATCGGGTATTCCTTGAACTCGCCGGTTCTCGTGTCGACCCGCCCGATGCGGTTGGCGAACTGTCCGGTGTACCACAATGTGCCGTCCGGCATCGCGAGCGGGTCGTGCGGCCGCGATCCGAGCGTCGGCAGCAGCCATTCCTTGAACGTCACCTTCGCGGTACCCGGGATGATCACGGGCGCGGGACGCGGCTGTTCGGGAAAGTGCGCGCCGAGGTAATCGGCAACGATTGCGCGCTGCTCGTCGGGCAGCGCGATCATCGTCTTCGTCAGCGTTATCCAGCCGTCGCGCGTGTAGCCGCCGGAGTTCACGATGTTGTTCAGCGAGTGGCATGTCGCGCAATAGGTCTGGACGGTTTCCTTCCCGGCGCCGTCCGGCAGGTTGACCGGCGGCCCACCGCGTCCTCCGCGTCCCTGGCCTGCGAGCGGCAGCACGGCGCACGTAACGCCGACGACAATCGACAGCTGAAGCCACCTGTTGGTCATGGCTCTATTTCCCCTCCTCACGCATATATTGCCGGATCATCGCGTCGAAGTTCTCGTCCGCCGGAAATCCCAGCGCACGCGCCCGCGTGTCGTCCAGCGCACCGGGCCATCCGTTCATCATGCGGTCAATCCGCGCGTCGTTCTCCCACCGCACCAGCGCCGCCACGTCGGTACCGGCGACGCGTTCGAGCGCCGCAACCATCTCGCGCGCCGTCACGGAGATCCCCGGCACGTTGAGCGCGCGGCGGATCCCGAGCGCCTCCGATTCGACGTCGTGTGCCCTGATCAGCGAGTCGATCGCCGCCCTGGCCGACGCAAGCCACACACGCGTATCGGGACTCACAGGGCAGATCGCCTCTTCGCCGTTGAGCGGCTCCCGGACCACACCGCTCGCGAACGATGATGCGGCGGCGTTCGGCCGGCCCGGGCGAATGCTGATCGTCGGCAGTCGCAGCGCGCGGCCGTCGATGAACCCCTTGCGCGTGTAGTCCGTGATCAGCAGCTCGCCGATCGCCTTCTGCACGCCGTATGAGGTCTGCGGGTTCAGTGCCGTTTCCTCGCTGATGATTGGCGGCAGCTCGCCGCCGAAGACGGCCACGGAGCTCGTGAACACGACACGCGGCCGCTGGCGTCCGCCGCGACACACGTCGAGGAGATTTCGCATCGCGCCAACGTTGATCCGCATCCCCAGGTCGAAGTCGGCCTCCGCCATGCCGCTGACGATCGCCGCCAGGTGGAACACGGACGATGTCTTCGCGTCGATGACGTCGTGCAGCAGCGCGGTGCTGGCGATGTCGCCGGTGACCGTTCGCACGCGCGGATCGTCGTATCCAGGATGCCCGACGACGTCGAGCAGGACGACTTCGCCGATGGCGCGCTGCTGACCGTCAGGACCAGCAAGCGTGCCGCGGTCCAGCAGCGCCCGCGCAAGGCGGCGGCCGAGAAATCCCGCGCCGCCGGTAATGATGACTTTCATGGCGACAGAAGACAGGAGACAGAAGACAGGAGACAGGAGACAGAATACAGGAGACAGAATATAGCTCACGGACCCGCGCAGCGGGTAGTAACCCGTTACAAATCTTTCCGATACACTGTCCGCCGCATGGATCGCGAAGGGAACGGAGCGAGCGGCGCAAGCGCGAGCGTAGTGGAGAGAGCCAGGCGGGGTGCAGGGGACCCCGCCGATACAACAATGGAAGCCGCAGCCTACCGCAAAGTCACCTCGCGTCTGCTCCCGTTCCTGATGCTCTGCTACGTGGTCGCGTATCTCGACCGCGTGAACGTCGGGTTCGCGCGGCTCCAGATGTTGAGCGATCTCGGGTTCAGCGAGACCGTCTACGGCCTCGGCGCCGGGATGTTCTTCATCGGGTACTTCACCTTCGAAGTGCCGAGCAACATCATCCTGCACCGCGTCGGCGCGCGCACGTGGATCGCCCGAATCATGATCACGTGGGGCATGGTCTCGGCGATGTTCATGTTCATCAGGACCCCGCTGTCCTTCTATGCGCTGCGCTTCGTGCTGGGGGTCGCGGAAGCGGGCTTTTTTCCAGGGATCATTCTCTACCTGACCTACTGGTTCCCGAGCGAGCGCCGCGGACGGATGATCTCGATGTTCATGATGGCGATCCCGCTGTCGGGGATTTTCGGCGGGCCGCTCTCCGGCTGGATCATGGCGACGTTCGGTGGCGTGGCCGGGCTCGCGGGGTGGCAGTGGCTGTTCCTGCTCGAAGCGGCGCCCGCGTTGGTCGTCGGCGTGATCGTGCTGTTATATCTCGACAACGGCATCCGCAGCGCGAAGTGGCTCGAGGAAGACGAGAAGGCGCTGCTCGAGCGGAAGCTGGCCGAAGACAGCGCGCACATCGAGCCGCACCCCTCGCTCGGCGCGGTCCTGTCGGATCCTCGCATCGCGCTGATGTGCGGGATCTACTTCTGCATCGTGATGGGTCAGTACGGCCTGACGTTCTGGATGCCGACGCTCATTCAGTCCGCCGGCGTCAGCGGCACACTCAAAATCGGGCTGCTGACGGCGGTGCCCTACACCGCCGGTGCGCTCGCCATGCCCTTCTTCGGCCGCAGTGCCGACCATCGCCGCGAGCGCCGCTGGCACGCGTCGGCGGCGATGCTGATCGGCGCCGCGGGACTGACGCTGAGCGCGATCGCCGGGACGCACACTGCGCTGGCGATCCTGTTCCTGACGATCGCGGCCACCGGCGTCTTCAGCAGCGGGCCGCTGTTCTGGAGCCTGCCGACGGCGTTTCTCGGCGGCGCGGCCGCCGCGGCCGGCATCGCGGTGATCAACTCGATCGGCAACCTCGCCGGTTTTGCGAGTCCGTATGTCGTCGGCTGGCTGAAAGACCTGACGCACAGCACGCAGGCGGGCATGTTTTTAGTGTCAGGCGTGCTCGTTGCGGGAGCGGTGATCATCGTGGTGTTCGTGCCGGCGCGGCTGGTCAATCGATAGCAGCGCGCGGTCGGCGAGTCTTGCTGATCGGCGCGACGGCTTCTGTCTTCGTGAGCTTCGTGACCTTCGTGAGCTTCGTGTGTGTTTGCCGTGGGCGCGTCGCAGCGTGACAGCGAACGCTGCCTCTATGAGGCGTACAGCGTCAGCCCGCCGTCCACGCGCAGCACCTGGCCGTGGATGAACTTCGCCGCCGGCGAGCACAGGAACGCCACCGCGTTGGCCTGGTCTCGCGGCGAGCCGTATCGCTGGAACGTGCCGTCCTCGACGAGCAGCGCCGGATCGATCGCGCGCGTGACGAGAAACCGGCCGGTCGCGGTCGCGCCCGGGCTGACGCAGTTGACGCGCACGTAGTGCAGGCGCGTCTCGAACGCGAGGCACCGCGTGTAATGCACGATCGCGGCCTTCACGCTGGAGTACGCGACCTCGGGCGACGTGCCGAAATGCCCCGCCGCCGACGCGATGTTGACGACGGAGCCGCGGCGGCGCTCCACCATTCCGCGCACCACCGCCTGCGACATGAGCATCGTGCCGATCAGGTTGCGATCGACGATCGCGCGGATGTCCTCGAGCTTGATGTGCAGCGCGTCGTTCGGGTTCGGCTTGCCGCCGCGCGCGGCGATGTCGCCTCCGGCGGCGTTGACCAGAATCGTGATGGGCCCGAGCTTCGATTCCACCTCGCGCGCCATGTCGAAGACCCGCTCCGCGTCGGCGATGTCACCGGTCACCGCAATCGCCTTCGTGCCATGCTTTCCGATATCCGCCGCGGACGCGTCGAGATTCGCAAACTCGCCGAACTCGGCGCAACACACCTGGTCGCGATCGTGGATCGCCACGTCGGCGCCAAGCTCCGCCAGCCGCGCGGCAATCGCATGGCCAAGGCCTCGCCCGGATCCGGTGACGAGCGCGACGTCCCCTTTCAACGAAAAGTCCTTATCGACCATTCATTTCCTCCGGGTGCCGGACCGTAAAGGTCCGGCCTACATCCAGCCGAGTGCCTTCAGGTTCTCGACGCTCTTCTCGAGTTGCATCCGCTCGTAGGCGACGATCGCGCTCGGCGGCTCACCCTTCTCCCATGGCGTGCGATAGTCCGCATTATCGTCGAGACGCGCCTGCGTCAACCGTTGAAGCGCCCGCGCGAGCTCGCTCGACGGCCGTGATGGATAGCCCTCCCACCACTCCGGCGTGAACACCCGGACATGACGCGCGTCGAGCGCGGCGATCTCGATCGATGCGGTCAGCGCCGTGTCGCGCGGCAGGTGCGACACGATCTCGCGGAGAGGGACGCAGCCGTCACCGGTCGCGCACCGAATCAATCGATATCCTTCGGCGGTGAACTGGGAGACGTAGTCCTTCAGGTGCAGGTGGCGGATCCGGTGCGCCGCACGTTCCATGAAGCCGACCGGATCTTCGCCGACCGAGAATGGGTTGCCCGTGTCGAGCGTGATGCCGACGTTCGCGCCCGCCTCTTCCGCGAGCGCGACGAGCTCGTCGCTCGCGAGATCCTGGTGGTTTTCAATCGCGACGATCAAGCCTGCGTCGGCCGCGCGGGGCGCGTCGCGGCACACGACCGCGCGCGCGTGCTCGAACATCTCCGTCCATCGCGGGCCGAGCGCCGCTCGCCCGCCTTCGAGCACCGGCGTGAGGTGGATGCGCAGCGTGCGCGCCCCGATTCCGGCGGCGCAGCGGATCGCCTGCTCCAGCGTGTCGCCGGGCTCCTGCTGCAGCCAGTAGCTGCAGATGCGCGGCACATCGGACAGCCGGTCGCCAAGCGCGCGGAGCTCCTCATCACTCATCGGGAAGAGCCAGCGCCAATCCAGCTCGATGCACCGCGCGTTGATCTCGCGCGCGATCCCGATGAACCCTTCGAGCCCGATGGGCTCCGGGTTGGCCCTCGGCGTGCCAAGCCCCTGCAGGCCGGACGTGTAGGCCAGGCCGTACGGATTGAGCCCGACCTGGAGCATCACTCGGGAACGATCTGGTAGCTCACGAACGCGACGTAGTCGCTGTTGGGTGACCACGACGACACGTTAATCGTGCCCTGTCCGCCGAACAGCTTCGCCAGCTCGTCGATCCTGCCGGTCTTCAGGTCCATGACCCGCAGCATCACGTCCTTGTTCTCGGGATGATCGCCGACACCTTTCTGGTAGGTCAGGAACACCAGCAGCTGACCGTTCGGCGACACGTGCGGAAACCAGTTCTCGAAATCGTCCTTCGTGACCTGTTCCTGCTGCGAACCGTCCGGTTTCATGCGCCAGATCTGCATCACGCCGGTGCGCTCGGAGTTGAAGTAGATGAACTGCCCATCCGGCGAGTACTCGGGCCCGTCGTCCTTTCCTTCCGCCGTGGTGAGCCGCGTTTCCTCGCCGCCCGCGGCCGGAATCGTATAGACATCGAAGTTGCCGTTGCGCTCAGCGCAGTAGGCGAGCGTGCGGCCATCGGGCGACCAGCCGTGAAAGTACGACGGACCTTTGTCGGTAAGCCGCTTGACCTCGCCTCCGCCGACAGGAATCGTGTACACGAGCGACGGCCGTTTCCCGTCGACGAGCTGCGATCCATCGCTGATCGCCCACATCGTTCCATCACGCGTGACGCCGTGATCGTTGTTGATGCGCGTGAGGATGCCGAGATCGACCGGCTGCGGCATGGCGAGCCTGGCCGGATTGCGCGGCGCACCCGGAGGGTCCGCCTGCACCTTGAACAGCTTGCCGCCGGTGTTGAAATACAGCGTGTTCGTGCCGTCGGGGAACCAGTTCGGCGCCTCGATCCGGCCGGGCTGCGTCACGACGTACGCGACGCGACGATCTTTCGATCGCAGGCTGATCGTCTCGAGCGTGTTGACGAGCGTCGTACGGCCGGCGACCTGCGCCGGCGTGCCAATCGACACGTCGGTGAACGAGGCGGTCTCGATGCGACCGGTGTTGTGCGCCGACACGCCAACGCCGACGTAGAAATCGCCGGTGAATTCAACGCGCGCGGAGCCTCCGGCCGGGTGCAACGGCTCGCCGGCGGCGGCAATCGACATCGAAACGTAGTTTCCCCGCTTCTCGATCCGTAGACGCGCTGGCCCGGTGATCATCGATTGCACTTCGTGCGTGGCGCCTCCCTTTGCGTCGCGCCACTGCAGTGACGTGAGACCGTCCCCGTGAAGCGCCGCGTCCGCATAGACGGCATCCGAATCGATCGACTGCCGGATGATCAGGCACGCCTTGCGATGCGGATCGGGCGTGCCGGCCGCCGGGCGCGATCCCGCGAACGCGATCGTCGACTCGATCGTCACGTCGCCAGACACCTTCTTCCAGACGTAATGAAAATGATCGGCGGCGGCCCACATGTTCTCGCCGCCTCCGGCAATCATGTAGGCCTTTTTTTCCGCGTCGTAGGTCGCCGTCCCCGCGCCGATGGTCGACGGCTTGCCGACGTCGGTGTGGCCGGTGAAGATTCCGAGCGGCTGGGCGGCGGCCGATCCGGCCTGGAACGCGAGCGCACCGACAGCCAACGCAATGACGTGTTTCCGCATATCGTGTGATGTCTGAGAATTGTTCCGGCAAACGCCCCGCGGCTGCCCATAAAGGGCGGCCCTACATGTCGGACGGTCCTCCGTGTGGGGCCGGTCTTTATGGCCGGCCATCAGTACAGATAGAACGCCCAGAGTGTATCGCCGG
>Ga0137373_10000777_pt1 | contig 33023 bp, 24 predicted proteins | sample SagtaG_5_FD_104912 | JGI IMG/M metagenome (GOLD analysis project Ga0137373, IMG submission 104912) | Vadose zone soil microbial communities from Sagehorn Ranch, Mendocino, California, USA - Sage1_R_80_16 metaG | ecosystem: Environmental > Terrestrial > Soil > Vadose zone | place: USA... | reverse complement strand
GCGGGTCAGCTCATGGACGAATCGCACGCCAGCCTGCGTGATTTGTACGACGTATCGAGCCCGGAGCTCGACATCATCACCGAGATTGCGCGGAATCAGCCTGGGTGCGAAGGAGCGCGGATGACCGGTGCCGGATTCGGCGGGTGCGCCGTAGCGCTCGTCCATACCGACCGACTGGCGGAGTGGATTCCTCCGGTTGAATATGAGTATCGCGTTCGAACAGGCGGGGTGTGCCGCGGCGCGGTATTCCCCGTTCGGCCGTCCGCCGGTGCACGCATCGAGTCGTTCTAACGATGCTGCTTTCATGATAGGATTGTACATGCGGAGCGCACTCGTCAGTTTCACCGTAGCGTTGCCGGCACCGAGCCAATAGGAGACCCTCGCGCATGAGTCGTTTTTTATCACACGTATTTACACGAACGCTCATCATCCTGGTGCTCGCCGTGGCGGTCGCCGCCGCACAAGCGCCCACGGGCCACGTCTTCGACGTCAGGGCGTTCGGCGCGAAGGGGGACAGCGCGTCGCTCGACACCGACGCGATCAATCGCGCCATCGCCGCGGCGGCCGTCGCTGGTGGCGGCACCGTCTATTTCCCGGCGGGCACCTACTCGAGCTTCTCCATTCACCTCAAGAGCAATGTCGCGCTGTATCTCGACCATGGAGCGACACTGTTCGCCGCCTCGCCGAGCGACTTCGCCAATTCCGCCGGCTACGACGCCGCCGAGCCAGGCCCCAACGAGTTCCAGGATTACGGGCACAGTCATTGGCACAACAGTCTGATTTGGGGCGACGACGTCGATAACGTATCGATCCTCGGGCCGGGACGCATTGACGGTCACGGCATGAGCCGGAGCATCAGTCGCGATACGCCGCGCGCCGGTAACAAGGCGATCGCGCTCCGAGGCGCGCGGCACGTGCTGTTCCGCGACTTCACGATCTATCGCGGCGGACACTTCGGCATCCTCGCCACCGGCGTCGACAACCTGACCATCGACAACCTCACGATCGACACCAACCGAGACGGCATTGATGTCGACGCGTGCCGTAACGTGCGCATCGCCAACGCGACCGTGAACTCGCCGTTCGACGACGCGATCGTGCTGAAAAGCTCCTATGGCCTCGGCGAGGCGCGCGCGACGGAGAACGTGACGATCACCAACAGCATGGTCAGCGGCTTCGCCGTCGGGTCGGTGCTCGACGCAACCTATCAGCCATTCACCTCCGGCGCGCCGAACCGCGACGGACCGACCGGACGGATCAAGCTCGGCACCGAATCCAACGGGCCGTTCCGCAATATTACCATCTCGAATATCGTGTTCGACAATTCGCGCGGTCTCGCGCTCGAGTCGGTGGACGGCTCGCAGCTCGAGGACATCACCATCACGAACCTCACGATGCGGCACGTGTGGACGTCGCCGATCTTCATTCGGCTTGGGAGCCGCATGCGCGGGCCGGCGGGCGCGGCGATTGGTTCGGTGAGGCGCGTCACCATCAGCAACGTCGTTGCATACGACGCCGATCCGCGCTACGCGTCGAGCATCACGGGCATTCCCGGTCACCCGGTCGAGGATGTCCGTTTGAGCAACATTCGCATTCTCTATCGCGGCGGTTTGACGATGGAGCAGGTGGCGCAGCAGCCCGCCGAGATGGCGCGGACGCGGCCCCGCGGCGACTCGACGGGCGGTGACGTGTTCGCTGTCGCCGAGCAAGCGAACGCATACCCGGAGCCGAGCATGTTCGGGTTGCTGCCGGCGTACGGGTTCTACCTGCGTCACGCGACCGGCATTCGCCTGGATGGTGTCCAGATTGGATTCACGGGCGACGAGAAGCGTCCGGCGTTCGTTCTCGACGACGTGCACGACGTGGAGTTTCATGGGGTCGAGGCGCAAAAGTCCGGCGGCGCGACGTTCGTTCTTCGCGACGTGGACGAGTTCCGGGTGGTGCATTCCCGGCCGATTGCCGACAAATACGTGCGCCACGCGATGCGAGAGAGCTACTGAGACCTTACTGAGAGCTCCTGAGCGGTCAACGCTTCGCGCTCGCCGTGCGCATATCGATATGGGATCTCCCCACGGCGCCGCGTTGACAAGGTTAAACGTTATAACTATAGTGGCGCTGAGCACGGTTACCTTCAGTTTGGCTTACCCTTTCCCTACCCACCGGTCGAGTTGCGTTCTGTCACCCTGCGCGACGTCGCCAAGCAGTGTGGCGTTTCCGTCGCAACCGTCTCCGCCGTCGTCAACGGCGCCCCCTGGGTGTCTATGGATACCCGCTCCCGCGTCGAGCGCTCGATTGCGCGACTCGGCTATCGCACCAACCAGCTCGCGAAGGGCCTGAGGACACGCAGCGGCTACGCCGTCGGCGTCATCGTCTCCGACCTCACGAACCCGTTCTTCACCCAGATCGTCCGCGGCCTGAGCCACGTCCTCCGTGACAGCGGCCGTGCGCTGCTCCTCTCCGATTCGGATCATCGGTTCGAGATAGCGGAGCTCAACCTGAAAACGCTGCTCGAGGGGCATATCGTCGGTCTCGTGTTGATCGGTGACAGCGTGCACGAAGACACGCTCAAGACCTTCATGCGCCGGCAGGCACGGATCCCGATAATCGCCATCGAGCGCGATTACGACCTCGACGGCGTGAGCACGCTCCTCGTCGATTCGGAGCAGGGCGCCCATGCCGTGACGCGCCATCTCATCGAACAGGAATACGAGCGGATCGCGATGATCACCGGTCCGCGCGAGGGGCCGGGCAGCACTACCTATGGCCGCGCCGAGCGATACAAGGGCTACTGTCACGCGATGCGCGACATAGGTCGCGCGGTCGATCCGTCGCTCGTCGTCGAAGGCAACTTCCGCTATGAGGGCGGGCGCGATGCGATGCGCCGCCTCCTTGCCAACGACAACCGGCCGGACGCAGTCTTCGCGTCGAACGACATGATGGCATTCGGCGCGATGGACGCCGCCCGCGAGGCGGGGCTGCGCGTGCCGGCGGATATCGCGCTCGCCGGTTGGGACGACGTCCCGATGACCGCGCTCACGACGCCGGCGCTGACGACGGTCGCGATGCCCAAGCGCCAGCTCGGCGTCGCCGCGGGCGAGCTGCTGATCAAGCAGGTACCGCTCGCGGGCAAGCACATGGCCGTGCGACAGACCTTCGCCGCGCAGCTCGTCGTGCGCGAGTCCTCGCTGGTCAGCCGAACCGCGTTCGCCTGACGTCGTCGTGGCGACATCGCAGCAACGCGCGTCCTCTGAAGACGCTGGCATTCCGCGATTGGCTTGACCGGTGAATCACCGGCTCCCCTCACGGCACCCATGATCCGTCGCTGGATTCTCGCCGCAGGACTGTGCGTCGTCCCCCCGTCGATGTCGGTCGCGCAGACCGGCCGCGATCCCGTGACCCGTATCGATTGGGCCGCCTTCCTCGGCCGGCAGGACCTCGTTTGGGACCATCTACCGACGAGAGGGGGTGAGAGCGCCTTCATCGGTAACGGCCGGATTGGTGCCACGATTGACGTGCAGAACGGCGCGCTTGGTTGGACAGTGAATCGCACGGACCTGGTGCACGATGCGTCGCGCTTTCCTGTCGGCCGCGTCCTGCTCAAGACAGCGGGCACGGTGACCGGCGGTAGCGCGCGTCTCATGTTATGGAACGCCGAAGCGATCGGGGTTCTGAAGACCGATCGCGGCGAGGTTCGCTGGCGCAGCTTCGTCGCGCACGACCCGGAGGCGATCGTGATCGTCGTCGACGGGCGCGATGGAGAGCGCGGCGTCGACGTGGCTTGGGCGCCTGCTCTCGCTCGTCCGCCGCGGAAGGTGGCGCACAAAGAACCGTTCGCGCCCGAGGACTTGCACCCGGACGCGGTCGTGAAGACGCTGCCCGACCGCATCACGAGCGTGCAAACATTCATCGGCGGCGATGCGCACGCCGAATCGATACGAAGCGGAGACGCCGCGGCCGGCTCGAAAGTGTTTTACGTCAGCATCGGCTATGGCAAGACCGGCGACGCGGCGCTCCACGAGGCGCAGAGCACGACGTCGGCTGCTGCGGCGAGAGGTCTCGCGAACCTGACAGCGGACCACCGCGCGTGGTGGCACGCCTACTATCCATCGAGCTTTTTGTCGTTCCCCGATCCGCGGCTCGAGTCGTACTACTGGATTCAGGTTTACAAGCTCGGCTCGGCGATGCGGGCAGACGGGCCGATCCTCGACCTGAACGGCCCGTGGTACAACGCAACACCGTGGCCTGCGATCTGGTGGAATCTCAACATCGAGCTCACCTATTCGCCGCTCTTTCGCGCGAACCGGCTTGGTCTTGCTGAATCGTTGTTCCGGAATCTCGATCGCAACACGCAGGCGCTGATCAACAACGTTCCCGAACGACTGCGCGGCGACGCGGCGGCGATTGGCCGCAGCTCGGGCCCGGATCTCGTTCGCAAGGTGGATCTCGAGACGGCAACGAGCGACGCGGCGCACGAGATGGGCGATCTGCCGTGGACGATGTACTACTACTGGCAGTATTACCGGTATCAGGTGGACGATCGCATCCTGCGCGATCGCGTGTATCCACTGCTCTCGCGCGCGATCGGCAACTATCTCGGCTACGTCTACCGCGGTGCTGACGGGCAGTATCACCTCCCGAAGACGCATTCGCCCGAGCTCGCCACGATCCCGGACGCCAACTTCGATCTCGCGCTGCTGCGCTGGGGTCTGCAGACGTTGATCGGCAGCGCGGAACGGTTGCGGATCAACGACTCCCGGCTCCCGCGCTGGCGCGACGTGCTCGCCAACCTCACGCCGTTCCCGACTGATTCCGGCGGCCTGCTCGTCGGCGCGGGCCGTCCGTGGAAAGAGTCACACCGGCACTACTCGCATCTGCTGGCGATCTACCCGCTCGGGCTCATCTCGCCGGACAGCGCGCGCGGGCGCACGCTGATCGAGACATCGCTTCGTACATGGGAAAGTGCGCCCGCATTGTTCCGCGGCTACTCCTACACCGGGGGCGCGGCGATGCATGCGATTCTCGGCGACGGCGACGCGGCGCTCGTGCGCATGAACAAGTATCTCGACGCACCGAAATACATGGAGCCGAACACCTTCTCCGCCGAGGCCGGCCCGGTGATCGAGACGCCGCTCGCCGCGGCGTCGACTCTCCAGGATCTGTTCCTCCAGGACTGGGGCGGCGCGCTCCGCGTGTTCCCGGCTGTGCCGAGCACGTGGAAGGACGCGTCGTTCGATCACCTCCGGACCGACGGCGCATTTCTCGTGAGCGGCGTGCGGCGGAACGGACGCACAGCCTGGGTGCGCATCGAGAGCCTCGCTGGACAACCGTGCCGGCTGGTCGTTCGCGATTGGACCGGATTCGCGATTCGCGCGCGACACGGCTCGGGAACGGTGAGGGCGGAGACAAAGCCTGGCGAATACACGGTGGATCTGCCGAAGGGCGCGTGGATCGTGCTCGCGCCGAGCGCGACGGGACGGCTTCCGGATCTGACGCCGGTCGACCAGCCGGCCGGCGCGCGCAATCCGTGGCCGTGGAGCAAGCCGGACTCCGTGAAGCCGCGGCCAACGCCGCCGCAGGAGCGCGCAGAGATGGCGTGGTGGCGTGAGTCGATGACGACGCGCGACGCGCGCATTGGGTGGTGGCGGGACGCGCGGTTCGGAATGTTCATTCACTGGGGCGTGTACTCGCAGCTCGCCGGTGTGCTCGACGGCAGGCCCGTGAAGGGCTACGCGGAACACATTCAGCGTATTCGAAAGATTCCCGCCGCGGAATACCGCGAACGCGCGGTATCGCAATTCAATCCCGTCCATTTCAACGCGGACGAATGGATCTCGACAGCGCGGCGCGCCGGGATGCGGTACATGATCATCACCGCGAAGCACCACGACGGCTTCGCGATGTATGACTCGAAAGTCAGCGATTACAACATCGTCAGGGCCACGCCGTTCAAGCGCGATCCGATGCGCGAGCTTCGCGACGCGGCGCGACGCCAGAACATTCGATTCGGATTCTATTACTCCCACGCGTTCGACTGGGGCGACGCCGACGCACCGGGCAACGATTGGGACTACGACAATCCGGGCGGCGATCTCCTGCTGCACGGCGGCGCGGAGTGGTGGACGAACGAGCCGCAGCGTCTCGAAAAGGTTCGACGCTACGTAGATCGGAAGGCGATCCCGCAAATCGTCGAGCTGATCAAGACGTACGATCCCGACATCATGTGGTTCGACACGCCGGGCAAGCTGCCACCGGCGGAAAATCTTCGCATCCTCCGCGCGGCGCGCGAAGCAAAGCCGACTCTGGTCATCAATGGCCGAGCGGTGCAGCCCGTGCCCGGCGGACCCGATGCGCGTTTCGGCGACTACGCGTCGACGGCGGATCGTCCGGCGGAAGTCCTCGCGCATGACGGCGATTGGGAAGCGATCCCGACGACGAACGAATCGTACGGCTATCACCGGATGGATTTGTCGCACAAGCCGCCGGAGCATTTTGTACGTCTACTTGCGAAAACAGCGGCGCGCGGCGGCAATCTGCTGCTCAACATCGGCCCGATGGGCGACGGCCGATTCGATCCGAAGGACCTCGTGATCCTCGACAGTGTCGGCCAGTGGATGGACACAAACGCCGAGGCGATCCGCGGCACGACGCGGACGCCGCTTCCGGTGCAGTCGTGGGGACAGTCGACGCGTACGGGCAGCAGACTTTATCTCCACGTCTTCGAGTGGCCGCGCGACCGCCGATTGCACATTGGCGGCTTGAAGACGGATCCCGTCCGCGCCTGGGCGCTCGCCTCGCCGAATGCGCCGGCGTATGCCATCCACCGCCTTGATTCGCTCGACGTCGAGCTCACGGTGCCGCGCGCGGAGACGGATCGATGGGACAGCGTCATCGCGCTGGATTTTGCCGGGGACATTCTCACCGATTCGAGCATCTTCATTGCCGCACGCGGCGCGCCCGCTCAGCTCCACGTGTTCGACGGCCATCTGACCGGTCAATCAATAGGCTATGGCGACGGCAAGCGCGGTCACGACGTGGTTCAGGGCTGGAAAGGGGCCGACAGTGGCATCGAATGGCGCATTCGCGTCACGGAGCCGGCGCGATTCCGCGTCGCGATGGATTACGCGGCGTCGACGGCCGATACCGTGAGCGAGTACGAGGTCACTATCGGACCAGCCCGAATCGCGGCTGCGGTCATACCCACCGGCGGCGACACGACCTTCGTAACGCGCGCCATCGGCGAGGTCGCGCTCCCGGCGGGCGCTCATACCATCATCATCCGGCCAACACGGATTGGCGGCGCCGAGTTAATGCGTTTGCGCAGCATCGAGCTCATTCCGGCCGAGGGATGGCCCTGAACACGTCGTTTCACCCATCTGTCCAAGTGGGCCGACTCCCGGGAGTCGCGCGGGCGGTGCAGAGCCTTTTTTCCGCGTACTAATTCGGAGCGTGCGGCGATGAGTACCACCGGGTGGGCGCATCAGATCGCCATCGCGAACGGTCCGTCGGCGCATACGTTCCAAGTGCCGCTGCCATTTCCGCGCGGCGGCGGATACATCGCCCGGTTCGCGTAGCGCCACCGTGAAGATCGCGCTCTTTGCCCCCTGTTTCGTCGATCAGCTCTATCCCGGAGTTGCCGTCGCGGCGTTGCGGGTGTTGGAGCGTCTCGGCATTGACGTCGACGTGCCCGGCGGCGCTGCGTGCTGCGGCCAGGCCGCGGCGAACGCCGGATTCGAGCGCGATGGCCATCGGGCGCTTCGCTGCGTCGTGGATGCGTTTGAGGGATACGAACGTGTAGTCGTGCTGTCGGGAAGCTGCGCGGCACACCTGCGGACACATGCATTCGCGGTCGGGCCGTCCGGGGTGCGCGTGGCCGAACGAACGACCGAGTTCTGCGCGTTCCTGCACGACGAGATCGGCCTCGATGCCGTCGCGTCGCTGGGCGCCACGTGTTCACAGCGGGTCGCGGTGCACATTGGATGTCACGCGCTCCGCAATCTGGGTCTGGCTCGTCCGAGCGAGATCCAGCGCCCGGCGTTCGACAAAGTGCGCGCACTGCTCGGGACCGCGCGCGGCATCTCCTTCGCCGAGCTCACGCGCTCCGACGAGTGCTGTGGCTTTGGGGGAACGTTCGCTGTCCTCGAACCGGCGATCTCGGCGAAGATGGGACGTGACCGGCTGCGCGACTATCGTGCCGGCGGGGCCGAAATGATCGTTTCGACCGACCCGTCGTGCCTGATGCACCTCGGCGGAATCGCGCGACGAGCGGGGATCGGACTGCCGATGCGTCACGTGGCCGAGATTCTCGCGGGCGAGGCCCGATGACGACGCCCGCGACTCGCCGCTTACCGGTCGTCGAAGGCGCGGGGCCCATCGACCATGCGGCGGCGGCGGCGCTTTTCATCGCTGATGAGGATCGAGCCGACTGGCACGACCGCGCGCTTTGGTACGTGCGCGCCAAGCGCGACGTCGCCGCGGCAGCGGTTCCGGAATGGGAAGCGCTTCGCGATCTCGCGTCGGCGATCAAGGAGCACACGCTTTCGCGGCTCGACGACTATCTCATCCAGTTCGAGGCCCACGCCACGGCGAACGGAGCTCGCGTCCACTGGGCACGCGATGCCGAAGAACACAACCAGATTGTCCTCGACATTCTCGTGGGGCGCGGTGCGCGGCGTCTCGTCAAGAGCAAGTCGATGCTCACGGAGGAGTGTGGGCTCAATCCATATCTCGAGTCGCACGGCATAGAGGTCGTCGATACCGACCTGGGCGAGCGCATCGTCCAGCTCCGTCATGAGCCGCCGAGTCACATCGTCATGCCGGCGATCCATTTGAAGAAGGAAGAAGTCGGCGACACGTTTCACGAGCACCTCGGCACAGCGGCCGGTCTGTCGGATCCCGTGGAGCTGACGGCGGCCGCTCGGGCGCATCTCCGGGATCGATTCCTCGCGGCGGATGCCGCGCTCAGCGGTGTCAACTTCGCCGTCGCCGAGAGCGGCGCGATCGTCGTCTGCACCAACGAGGGGAACGCTGATCTGGGCACTGCGCTCGCACCGGTGCATGTCGCGTCGTTGGGCATCGAGAAGGTGATCCCGCGTCACGACGATCTTGCCGTCTTTCTACGCCTGCTCGCGCGCAGCGCTACCGGTCAGACGTTGACCGTGTACACATCCCACATGCTCGCCCCGCGTGAGGGCCAGGAGCTACACATCGTTCTCGTCGACAATGGCCGCACCGTCCAGCTCGCGCGCAAAGAGTTCTGGCGCTCGCTCAAGTGTATTCGGTGCGGTGCCTGCATCAACACCTGTCCTGTCTACCGCCGTTCAGGTGGCCACAGCTACGGCTCGACGGTTCCCGGGCCGATCGGATCGGTGCTGACGCCGGGGATCGATCTCGAGCGGTACGCCGCGCTTCCATTTGCGTCCACCCTTTGCGGTTCGTGTACGGCTGTATGCCCCGTGAAGGTGGACCTCGACGGGCAACTGTATGCATGGCGACAGCATGTCACCGCCGCGGGCTACCTATCGGCGTCCAAGGTGGCCGTGATTAAGACGTCGGCGCAGGTGCTCGGCAGACCGTGGCTCTTCCGGGCGCTTGGCGCCGTTGGCCGCTCGGCTCTGCGGATTTTGCCAGCGCGACTCACGCGCATGGGTGCAGGCGTCTGGGCTCGCAGTCGCGATCTGCCCCATGTGCCGCCTCGGAGCTTCCACGCGTGGTATCGCGCGAACCGCGTGCGCACGCGCCAGCCATGACCGCGCGAGATGAGATTCTCGGGAAGGTGCGCGAGGGGCTGCCGCCATTTACACCCTTACCTGACGTGCGCGCCGCTGCTCATTCATTCGCCAATCCGGCGGTGAACCAAGCGGGTCGGTTCATCGAGGCCGCTCGGGCATCCGGCGCGCGCGTGACTGAAAGCACGCGCGACGACCTGGCGAGCTTGATCCCCGAGCTATATCCGGACGCACGGGCGGTGTTGTCCTCGTCGCCGTCCGTCGCAGGCACGATGGTTTTCTCCGAAGACCCGCATGCACTGGGTGACACAGACCTTTTCGTCTGCGAAGCGACCCTCGGCGTCGCGGAAAACGGAGCGGTATGGATTCCCGCCTCTCGCGTTCGCCACCGCGCCGCGCTCTTTCTCGCGGCCAACGTCGCGATCCTGGTCGAGCGCTACGTACTCGTTCATGACCTGCACGCCGCGTACGCCGCCATCGACGTGGCGGTCGACGGCTTCGGGGTATTCGTTGCCGGCCCGTCGAAAACCGCCGACATCGAACAGGCGCTGGTGATCGGGGCACACGGGCCCAAGAGCCTGTCGATCATCCTTTTGACATGACTATGGAGATATCGTCATCAGCGCCGGACTCGGCGCCCTTAAACGTTAAAGGGCTGGTGGCCTCGGGCGCCAGCGCCCATTTTCTCGACCTGAGAAAGATCATGCGCAGGCCCGCACTATTCATGTACGCAGCGAAGCTGGCGACGTCGGAGATCACGCCGACGCAAACGAATCGCCTGCAGATCGAGTATCCGCCACGATGAGCGCTCTCCGCGTGTTGCTTGCGGGGGCCCTGCTCGCGGCGTCGTCGCTCCCGGTGCAGAGTCAAATGTCCCGCGCCGAGCTCGTGCGGTTCGAGCGCGGTCGCGTTCTCGCGGCGGCCGACCGTTATCTCGCCGAGCCGATCGTCACGGTGACGGCGGCGCGGGCTGCGCGGAGCACGGGCGGACCGCATGATTTCTTCTCCGAGGGCGACTATTGGTGGCCCGATCCGCTGCATCCCGACGGCCCATACATTCGACGAGACGGTGAAACGAATCCGGACAACTTCGTCGCGCATCGGAACGCGATGCGCGCCTTGAGCCAGATCGTTCCGGCGCTCGTCGCCGCATACGACATCACCGGTGACGAGAAATACGGCAAGCGCGCCGTCGAGCATCTGCGCGCCTGGTTCGTCGATACGGCGACGCGAATGAGTCCGCACTTGCTGTACGGCCAGGCGATCAAAGGCGTGACGACGGGGCGAGGAACGGGGATCATCGACACGATTCATCTCGTCGAAGTGGCGCAAGCGGCGCGCGTACTCGAGCGCCACCACTATCTGAACGGCGAAACGCTCGTCGCGGTGAAAGAGTGGTTCGCGCGCTACGTCGGCTGGATGACGACGCATCCGTATGGCATCGCCGAGCGTAACGCCGCCAACAACCACAGCGCGGCGTGGGCGCTCCAGGTGGCGGCGTTCGCGCGCTTCATCGGCGACAGCGCGCGTCTCGCGTGGACCCGCGAGTTTTTCAAGGACAAGCTCCTGAAGCAGATGGCCGCCGACGGCAGTTTCCCGGGAGAGCTCGGCCGAACGAAACCGTATGGCTATTCGCTTTTTCAGCTCGACGTGATGGGAATGACCGCCGAGATCCTGTCCACGCCGTCGGAGAACCTCTGGGCATACACGACGCCGGATGGCCACAGTATGCGCAACGCGCTCGCCTTCATGTATCCGTACATCGAGAACAAGCGGGCGTGGCCCAAGCCACCTGACGTGATGTACGACGACCAATGGCCGATCCGACATCCGGCGCTGTTTTTCGGTGGGCGGGCGCTGCAGGAGCCGCGCTATGTCGGGCTCTGGAAGACGCTGAGCGCCGATCCGACGGTCGACGAAGTGATCCGGAACTATCCAGTCCGCCAGCCGCTACTGTGGGTTCCGCAGCCGTAGAAGCGCGCGTCTCACGCGTCTCGCCCGACGCCGCGCGGCGCTGGCTTCGCAGTGTCGGTCCCGGGGCGGGTCTGGTGCTCGTCATTCTGACCTTCGCCCTGCTCACGGGCGATCCGCACCGCTATCTCTCGGCGTTCAATCTGCGCATCGTTCTGTCGCAGACTGTAATTGTTGCGATCGGCGCAGTCGGCATGACGATGATCGTCATCAGCGGCGGGATCGACCTCTCAGTCGGCGCCGTGATCGCGCTCGCCGGCGTCATCGCCGCCCTCGGCATTGAAAACGGGTGGCCCGGGGTGATCGCCGTCGCGGCAGCTATGGCGGCTGGCGGCGTTGTCGGCGTCGTCAACGGACTCACGATCACGCGACTTCGCGTCGTGCCGTTCATTGCGACGCTCGGCATGCTCGGTGTTGCGCGCGGCGTCGCGAAGTGGGTCGCCCACGAGCAGACCGTCAACGTGCCGTCGTCGTGGGTGAACGACCTGCTCGTCACCTTTCCGCGCCAGCATTGGATGGTGCTGTCCCCCGGCGTCTGGATCACGATCGCGCTCGCGTTGTTCGTCGCGCTGGTCCTTCGCTCGACCATCTTCGGCCGACGCATCTTTGCCCTCGGCTCCAACGAGGCCGCGGCGCGCGCCTGCGGCATCGACACCAGTCGCCTAAAGCTGCTCACGTATGGCGTCGCCGGACTGCTGTTCGGTCTCGCCGGTGTGATGCAGATGTCGCGCTTGCGGCAGGGCGATCCGACGGTCGCGAATGGTGCGGAGCTGGACATCATTGCGGCCGTTGTGATCGGCGGGGGAAGCTTGAGCGGCGGCGAAGGGAGCATCGCTGGTTCGATGGTCGGCGCGCTCATCATGGCGTTTCTCAGGAACGGCTGCCAGCAAATGGGCTGGCCGAACTACATCCAGGAGATCATCATCGGGGCGATCATCGTGCTTGCCGTCGCGCTCGATCGTCTCCGCGCGAGCCTGGGCGAGCGTGAATGACGCACGTTCCGGTGGTCGACGCTCACGTGCATTTCTGGGATCCGGCCGAGCTGTCCTACCCGTGGCTGAAAGGCGTTCCGGTACTCGATCGCGCGTTCCTCCCGCCGGAGTATGCGCGCGCCACGAGCGATGTTCCCGTCGAACGCATGATATTCGTGGAGGGCAATTGCCTGCCGAACGAAAGTGCGCAGGAGGTGGACTTCGCGCACCGGCTCGCTCGTGCCGGCGCGTGCATCGGAGCTGCCATCGCCTTCGTGAATCTCGTCGATGAGGAGTCGCGGGGCGGCGCTCTCGACGCGCTGACTTCTCGCGCGATGGTGCGCGGCGTCCGTCAGAACGTTCAGGGACAGCCCGCGGGCTGGGCGCTGCAGCGACAGTTCGTCAACGGAGTGCGCGAAGTCGGTCGGCGTGGTTTCACTTTCGACCTCTGCGCGACGCACGACCAACTTGGCGACGTCGTGGAGCTGGTGCGCCGCTGCCCCGATGTGCGATTCGTTCTCGATCATTGCGGAAAGCCGGCGATCCGTAACGGACGCATGGAGCCGTGGCGCGCCGAGATCACGCGGCTGGCGGCATACGAACAGGTGGTTGCGTGCAAGCTGTCGGGACTGCTCACCGAGTCGGAGGTGGCGCGAGGGTCCGACGCCGATCTCGTTCCATACGCGGAGCACGTCGTCGCCTCCTTTGGCACGGACCGCGTTGTGTACGGCAGCGATTGGCCGGTGCTCACGGTTGCCGGGGAATACGCCGACTGGTATGGCTTTACCGAACGGTTCACCGCCGACTGGAGCGCGACCGAGCGCGCCGGTTTTTATCACGATAACGCGGTCCGCGTGTACGGACTCTCATTCTCTTTAGAATCTTCAGAAATGGAACGGATCGACACGTGAGCGAGCTAGAGAACAAGACGGCAATCGTCACGGGCGCGGGCTCGGGAATCGGAAAGGCCATCGCGCTGCGGTTCGCCCGCGCGGGCGCACGCGTGGCTGTGCTGGACCTCGCCGACGCGGGGGCGCGGGACACCGTCCGTGAGATCGAGGGGGCCGGTGGCACCGCGTTTTCGTTGACGTGCGACGTCAGCCGCCAGCGCGACGTCGACGAGGCGTTCGACGCGACGGGGCGACAGTTCGGAATGCTGGAGGTGCTCGTGAACAGCGCCGGTATCGCCCACATCGGGAATGTGGAGCAGACCACGGAGACCGATCTGGACCGGCTCTACGCCGTGAACGTCAAGGGCGTGTACAATTGCCTCCGCGCCGGCGTCGGCGCGATGAAAGCGGGGGGACGCGGCGGCGCGATCCTCAACATTGCGTCAGTCGCATCGAGCGTTGGGATTCCCGACCGCTTTGCCTATTCGATGACGAAGGGGGCGGTTCTCACGATGACCTACTCGGTGGCGCGGGATTACGTGGAGCAGAAGATTCGGTGCAACAGCATCGCACCGGCGCGCATTCATACGCCGTTCGTCGACGGCTTCCTCGCGAAGAATTATTCGGGGCGTGAGGCGGAGATGTTCGAGGCGCTGTCGCGCACGCAACCGATCGGCCGCATGGGCCGTCCGGACGAGGTGGCCGAACTCGCCCTGTTTCTCTGCTCGGACGCCGCCGCGTTCATCACCGGAAGCAACTACGCGATCGACGGCGGATTCGTCTCCCTCAAGATGTGAGGCAATACAGCCAAGATGAAGCTCATTCGATTTGGGGAACCGGGCCGTGAACGTCCCGGGATTATGCTCTCCGACGGACGATGCGTGGACGCATCGCCTGCCGTCGGCGACTACGATGAAGCCTTCTTCGGCGGCGACGGTCTCGCGCGGCTCGCGGCCTGGATCGCGACCGAGGGTGGCGGCGCGCGGACGGTCAGCGACGGCGTCCGTTTGGGACCGCCGGTTGCAGGTCCGGGGAAGATCGTGTGCATCGGTTTGAACTTCCGCGATCACGCGGTGGAGACCGGAGCGACCCTTCCGACGGAGCCGGTCGTTTTCCTCAAGGCGACGAGCGCGCTCGTCGGGCCGAACGACGATGTCGTGCTTCCGCGCGGCAGCACCAAGACCGACTGGGAAGTCGAGCTCGCCGTGGTGATCGGCCGCCGCGCGTCGTACGTGAGCGAGGCCGACGCGATGGAACACGTGGTCGGCTACGTACTGCACAACGATTACTCGGAGCGTCATTTTCAGCTCGAGCGCGGCGGACAATGGGCGAAAGGAAAGAGCTGCGACACGTTTGCTCCACTGGGTCCGTGGCTCGCAACGCGTGACGAGATCTCCAGCGTCGACGATCGTCGAATGTGGCTGAAGGTGAACGGCATCACGAAGCAGAATGGCACGACGTCGGACATGGTGTTCAAGGTCCCTCACCTGGTCAGCTATGTCTCGCAGTTCATGTCCCTCCTTCCCGGCGACATCATCTCCACGGGTACGCCGGCCGGAGTAGGACTGGGGCAACAGCCTCCGGCTTATCTCCGCGAGGGTGATGTGGTCGAGCTCGGCATCGACGGTTTGGGCTCGTCGCGCCAGCGACTCCGTGCCCGGCGCTAGCATGAGATTGCCCGGCAAGGCAGTCCTGCTCACCGGAGCAAGCACGGGGATTGGCCGTGCTTCTGCGCTGCTGTTCGCGCGCGAGGGCGCGCGGCTCGTGCTTGCCGACGTGCGGCAGGACGACGGTCACGCGCTGGCCGAGCAGATTACGAGCGCCGGCGGTACCGCGGTGTTCGTCGCTACCGACGTGAGCCGGCGCGCCGACAACGAGCGCGCGGTCGACCTCTGCGTCGAGCGCTTCGGCGCGATCGATATTCTGTTCTGCAACGCCGGTATTACGCTGCCGAAAGTGCTTCCCGAGAGCAGCGACGAGGAGATTGAACGTCTGCTCGCCGTCAATCTCCTCGGCCCGCTCTACGCCGTGCGACGCGCGATTCCGATCATGCTCGCACAGCCCGGCCGTGGTACGATCCTCTTCACGGCGAGCAAGACCGGACTGGTCGCGCAGACCGATTCGCCCGTATATTGCGCGTCCAAAGGCGCCGTCGTCCAACTCGCACGGGCGCTGGCGCTCGACTACGCGTCGCGCGGCATTCGCGTCAACGCGCTCTGCCCGGGCATCGTCGACACGCCCATGCTGCGCCGCTTCGCCGACGCGATGCCCGATCCTGAAGCCGCGTGGCAGTCGTATGCCGCGGCGCAACCGATCGGCCGCCTCGGCACAGCCGACGAATGCGCCGATGCGGCGCTGTGGCTCGTCTCGAAGGAGTCGTCGTTCGTGACCGGCGTCGCGCTGCCGGTCGACGGCGGCTTCACCGCCATGTGATCCGCGTGCACGCGACCATCACCGGCATCGACGTTCGCGATATTCGTTTTCCGACGTCGCGCGCGCTGGACGGCTCCGATGCGATGAATCCTGATCCGGATTACTCCGCCGCCTATGTCGTCCTGCGCACCGATCATCCGCGCGGTCTCGAGGGCCATGGCCTCACGTTCACGATCGGTCGCGGCAACGAAGTGTGCGTCGGGGCGGTTCAGGCGCTCGCGCCGCTCGTGCTCGGCATGACGCTCGAAGCGATCAAAGCCGATATGGCCGGCGTCTGGCGTCGGATTGTGAGCGATTCGCAGCTCCGATGGATCGGACCCGAAAAGGGCGCGGTGCACCTCGCCGCCGCCGCATTGGTAAACGCCATCTGGGATCTCTACGCCAAGGTCGAGGGGAAGCCGCTCTGGAAGCTGCTCGTCGACATGAGTCCCGAGGAGATCGTCGCATGCGTGGACTTTCGCTACATCACCGATGCGATCACGGCCGGCGAAGCGGTGCGGCTGCTCCGCGATCGAGCCCCGGCGCGTGCCGCCCGAGAGACCGAAATGCTTCGCGACGGGTATCCGGCGTACACCACGTCCGCCGGCTGGATCGGATACCCGGATGAGAAAATTCGAGGCCTATGCCGCGAAGGGTTGGCGCGGGGCTGGTCGCACTTCAAGATCAAGGTAGGACGTGACGGTGCCGACGACGCGCGCCGCGCCGCGATCATCCGCGAAGAGATCGGGCCGGATCGCAAGCTGATGATGGACGCGAATCAAGTCTGGGACGTCGGTGAAGCCATCGCCGCGATGCGCGAGCTGGCGCGTTTCGATCCGTGGTGGATCGAGGAACCGACGAGCCCCGACGACGTGCTCGGCCACGCGACGATCGCGAGAGCGATCGCACCGATCGGCGTGGCGACCGGCGAGCAATGCCAGAATCGCGTCGTCTTCAAGCAGCTCATGCAGGCGAACGCGATCCGGTTTTGCCAGATCGACAGCTGCCGGCTCGGCGGCGTGAACGAGGTCATCGCCGTGCTCCTTCTCGCGGCGAAGTTCGGCATTCCCGTGTGTCCGCACGCGGGCGGCGTCGGATTGTGCGAGTACGTGCAGCATCTCGCGCTCTTCGACTACATCGCCGTCAGCGGATCGCTGGAAGACCGCATCGTCGAATACGTCGACCACCTTCACGAGCACTTCGTTGATCCCGTGGTGATCCGCGACGGCCGGTACATGCCACCGATCGCGCCGGGATACAGCATCACGATGAAGCCGGAAAGTCTCCGGACATTTGCCTTTCCGCACGGGCCCGCATGGGCGAAAGCGGGATCCGTGCTCGCCTAACCGACTGCTTCGGGGATACCTATGATGTACCGACGTTGCACATTGGCCGGAATGCTCGTCGCGCTCGCCGCGGCGACGCTGACGGCGCAGGGCCCAGACCGCGAGACCGCCGCGCAGCGAGACGCGCGCATGGCATGGTGGCGTGACGCGCGTTTCGGAATGTTCATCCACTGGGGCGCGTACGCGGTGTCGGCCGGAACGCACAACGGTGAGCGCATTGCCGGCCTCGGCGAGTGGATCATGTCGCGCGCGAAGATTCCAATCCCGGAGTACGAGCAGTACGTGCACCGCTTCAATCCCGTGAAGTTCGACCCCGACGCGTGGGTGCGCATCGCCAAAAACGCGGGGATGAAGTACATCATCATCACGTCCAAGCACCACGACGGCTTCGCGCTCTTCGATTCCAGGGTGTCGAGCTACGACATCATGGATGCGACCCCCTACAAGCGCGACGCGATCAAGGGCCTCTCCGACGCGGCGCACCGGCAGGGAATGAAGTTCGGAGTCTATTACTCCATCATGGACTGGCATCATCCCGACGCACAGGCGCCAAACACGCCGGAGTACAACACGCGGACGTGGAGCAACCCGAATTTCGGCCGGTACGTCGAGACGTACATGAAGCCGCAGCTCAAAGAGCTGCTCACGCAGTACCCGTACATCGACGTGCTCTGGTTCGACGGCGAGTGGGTTCCCGACTGGAGCGACGATCGCGGGCGCGACCTGTATGACTGGCTGCGCTCGATGAAGCCAGGGCTGATCATCAACAACCGCGTCGGGCATACGCGGCAGGGCTTGAGCGGTCTGAACAAGACAGGGGAGGTCGGACTCGGCGACTTCGGCACGCCCGAACAACGTGTGCCGCCCGCGGGCCTCCCCGGCGTCGATTGGGAAACGTGCATGACGATGAACGACACCTGGGGCTTCAAGTCGTATGACGATGACTGGAAGGACACGCGGACCGTCGTGCGCACGCTGGTCGACGTCGCATCGAAGGGCGGCAACTTTCTGCTCAACGTCGGGCCGACCGCCGAAGGGTTGATTCCCGGACCGAGCGTGTCGCGGCTCGCCGAAATCGGCGACTGGATGCGGGCCTACGGCGAGGCGATATACGGGACGAACATCAGCCCGTACGGCATGCCGGCGTGGGGACGCTACACCGCGAAGCCGGGGAAAGTGTACGCGCACGTCTTCGACTGGCCGAAGAACGGGAAGCTCGAGCTCACCGGCGTCACGGCGCCGCCGGTGCGCGCGTATTTGCTCGCCGATCATAAGCCGCTCATCGTCGAGCGGACGGCCGGCGGATTCACCGTTCAACTGCCGGCCGTGGCACCGAGCAGCATTGCATCGGTGCTCGTGCTCGAGATGCCGGAACACGGATCGAAGTGACGATGCGCGCGGCGGTGCTCGTCGACGTTGGGCGCATGGAGCTGCGCGAGGTCGCACGTCCGATCCCCGGTCCGCGCGACGTACTCCTGCACGTGCGCGCGGTTGGGTTGTGCGGCACTGATCTGCATATCTTTGCGGGCCAGGCGAATTACAGTCGCGATGAGCGCGGCGCGACGATCCCGCTCGCCGTACGTCCGCAAATCCTCGGACACGAGATCGTCGGAATCGTCGAAGCGGTGGGCGCCGACGTGCGCGACCTTACCGCCGGCGATCGCGTGGTGGTGGACCAAGGTCGCAGCTGCGTGAGCGAGGCGCGCACCCCACGCTGCGAATACTGCGCGACCGGCGATTCACACCAGTGCGAGCACTACACGGAACATGGCATCACGGGGCTTCAGGGCGGGCTCGCCGAGTGCCTCGTGATTCCCGCCGTGAACGCGATTCGTGTAAGTGACGACGTCGACGACGTGGGGGCTGCGCTCACCGAGCCGCTTGGATGCGTCGTGCACGCGACCGACACGCTCCTCCGCACCCCGGCGCGCTACACCGTGTGCGGCGGGGCGCCGTCGCAACGAGTGCGCACCGCGCTCGTCTGCGGAGCCGGACCGGCAGGGTTGCTCTTCGTGCAATATCTCCGCAACGTTGTCGGCTTCGACGGCATGTTGCTCGTCAGCGATCCGAATGCACGAAAGCGCGCGCTCGCCGAGCGATTCGGCGCTGAGACAATTGATTCGTCGTGTGTCGATGTCGCCGCGGCGGTGCGCGAGCGGACCGCGGGCCGCCGCGTCGAGCTGCTCGTCGATGCCTCCGGCGCGGGCGCGGTGTTCGCCGCAATTCCGTCGCTCCTCCGCAAGCAGGGAACCTTGTTGCTTTACGGCCATGGCCACGCCGGCACGGATCTGAGCGTCTTGAACGGCGTGCAGTTCCTCGAGCCGGCGCTGATTTCCACGGTTGGCGCATCGGGCGGCTTCGCGCCGGACGGCCGTCCCACGACCTATGCACGCGCGCTCGATTTGATCGCGCGCGGCACTATCGAGGCTGCCTCGCTCGTGACCCACCGGTATGCGTCGCTCGATGACGTACCGCGCGCGTTCGGCGCCGATCACGGCGCACCTGATTATGTAAAGGGCGTCATCGTCATCTGAACAATCCCCCCGACCTCCATTGCAGAATCCACCATTTAGATCAGAGACGCACACCATGAAAACCTCGCGACGTACCGCCGGCGTTTTGCCTCTCACTCTAGTCATGTTGCTCGCCGCCGGCTGCGGCGAGTCGAAATCCGCCGACGCGCGCTCCGGCGTGAAAACGCTCACGATCGCCGTCATCCCGAAGGGGACGTCGCACGAGTACTGGAAGAGCGTCCACGCCGGCGCTGTTCGGGCTGCGCAGGAGCTGTCGGCGCAAGGCAAGCCGGTGAACGTCATCTGGAAAGGACCGCTGCGCGAGGACGATCGCGAACAGCAGGTGCAGGTCGTCGAGGGATTCGTCAGTCAGGGAGTGAATGGTATCGTGCTCGCTCCGCTCGACGATCGCGCGCTCGTTCGTCCCGTAGAGGAGGCACGAAGCGCCGGCGTTCCAACCGTAATCATCGACTCCAAACTCGAGTTGGATTCGATCGTCAGCTACATCGCCACCGACAACGTGAAAGGGGGACGGTTGGCCGCGGACCGACTAGGCGAAGTGCTCGGCGGTAAGGGACGTGTCTTGATGTTGCGCTATGAGGAAGGCTCGGCGAGCACGACCCAGCGCGAGCAAGGGTTCATGACCGAGATGAAGGAGAAATTTCCGGGCGTCGCCGTCATCTCATCCGACCAGTACGCCGGTCCGACCCGTGAGACCGCGAAGCGCGCGTCCGAGAATCTCTTGAGTCGGTACGGTGCGGACCTTCAGGGCGCGTTCACGCCGAACGAGTCGGCGACCGTCGGGATGCTGCTCGCGCTTCAGGACATCGGCAAAGTCGCCAAAGTGCATCTCGTCGGCTTCGATGCAGGACAGGCGCTCGTCGACGCACTCCGCGCACGCCAGATCGACGGGCTCGTCGTGCAGGATCCGATGAAGATGGGCTACCTGGGCGTGAAGACGATGGCCGCCAGCCTCCGGCATGAGCCGGTGGAACGGCGCGTCGACACCGGCGCCATGATCATCACGGCTGACAACATGAATACACCGAAGGCGGCGGAATTGCTCGCGCCGCCGATCGACAAATACCTCCGCGGCAAATGAGCGGCGCCGCGCTCGAGGTACGCGGTGTCGCGAAGCGGTTTGGCGCGACGGTAGCGCTCGAGACCGTCGACGTCGACGTTCGCGCCGGAGAAGTGCACGCGCTCATTGGCGAGAACGGCGCTGGCAAGAGCACGCTGATGAACGTGATCGCCGGCGCCGTGCGTCCCGATCACGGCTCGATGCGGGTGACCGGACGCGAATATGCGCCGTCGTCGCCGCTCGAGGCGCGGCGGCGCGGCATCGCACTCATTCATCAGGAGCTTTCGCTTTGCCCGCATCTCACGGTCGCGGAGAACATCGTGCTCGGCGGCGAGCCGTCCCGCTATGGCCGGCTCGATCAGCGGGCGATGCACGACCGCGCCCTCGAGCTGCTCGATCATTTCGGGCATCCAGGACTGCGACCCGACCGGCGCGTGGCCGATCTGCCGCTCGGCGCGCGACAGGTCGTGGAGATCTGCCGCGCGCTCGCCGCCGACGCCGAAGTACTCCTCATGGATGAGCCGACGAGCAGCTTTCAGCGCGACGACACGGAACGATTGTTCGCGCTCATCCGCCGCCTCGTGGCGCGCGGCATCGCCGTCGTCTACATCAGTCATTTCCTCGAGGAGGTGCGCGAGGTCGCCGATCGCTACACTGTGCTCCGCGACGGCCGGAGCGTGGACAGCGGCGTCATCGCGCGCGTGAGCAACGACGAGCTCATCGTGCAGATGGTCGGTCGCGCCATGACGGAGCTCTTTCCCGACCGTCCACGCGCGTCCGGCGGCGCCGAGGTCGTGCTCGACGTTCGAGGCCTCGCCTCGCCACCGGCGTTGCGCGAGGCGAGCTTCGCGCTCCGCCGCGGCGAGATCCTTGGCATCGCGGGGCTGATGGGGGCGGGACGCACGGAGCTGGTGCGGACGCTGTTCGGTCTTCAGCCCGCGGCCAGCGGAACGGTCGCGCTGCGAGGCCGCGCGTTGCCCGTTCACGACGTCCGGCCGGCGCGTCGCCTCGGCGAAGGGTTCGGCTATCTCAGTGAGGATCGCAAGGGAGAGGGCCTCGCGCTTTCGCTGTCGATCGCCGACAATGTGTGCGCGACGCGGCTGGCGTCGGTGTCGCGGCGCTGGGGCAGGGGCATTCTCGATCTCGGCCGTCAACGCGAACAGACGCGGCATTGGATGAAACACCTGCGCATTCGCGCCACCTCGCCGCTCCAACGAGTGCAGTCGCTGTCGGGCGGCAATCAACAGAAGGTAGCGATCGGCCGCTTGCTGAATCAGCAGGCGGATGTGTTGCTGCTCGACGAGCCGACGCGCGGGATCGACATCGGCAGCAAGGCGCAGGTGTACGAAGTCATCGCGCGGTGGGCGGCCGAGGGAAGGGCGGTGCTTCTCGTCAGCTCGTATCTGCCCGAGTTGTTCGGACTCTGCGACCGGCTCGCGGTGATGAGTCGCGGGCGATTGTCGCCGGCGCGGCGGATCGCCGACTGGACGCCGGAGGCGGTGCTCGCGGCGGCGGTCGGCGACGCGCGGCCCGGCTCTGGCGCGCCGTAGTTTCCGTTCGTCGTATTGCTGGCGTTTCACGCGCGCTGTAGATTTGCGGCCGCTTCACTTAAACGTTTAACGACTGAACCAGGGGGTTCGAGGTTTATGCGCTGGTTGCCGCTCTGCATCGCTTTGTGTATCGCGAGTGCTCCCCGCGACTTGGGCAAACAATGAACGTCAACCGCCTCGTTCGCGGCGGTCGTCGTCTCGCCCTCGGCGCGGGGAGCATGGCTGTCGTGATGGCCGGCGCCGGCTGCGGAGCGCTTCGTTCGGCGCCAACCCCGGTTGTTTCGGCGCCGGCCGGGCTCACCGGCAACTGGGTGGTGCGCGTGCCCAACGCCGACGGCACATCGAGGAATACGTACTTCGATTTGCGCCAGGTTGGCGGGAGCATCACCGGGACGATCCGTGTGACGCAGTTCTTCTATCGCGTGTCGGAAAGCACCGGCGATGAGCGCGGGTTCACGATTACCGGCACGATGCGCGACGGCAACAGCAATCGCACCGTGCGGTACGAGGGTCGGCTCGCCGGCGACACGCTGCACATCTCGACGCGGCGGCGCCCGCAAGACAAGCCCACCGAGATGATCGCATTTCGCGGTCCGGCGGGAGAAGGCGCGCTGCCGGCGCGCCTTCCGCTGCCGGCGCTCCACAAGGTGCGCGACAACGGGCTGGCGCGCATGCCGCCGATGGGATGGAACAGCTGGAACAAGTTCGCCGGTCGCGTCGACGACGCGGCGGTCCGGGGCATGGCCGACGCGATGGTGAGCAGCGGCATGCGCGACGCGGGCTATCAGTACATCAACATTGACGACACTTGGGAAGGCGGACGCGATGCGCAGGGAAACATGGTCACGAACAAAAAGTTTCCCGACATGAAGGCGCTCGCCGACTACGTGCACGGCAAGGGACTGAAGCTCGGAATCTATTCGTCGCCCGGGCCGAATACCTGCGCGGGATACGAGGGCAGCTACGGCCACGAAGTCCAGGACGCCCGCATGTTCGCGGCCTGGGGCATCGATTATCTGAAGTACGACTGGTGTGGCGCGCGCACGCTCTACACTGATGAAGAGATGCCCGCCGTCTATCAAAAGATGGGCGACGCGCTGCTGGCATCGGGGCGTCCGATCGTCTATAGCCTGTGCCAGTACGGCCGCCTGGACGTATGGAAGTGGGGTCCGGACGTCGGCGGCAATCTGTGGCGGACCACCGGCGACATTCGCGACGCGTGGGACTCGATGACGAGGATCGGATTCGGCCAGAACGATCTCGCGCCCTGGGCGAGCCCCGGCCATTGGAACGACCCAGACATGCTGGAGATCGGGAATGGCGGCATGACAGACGACGAGTACCGAACGCACATGAGTCTGTGGTCGATGCTGGCGGCGCCGCTCCTCGCGGGCAATGACTTGCGCAGCATGCGGCCCGCGATCGCGGAAATCTTGATGAATCGCGACGTGATCGTCGTGGATCAGGATGCGGCGGGGAAGCAGGGCACGCGCGCGTGGAAGTCCGGCGACCAGGAGATTTGGACGCGGTCGTTGACGAATGGCGACGTCGCAGTGGCGATGTTCAATCGGGACAGCGTGCCGGCGAGCATGACCGCACGGTGGGCAGAACTGAGGATAACGACGAAGGTGGCGAAAGTCCGCGATCTCTGGCAGCATGCCGAGGTCGCGTCGGCGCGTGCGGGGCACGAGGCGATGGTGGCGGCGCACGGCGTGGTAATGCTGCGATTGATCGCGGAGCGGGACAACGTGCCTTGATGAGCGCCACTGGCGTCGTAGGCCATGAACAGCTCGGTATTGACCTCCTTTTACTTAAACGTTATAGTCTAGCCGGCTTAAACAATGTGTAGTACGCCGCGTAGCGCTTGACGACCGGCGTCACCGCGCGCCTTCCACGCAGCGCGCCGGGCCGACCGATCCGCCAATTCCTTGTCGGAGGTGCACATGAACAGAACGTGTATCGTGCTATTGTTGTCGTCCGCCGCCGCCTTCGTGCCAGCGAATCCCGCCCGAGCGCAGGCCACCATGGGCATAGTCCAGGGCACGGTCAAGAACTCAGCCGGCGTGCCGCTGCCGCGCGCGAGCGTCGTGCTGCAAGGCACGCGCGTGGGCAGCCGCACCGGAACGGATGGGCATTACGTGATTCGGGTGGCCCCAGGGCGCTACACCCTTCGCGTGTCGCTGATCGGATTCTCTCCAGTGACGCAGCCGGTCACGGTTGCCCGAGAGGAGACCGTCACGGCCGACGTCCAGCTCAATGAGCTTCCTGCGCAACTCCAGGCGGTGGTGTCGACCGGCTATCGCGTGCAGAGCCGTGCCGCGGTAACCGGCTCCATCAGCTCGGTCTCGAACGAGGACTTGAGGGACTTGCCGACCGACAACCTCTCGAACGCGCTGGCCGGCCGGCTGTCCGGTGTCATGGTCACGCAGAACGCGGGTACGCCGGGCCGCGAGTCCAGCATCCAGGTCCGCGCGGTGGGAACGTTCAACAACGCGAGCCCGCTGTACGTGATAGACGGCGTAGTCTCCGACAAGTTCGCCTTCGACGGCCTCAACACGGACCAGGTTGAGAGCATCTCCGTGCTGAAGGACGGCGCCGCGGCGTCGGTCTACGGCTCCCGGGCGGCGAACGGCGTCATCCTGGTCACGACGAATCGCGGCCGGATTGGCGCACCGAGCTTCTCCTATAGCGGCAGCGTGGGCTCGCAGAGCGCGACGCGGATTCCGCGCGCTCTCAACGCCTACCAGCAGGCGAAAGCGATCAACGACGCGTGGCAGTACAACGCAATACCGGCGTCGGACCCGCGCTACTACTCGTCCGACGAGCTGGACTACTTCAAGACACACAATTTCAACTGGCTCGACGAGATGTGGCGGAACCCCATGACGACGCAGCACGCGGTGAACATCCGAGGCGGCACCAACGCGGTCCGATATTTCCTCGGCGGCTCACTCCTCAAGGAGTCGGGCTCTTTCGACAACATCCCGTTCCGGCGTTTCACGACACGCGGGAATCTCGACGTCGACATTACGAGCCGTCTGAAGGCGGCGGTCGATTTCAACACGACCGGCCGCAACCGCCTCGGTCCCAGTTGGGCCAACGGTGACCAGACGTACGAAGATTTGTACAAGGCGCTGAACTTTCGGTCCTCGATGGTCCCGCCTTACGTCAACGGACTGCCGACGGGCAACTGGGTCGAATGGCACCCGGGCGTCGTGATCGAAGACCAGCAGGGATACGACCGGCGGGACTGGTCGGCGTTCAATACGAAGCTACGGCTTGACTACGAGATGCCGTTCGTGGTCGGATTGAGGTCAACCGTCTCGTATTACAAGAACCTTGGGGAGTCGCATCGAAAGGATTTCAACCTTCCCTACCAGATGGCGCTGTTCAACACGCTCGGCACGAACAATCACATCGTCGGCGATTCACTCGTGGGATGGAGGGACCGCTCACAGGCCGAGTATCTGCTGAGCCAGGAAGGTCGCGACAACGATTACCAGGCCAACGTGCAATTGAGCTACCAGCACGCCTTCGGCGCGCACAGCCTGGATGGACTCCTCGTCTACGAGCAGGCGGGGAGTGACACGACCTGGTTCAGCGGGCGCCGCGACAGCTTCATCTCACCGCTCATCGACCAGTTCGTCGGCGGGAGCGCGGACCAGGCACGGGCGGATGGGAGCCAGTACCAGACCGCGCGCATCTCCTATGTCGGCTCGCTCGCCTACGACTACGCGGAGAAGTACTTCCTCCAGACCAACTTCCGGTACGACGGCTCGGTAATCTTCGCGCCGGATAAGCGGTGGGGCTTCTTTCCCTCGGTGTCGGCGGGCTGGCGCATCTCGCAGGAGCCGTTCTTCAAGCTCGGTTTCATTGACGAGCTGAAGCTGCGCGCCTCGTACGGCAGGCTGGGCAACGACAATGTCGGCAGCTTCCAGTGGCAGCAGTCCTATACGATCCAGCCCGGCGCTGTGTTCGGCACGCCCACTACCGGCCTGACGCCGGGCAAGCTCGCCAATCCAAATATCACCTGGGAGAAATCGAAAACGTACGACGCGGGCCTGGACGCCCGGTTCTGGCATGACCGGATGACCTTCACCGTCGACCTCTTCCGCCGCAATACCTATGACATCCTCGGATCGCGCCAAACGTCGATTCCCGATACGTTCGGCGCGAGCCTCCCGGACGAGAACTACGAGGCGGTCAACACGCACGGGTTCGAAGTCGAGCTCGGGTACGACAACAGGGGCGGCACCGCGGAGAAGCCCTTCCGATACTACGCGCGCGGCAACCTCGGTTACGCCACCAACAAGATTCTGCGTCTGAACGAAGCGCAGAACATCCGCCCCTATCAGTCACGCATCGGCCGCACCACGGTGTCGAGCGGCGACTGCTTCGGTTACGTGGCCACCAGCATCCTCCGCACGCAGGCGGACATCGACGCACTGCCGGCCGGCTACACGATCAACGGTCTGGCGCCGAAGCTCGGCATGCTGAATTATGCCGACCTGCGCGGACCCACCAGCGACGCGCCGGACGGCAAGATCACCTCCGACGATCAGCAGTGGATCTGCAACTACAGCACACCGCCGATGAACTTCGGCCTCACGCTCGGCGGCTCGTGGAAGCATGTGCGAATCGACGGGCTTATTCAGGGCGCGGCGGGGAACAAGCTCCTGATGACGACCAACGGCCGAGACCTGCAGGCGCGAGCTGAAGAGTCATCCTACGCGTACTGGGCCGATAGCTGGACCCCGGATAATCCCAACGGCGCATACCCCGGCTGGAGAGACACGAACTACCGTACGCGGTATCCCGCATCCACGTTCTGGCTGCGCGACGGCTCCTTCGTCCGTCTGAAGACCTTAACGGTGTCCTATGATCTGCCGGCGCGCCTGGCGCGTCTGCTAGGATCGAGGGACGCGAGACTGTACGTCTCGGGGGAAAACCTTGCACTGCTGCACGACAAGATAGGTGATTGGAACTACGACCCGGAGATGGACGACATCCGTGCGTACCCGCTGATGCGGACGGTGTCGGTGGGCATGAACTTCTCGCTGACCGGAGGAGCCGGCCGATGAGAATCCCGAGAACCGTAATCGCCGCCGCCGCCTTCAGCCTGGCGCTCGTCGGGTGTGACAAAGCGCTCGACCTCACGAACCTCGCAGCCGTGAACGCGACCGACGTCTGGAAGGATCCCTCGCTGGCGCAGGCGTACGTCGATCGCATTTATAATGACAACCTGCCCGACTGGTCCACCGGCGAGGCCTCCCAATCGGACGAATCGCCCGGTGGCACCAGCTACCTGTTCGGCCAGTTGACGGTGAACTCCGTGAACTACTGGCCGTACGCGGAGATCCGGCGAATCAACATCCTGCTGCATGACATCGGTAGTGGGACCCTCAGTCCCGCTCTGGTGCAGACGTTCACGGGCGAGGCGCTCTTCTTCCGCGCCTATCGCTACTTTGAGCTGGTCAAGCGGTATGGTGGCGTGCCGTTGCTGCTCACGCCACAGGACCTGACCGACAGCCTGCTGGTCTCCCGGGCGACAACGACGCAGACGATAGCCCAGATCGTGTCAGATCTCGACAGCGCGACGGCCCTGCTGCCCACGATGGCCGCCGGGTCCGGGGCGAACGATGGACACCTGCACAAGGGCACGGCGATGGCGCTGAAGGGCCGCGTGCTGCTTTACTACGCCAGTCCGCAGTTCAATCGCAACGGCGATGCGCAACGCTGGCAGAACGCTTACACGGCGAACGAGAACGCGAAGACCTTTCTCACGGCGCAGGGATTCCGCCTGAACCCGAGCTTCGAACAACTGTGGGCCGGGGCCATGAACCCAGAAGTGGTCTTCGTGCGCCGGTATTCGTATCCGGCGGTCACGACCAGCTGGCCCGCCACTGTGCGGCCGCTCGACGAGTCCAGCGGCCATACCGGTGGGGACTGGCCGACGTGGGACATGGTGAAGGCGTTTCCCATGCGCGACGGGAAGCCCACCACGGGCAGTCCGCTTTACGACACGCTCTCTTATTTTAAGAACCGCGATCCGCGATTCTACTTGACCATCGCCTACAACGGCGCGGTGTGGGCGCTCTCGGGCAAATCGGGACGACGGGAATGGACCTACGTGGGCGGTGAGAAGAACAACCCGACGAGCACCGGTTTCTACACGCGCAAGGCCGTCAACCCGGCAGAGGATGCGTTCCAGGCCGGGAACAGTCAGACGCCCTGGATCGAGATCCGGTACGCGGAGGTCTTGCTGAATCTCGCCGAGGCCGCGAACGCCGTAGGCAAGACTCAGGAGGCGTACGACCAACTCATCGCACTGCGAAAACGCGCGGGAATCGACGCCGGTACTGACGCGTTATACGGGCTGCAAGCCGGGATGAGCGGTACCCAGATGCAGGACGCGATCATGCTCGAGCGACGCATCGAGCTCGCCTTCGAGAGCAAACGCTACTGGGACCTGCGGCGGAACATGTTGTTCGAGTCCAAGCTCAACGGCACTCGCCGCACGGGGCTGAAGATACTCTTGACGATTTCGACGACGCAGTGGCTGCCCATCCGCGACACGGTAAACCTCGACGTGAGCTACTCGAAGTACTTCAAGCATCAGGTCGTAATCATGGACACCCAGCAAGCCATAAACTGGCAATCGAACTATTACTTCTTCGCGATCCCGACGTCGCACCTGCAGCTGAATAGCAACCTCCAGCAGACGCTCGGGTGGCCTGGGGGCACTTTCGACCCTCTGCCGTAACCACCGGATGCGCCCGGCTTCGCGGATCTCGGGCCCGTCGAGCCGCCTAGTTTGCTCGTGAAGAAGTGTGACGAAGAATCGGCCGTCGAGTTGGCGGCCGATTCTTCGTCTATTCACATTCGCGCGCAACCCGTGCCGCCGCTTTAAGCAGATTCTCAAACTGCGGATCGCCGCTCCTCCAGGCCATGCAACATCCCCACTCGACCGGCTTCAATAGCGTTCGAATCGATACGTCAATTCGGGTCCTTCGTCACCGTCATACGCAAGCTTCGCGATCAGCATGGTAAACGGCTCCATGTAGCGCGCGGAATCCAGCGCGCCGACGTCTTCGGGTTCGAAGCCAACGTCGCGGATAAGTTGCGCCACGAGCTCTTTTGCGTCGTCATCGTCCCCGCAGTATAGAAGGCTCGGACGCCGGCGAGTCCGGCGCTTTGCGTGGAATACATCGAACAAGACCTCACTCGGCACAGTGCCGAATGCCGAGACCACGTCGGCCTCTCGAACCTTCCCGGCCAACGCCTCCGCACCCGACGATGTATTGGCGATCACCAGCTTTGTGTCCGTCGCGTTCATCGGAAGCGAGCAAGTAACGATCACTTTGCCGGAGAGGTCGCCCGCCCGCTTCAATACGTCGTTGACTCGCGACCAGTGCACGGCGAGCAAAAGTGCATCCGCATTGTAAGCCGCCTCGCGCGGAGTGCCAGCTTGCGCGTTGCCGCCCGCGTCCCGCGCAAGTCGGTTGAGCTTCCTCTCGCTATGTGAGTAGCTGAACACCACGTCATGACCCGCGCGGGCGAAAATTGTCCCGAGCTTGCCGCCCATAAGCCCCGAGCCGAGTATGCCGATCCGCATGCGATTTCTCCTTCAAGGGTGTTCTTGCGTGCTTTCATCCGAGAGCGGCGTGCCACAGTCGGCATGCGGCCATGGGTTTGGCGACGGAGAAAACACCATGCAGAAGCGAAAATTTGGAAAGAGCGGATTGGAAGTTTCGGCGATCGGCTATGGGGCGATGGGGCTCACGCACGGCTACGGCCCTCCAACCGACAAAGGCCACGCGATCGCGCTGATCAGGGCCGCATTTGAGCGCGGCGTCACGTTCTTCGACACCGCGCAGATCTACGGCGCGGAAAACGAGGAGTTCGTCGGCGAAGCGCTAGCGCCGTTCCGCAATGAGGTGGTGATCGCGACGAAGTTCGGATTCGAGCTCGGGCGCGACGACAAGCAGCAGATCCTGAGCAGTCAGCCCGAGCACATCAGGCAAGCCACCGAAGGCTCACTCGAGCGGCTTCGACTTCAGGCGATCGATCTGTACTACCAGCACCGCGTAGATCCCAACGTGCCGATCGAAGATGTAGCCGGAACGGTGAAAGACCTGATTGAAGAGGGGAAGGTCAAACACTTCGGGCTCTCCGAAGCGGGGGAGCAGACAATTCGCCGGGCTCACGCGGTGCAGCCCGTCACGGCCATTCAGAGCGAATACTCGCTGTGGTGGAGAGAGCCCGAGACAAACGGTGTGCTCGCAGCTTGCGAAGAACTCGGCATTGGCTTCGTGCAGTTTAGTCCGCTCGGCAAGGGTTTTCTCACGGGCAAGATCGACGAGAAGACCACTTTCGACAGCAGCGATTTCCGCAACATTGTCCCACGCTTCTCCCCGGAGAATCGCAAAGCAAATCACGCTGTGGTCGATTTGCTCGACCGGATTGCGGCCGAGAAGCGGGCAACACCCGCGCAAGTCGCGCTCGCGTGGCTGCTCGCCCAGAAGCCGTGGATCGTGCCGATTCCCGGCACGACCAAGCTGCATCGGCTCGAAGAGAACATCGGCGCGGGGGCGATCGAGCTGACGCGAGACGATCTTCGCCGGATCGACGGCGCTGCCGCGAAAATAACGGTACATGGGGCGCGTTATCCGGAACACTTGCAGCAGCGCGTCGGTCGCTGAGCAGCTCAGGCCGGCGTTAGCTCGCCCCGGACCAGAGCAACGCAATCCAGGCATCCGCCTTCCCACCGCGCAGTGTTCTTGCTATAAAATCAGAAGCGAGGGAGGCAAGGTCCGTGACGAACGGTATCAAAAACATCAGGACGATCGCGCTCGTCGGCCAGGCGGGCTGCGGCAAGACCACCCTCGCCGAGGCACTGCTAGCGAAAGCGGGAGCCATTCACGCCGCCGGCAGTATCGAGCGCGGCACCACAGTTTGCGACTACGCGCCGCTGGAAAAGCAGCTGCACCACTCGCTCAAGCTCGCGGTCGCGAGCTTCGATGCGAAGCTAGGAGACGAAACGGCTCGCATTCACCTGCTCGACACCCCGGGCTACCCCGACTTTCTCGGCCACGCACTACCCTCGCTCGCGGCGGTCGAAACCGCGGCGATCGTAATCAACGTGCAGAACGGCATCGAAATGATGACCGGCCGCTTCATGCAGTACGCGCAGACACGCGGGCTCGACCGCTTGATTGTCGTCAACAAGATCGACGCCGCGAACGTGGATTGCGCGGCTCTGCTCGAGCTCATCCAGGAGACCTTCGGCAAGGAATGCCTTCCGCTGAACCTTCCGGCCGGCAATCGCAGCAAAGTGTCCGACTGCTTCTTCACTCCCTCCGGCGAGGCCGACTTCTCGTCGGTGGAGGAAGCGCACAGGAGACTCGTCGAGCAGGTGGTCGAGGTTGACGAGAAGTTGATGGAGAAGTACCTCGAGAAGGGCGAAGTCACCGCCGAGGAATTACACGAGCCACTCGAGCGCGCGCTGCGCGAGGGGCATCTGATACCGGTGGTGTTCACTTCCGCCAAGACCGGCGCCGGCATCACCGAGCTGCTCGAAATCATCGTCAAGCTGCTGGCGAACCCGACCGAGGGAAATCCGCCAGTATATGTGAGCACGCCCATCGACGGCGGCGAGCCGAAAGAGCTGACGGCGAAGCCGGATCCTTCCACGCACGCTCTCGCGCACGTGTTCAAGATCGAAACCGATCCCTACATCGGCCGCCTCGCGGTATTCCGCGTGCACCAGGGGCGCTTCACCCCGAACATGCAGCTGTACATCGGCGATGGGCGGAAGCCAATCAAGGCAAGCCACCTTTACGCGCTGCGCGGAAAAACCCAGACGGAAGTGCAGGAGGCCATCCCCGGCGACATTTGCGCCATCTCCAGGATCGACGAGATCCAGTTCGACCAGATCCTGCACGACGCGCCCGAGGACGCTAATGTGCATCCGCGCCCTTTCGCGCTGCCGACGTCCGTCTTCGGTCTCGCGGTGACGCCGAAGAAGCGAGGCGACGAACAGAAAGTCTCCGACGTGCTGCACAAAATCGCGGCCGAGGATCCCTGCTTGCGCCTCGAGCACGACTCGCAAACGAATGAGACCGTGATGCGGGGCCTCGGCGAGATGCATCTCAAGGTGATCCTCGATAAGATGGCCTCGCAGTACAAGATCGAGCTCGACACACACCCGCCCTCAGTCCCGTTCCGCGAGACGATCGCCTCAAAGGCCGAAGGTCACAGCCGACACAAGAAGCAGACGGGTGGCGCCGGTCAATTCGGTGAGGTTTTTCTCCGAATCGAGCCGCTGCCGCGCGGCAAGGGGTTCGAATTCGTCGACGCCGTAAAGGGCGGCACGATCCCGAGTCAGTACATCCCGTCGGTCGAGAAAGGCGTGCGCAACGTCCTCGAGGCCGGCTTCATCGCCGGCTTTCCGCTTCAGGACGTGCGTGTCATCGTCTACGACGGAAAGAGCCACCCGGTGGATTCAAAGGACGTCGCCTTCATGTCCGCGGGCCGCAAAGCATTCCTCGACGCGCTCGGCAAG